>Ga0193707_1000011_pt1 | contig 47139 bp, 43 predicted proteins | sample U3c2metaG_FD_143043 | JGI IMG/M metagenome (GOLD analysis project Ga0193707, IMG submission 143043) | Soil microbial communities from a riparian zone of the East river system, Colorado, United States - U3c2 | ecosystem: Environmental > Terrestrial > Soil > Riparian zone | place: USA: East River... | reverse complement strand
CGCAGCGATCGCCGGCAGCGTTCGCTCGTCGTTTGCAAATCAGGGACAAATTTGCCTGTGCGGTTCGCGCGTGTTCGTCGAGCGTTCGGCTTACAAAGATTTTGTCGATCGTTTCATGGAAATAACGTCGAAGCTGAACATGGGTGATCCGCTGGATGAGAAAACTGAGCAGGGCGCGATCGTAAACAAACCCCAGCTCGATAAGATCAAATTCTACGTCGATCTTGCTCAGAAAGAGGGCGGCAAAATCGCGCTCGGCGGTTCCGCACCTAAGTCGCCTAACGAGCGCTGCCGCGACGGATATTTCTTCCAGCCAACCGTCATCACCGGATTGCCCGTCTCATGCCGCACAAATCGTGAAGAAATCTTCGGTCCAGTTGTCACGATCACACCCTTCGACAACGAAGAAGAAGTGATCAATTACGCCAATGACTGCGATTACGGCCTGGCCTCAAGCGTCTGGACACAAAACGTAAGCCGCGCGCACCGCGTTGCCGAACGAATCAACACCGGTACAGTCTGGGTGAATTGCTGGCTCTTGCGCGATCTTCGCGTGCCCTTCGGCGGAATGAAACAAAGCGGCGTCGGCCGCGAAGGTGGTGAAGAGGCACTCCGGTTCTTCACCGAACCAAAAAACGTCTGCATCGCGAAATAGTTGCTCCTGCATCGACAACTGCCGATGGTCGGTCATGTGCCGAAACATCAAGACCCTGCATAATTTTGAGCCGCCCGCGACGAGAGACGAAATTCGCGCATCCTCGCTGCAATTTGTCCGGAAACTTTGCGGATTCACAAAACCATCGCACGCGAACGAAGCTACCTTTAATCGAGCCGTCGATGAAGTCGCACACGTTGCACAGCATTTACTCGATTCGTTAGTGACGAGTGCGCCGCCGCGTGATCGCGAAGTTCAAAGGATGAAAGCGCAAGCGCGCTCTGAAAAACGTTTCGGCGCGAGCAATGGCGCCGTTGTAGCCGCGCACAACCATCACTAAGCCGGCGGCGAATGAACAGGCCCATTCGCGGCAGTTGTCTGTGCGGCGGCGTGCGCTTTGAGGTGGATCCGCCTTTCCTTCAAGCCAGCCATTGTCATTGCGATCGCTGTCGCAAGCATTCCGGGACCGCTGTATGCACGCAAGCACGTGTGCGACAGGAACAGTTCCGCCTACTGCAAGGCGAAGAGTTGATCAAGGTTTATGGAAAGGGCGAGGGCGCCGTAAAGGCGTTCTGTATCAACTGCGGCTCCAGTTTGTTCGGCGGTGATTGGCCGGACGGCTCGCAAGTATCGATTCGCATGGGCGCGTTCGACGATGATCCAGGAATTCGGCCGCAATTTCATACTTTTGTCGATGATCGCGCGCCGTGGGACACGATCACCGATAACCTTCCGCAATATTCTGAAAGACGGATGTGAATTCAGGTATCATTGCGGATGTGCGCAGCGTTCCAGGTTCGAGCTGATGTGAAACCCCGCGACCTGAGTAACGACTACCGCGTTTGACACAAACGCCGCTACAACCAAGCTCCTCATCGGAATCTGTATCATCCGCGTAATCCGCGGTTAAAAAAAGTCATGAGTGAATCATTCGAAAGCAGTCGCGCGCCTGAGCCGGTTGGGGCATTCCCGCATGCCAAACGAGTAGGCGAACTTTTGTTTTTGTCGGGAATCGGGCCACGGCAGCGCGGGAGCAAAGAAGTCCCGGGCGTGACGCTCGATTCTGCCGGCAATGTCGTCAGTTACGATATCGAAACGCAGTGTCGTGCTGTATTCGAAAATGTAGGGCTTGTGCTGGAGGACGCCGGCGCGACATGGCAGGACATCATCGATGTCACTGTCTTTCTAACTAACATGAAAAAAGATTTTCCGATCTACAACCGCCTCTACGCCGAATATTTTGCAGGGCCAGGCAAACCAAATCCGACTCGCACCACGATTGAGGTGGGCGCACTGCCAACGCCAATCGCAATCGAGCTCAAAGTGATTGCAGCGGTGGGATAAAATTGTCATCCTGAACCGCGAAGACGGTGAAGGACCCCACTCAGCAAGAACGATTCCGCAAGGTAGAAAGTGTGATCGACAGCGCGAATGCGAGGTCCCTCGTCGTCTACCGCGACTCAGGATGACACCGCTTTTGAATTGAACGATGGAAGTTAAGCGTTTGGCGTTGGACGTTTGCTTTCGATTACGATCACGAGCATGAGCAAGAGCAATAGTTTCCCGCTTCGAATCCTTGCCGCCGATCACACGGGCATCACGGTTTCAAACCTTGAAAGATCGCTCGCATTCTGGCGCGACGTTTTGGGGTTTGAGCTTTCGCACACCGCGCATCAGACGGGCGAACTCGCCAGGGAAATCACCGGAGTCGCAGGCGCTGAGCTCAAGCTTGCCGTCCTAAAAGCGCCTGGTGGTCACAAGATCGAATTGCTCGAGTATCTCACCCCGCCGGATCGGACAAAACATACCGATCTGCGGCCATGCGATGTAGGATCGGTGCACGTTGCGTTGACGGTGAATGATCTCAACGCGGTTTTACAACGCATTGTTGCATCTGGTTGGAAAACCGCCGGAAAACCGCAAACTCTTCAATCGGGCCCGAATGCTGGAAAACGCGTCGTCTACGTCCGCGATCCCGACGGAACGACCATCGAGTTCATGCAACCGCCGGATCAAAGCAGTTGATGGTTGATAGTTGAGAGCCGGTCACACCGGAGAGAACCTCTGAATTGAGCGTTGGACGTTGGGCGCTTGCCATGCCGTACCCTTGCGAAGGCGGGTTGAACGTTGAACGTTTGCTCCTGGCTTATGACGACGGCTTTTTCTGCTGACGAACGATTTGCTCTTCAACTCGACGCTGACGATCCACTTCGCGATTTCCGCGAGAAATTTCATCTCCCGCGCGGGAAAGACGGCAAACCAGTAATCTATTTTGCGGGCAATTCGCTAGGTCTGATGCCGAAATCGGCGAGGCAAATCGTTGAAGAGGAACTGGACAACTGGGCCGCGCTGGGGGTCGACGCCCATCACGCGACGGGAACACCGTGGTATTCGTATCATGAGGCGCTGCGCGAACCCACCGCGCGGCTCGTGGGTGCGAAGCCACTCGAGGTGATCTGCATGAACAGCCTCACGGTGAACCTTCACCTGATGATGGCAACCTTTTATCGGCCGACGAAGTCGCGCTTTAAAATCCTGATGGAAGAGCCTGCGTTCCCTTCCGACACCTACGCCATCAAAACGCAGATCGTACATCGTGGGCTCGACCAGAAAGATGCGCTCATTCTCGCACGACCGCGCAAAAGTGAGTTCACAATCCGCACAGAAGACATTCTCGATCTCATCGCCAAAAATGCCGATCAACTGGCGATAGTCATATTTGGCGGTGCGAACTTTTTCACCGGTCAATTGTTCGACATCAAGAAGATCACCGCGGCAGCGCACAAGCACGGAATCATCGCGGGGTTCGATCTTGCGCACGCGATCGGCAACGTCCCGCTCTCGCTTCACGATTGGAATGTCGATTTCGCTGTCTGGTGTTCCTACAAATATCTCAATGCCGGACCCGGCGCGGTCGCAGGCGCATTCGTGCACGAGCGTCATGCGACTAACACCAGCCTGCCACGTCTCGCTGGCTGGTTCGGGAACGATCCACATTCCCGATTCCGCCTACACCTCGAGCCGGACTTCATCCCAGTTCCTTCGGCGGATGGATGGCAGATCAGCAACCCGCCAATTTTCTCGATGGCGCCGTTGCGCGCTTCGCTAGCTATATTTGGTGAGGTTGGTGGAATGGAGCCGCTACGCGCGAAATCAATGAAGCTCACCGGCTATCTTGAATCTTTGCTCACGCAGGTTGGATCGAAACAATTTAGTGTCATCACACCGAAGGATCCAGATGCGCGCGGTTGTCAGTTGTCGATCCTGGCACACGAGCATCCAAAGAAGTTGCACGACGAGCTTATCGCCGCGGATGTGAAATGCGACTTCCGAGAACCAAACGTCATCCGCGTCGCCCCTACCCCGCTCTACAACACGTTTCACGAAGTCTGGCGTTTCGCGCAATTACTCATCGCGCATTCATGATGCGCTTCATAGTAGCTCAAATTAAGCGAACTACTTGAAGATGAGACCAGCTACACCTGGCGCATGCTGTCTCCTACCCGAAACGGAATGCATGCGCCAGTGCCTCAAAACATCATGGTCCGCAAGATACGTTGCCTACAACAGTGTACGTGGCTGCCGGATGTCCGTTGTCGCGTTGTCCTTTAACAAACGTGTGATCTACCAGGAGAGTTGAACGCTCCAGGTTTTGTGTCTCAGGTGTGTCGGCGGTGAACGTCCTTCCGTTAATAGCTCCGAGCAGATCACCCGGAACCGGGCTGCCAATCACCGATTTTGGGACGATCAGTGTTATCGTTCCGTCCGCGTTGAAACTGCTTCCCGGCAACGGCCCGACGGAGGTTTCTGTTGGAACGCCTATGACCAGCCCGACCACTTGAGTCGCGATCGTGCCATAATCAAACGTCACGGTCCCGTTTTGGTCTGTTCTCATGCCAACGTAGAACTGCTCGGCTGCCGGATCGTACGATTGGGCAGCATACGAGTTCCAAACCACTCTCCACCTGCTGCTGGGCGGCACACTTGCCAGATTCGTCGCTTTCAGCCTAAACACGAGATTGTTTGTCCCTGGCGGTTCTGCGACCGCGACCCAGTCGATCGCAAGCGAGGCAGGGGCCAGCCCTTGAAGTGGCTGTTCCGGATGGCCCGGCGGTGTTTTTTGAACAATCAAGCCGCTACAGGTATCGCCAAGGTATGGCGCGGCGATTTCATTGTTCCCGCATGACGTGCCGACGCTATTTACTGCTAGCACCTTGTAATAATATGTTTTCGTCGGGTCGGTGGCAGTAAGGTCATCATATGTTGTTTGATTGCCTGAAACGCTCGTTAGTAGAGTCTCAGCGCCGCTAGCAACACCTCGCATGATCCGATAGCTGCTGATGTTGGCGTTGCCTGTGTCAGCCTCGGACCAGGCGAGATGAACCACCGAGTTCACTCGCCGCACTGTCACTGACGGCATCCCAGGCGCTGATTTCGCTTTCAGCGGATTGTGCGGATCGAAATTAGCAATGAGCCGGCGTCCGCTCGATTGTCGCGCAATTACACCCCTAGCCGTATAAGCGTTCCCCTTCGCGGTCGCGGCTGCCTGAGCACACGCTCCGTCAGCGCATCCGTCTACATAACCGACCTGCACACGCCCCTGCTTGTCCACTGTCATGTCAAAGAAATCGAGCAGATTTCGGCAAATGTCGGCGCCGCCATGACTCCAGATGCAACCGCGCTGCATCGCGTCCTTCGGTGTGACGTCCGTTGTAGTCCAATGCAATCCTCCGTCGAATGTGCTTGCGACGTAAAGATGCCAAATACCACTGAAGCTATTTGCTGAGCCGTCGCCCGACGTCGTTGAACCGTAGAAGGCAACCGCGGCGCGGTTGGCATCGCTTGCTACTGCAGCTGGGAAAGCAATGTTCTTGAGACCGTAAGCCGCGCCGACGTCGTAGATGTTCTGCCACGTCTGGCCCCGATCGGTGGAGGTCGCCACGATTGCGTTAGAACCGCCAATCGCGCTCCCAGCCACGGTGCTACTGGACATTGCAAAATAAACTCGCCCATTACCGTCGATTCCCACTGCAGGATCCTGAAGATTCGCGTTAGCACGCGTCTGGTTGCTTGCATTTTGGACCGGCCGCACGCTCCAGGTTAAGCCGTTGTCTTCTGAAACGACAACGGCGCCCGTACCGCCACAGCTATTGTTGGGAAGATAGACGGTTCCGTCCGGCGCGACTTTAACATGGCCGTGTAATCCGCCGCACTGCGAGGTGTAGGTGGGTACTGGCGGGCCATAGGTAGCGCCGCCGTCATCGCTGCGCAAACAAAATGCAGTAACCAAATCTTGCGAACAATAGTAAACAGCGTTTGGGTATAGGCCGTGAGGTGGAGCAGGTGCGTGATATGGTCCGCCGCCGATCGTCTCGTGATCAATTCCAGAGCCTAGCGGGCCAGAGCTTGGTGACCAGCCGGCATAGCTCGGCTGCCGCAATTGATCGAGACCATCAGTATCTGTGAATGAAACTTTGCAACTAGGGCTAGTGAGAGTGAGCTCTCCCGCAAAGACGCGCCCAGTCTGACGATCCGTAAAGCCGATAGGATCGGAGTCAACAAACTGCGATGTTGTGGCGGGACTGTTATACCAGGTCGCACTCTGACCGTTTGCGGGGCAGCTATCGTCGAAGTTGATGAAGAGCGTTTGGAGATCTGATTGGAAATTGGTTACGCCACTAGCTGAGTTCGGTGAATTCCAGTTAACTCCAATTGAGGGTTCACCCGCATCATGTGCTGTGTATTCGACGGTGTACACAGTCGGGCCCTGGCTGCTGTCGGTGACCTGCACCAACGTGCCCGGCGCCTCGAAATTCTGGAATCCAATCTTCGGACCACGATCTAGAGGTGCCGCAGGAGCTAACGCCGTTCCTGCTGATGCTGATACCGCACTGGCGCTTCCGGAATACTGAAACCCCGCAAAGGCGGTAAAATAAACCACGTGTACCGAAAATTGCCCGGTGCCGACATCGGGATCGCTGGGATCAAGATCAACTACTTCAGGGGGCGTTCCCCCGTGTGCCGAGGTACCACCCGGCACAATTGGACCCGAGTTGTCGCCTTTGTGGACATAAACGTCATAGTCGCTAGTGCCGGAAGGATCAGCGCAACTAATAACAACGCGCGCCTTCAGCCCAGACCAGTTACTTGGCGAACCAGATAACGTCAGAGTGAACGTGTCGCAGTTTACGCCCTCGACACATGTGCTTTCATCGAGCGAACCGCCGCCAGCGGCCGTTCCCGCCCAATTCAGCGCTGGGCCACCGGAATTAAGTGTACCCGTGTTAGGCGTCGCCGAGCGCAAGCTCGTCGTAAAGAATGCGAACACCCCCAGGAAGACGCCGATTACAAAAAAAAGCGCGCCGATCGTGGCGCGCCCGGTAACAGAAGGAGTGGAGATCCTTTTCATAGGCAGAACATTGTTAAAGTCTGCTCTAAGATTCGGGAAATTGAGCGACGGCGGTCGCCTCTTTGTCCTAGTTTTTTTTCCGACGGCGTTACAAGCGTTGGAGTGCCTTTTGGGCCAGCGCTTTCGATTTTGTCAGTTTGGTCTCTTCGTCGTCGGTTCCGCCGAGGCCAATCGAGATGAAGGCGTCTCCCTTTAAAACATAAAGCGTTCCGCCGAATCGGTTGCCGACCCAATAGGCATCGTCTCCGAGGCCAGTGATCTTTTTCGGCGCGGAGCCTTGCTCCTTCTCGTCGCCGCTCTTCGTCTTGGGTTCTTCGTTTTCGTACGGATCAAACTTCTCTTTCCAAAAATCTTTTGGACTGCGCTTGCTGCCTTGCTTCGGGTCAGATCGTACGAGTGCCAGGGTTACTGACTTGCTGAATTCCGCTGCGGTATAGAAACATTGGGAAACAAGGAAAACTCCGTCTGAGTGTTCGCTGGTTTTGACGTCATTCACCGGCGCTGCCTGAACCGATTCGACTTCTTCTTTGGAGAGGAGGTTGCAGGCGTCACGCACGACTGCTCCGGGTCGGCGTTCCTTGCATCCGCCGACTACTAAAAGCGATGTGGCGACACACACGAACAGCAACCTGCGCATGCCGAACTTTTCACTAACGAACGACCGTAAACAACATCCCGGTTTTGTCGATCTCACGAAATGGTCACTACGTTGCTTCGTCAGTTCGCGAATGTTAGCGTCGCCTGCCTCTGATGAGCCAGAACTACAAAGAGACGCTGAATCTGCCGCGGACAGAATTTCCGATGAAGGCGAACCTTGCCGCGCGCGAGCCGGAGATGCTCAAGGCTTGGGAGGAGACGCACCTGTACCGGCAAATTCAGAAATCGAGAGAAGGCCGGGAATTGTTTGTGCTGCACGATGGTCCGCCTTTCGCCAACGGCGATGTGCACATGGGCACTGCGCTTAACAAAATTCTGAAGGACTTCGTGGTGAAATCACAGACGATGCTGGGCAAGCGCGCTCCGTACGTCCCTGGCTGGGATTGTCACGGGCTTCCGATCGAATACAAAGTGGTCAAGGAATCCCGCGCTCTTTCGCCGTTGGAAGTCCGCAAAAAATGCGAAGCGTTTGCGCGAAAGTTCATCAACATCCAGCGCGAGCAATTCAAGCGGCTGGGCGTGTTCGGCGACTGGGAGCATCCGTATCTGACAATGGATCCCAAATACGAAGCGGAAATCCTCCGCGCGTTCGCGGTTTTCGTTGAAGAAGGCTTGGTTTATCAGGCGCAAAAGCCAGTCTTCTGGAGCACAGGCGCGCAGACGGCGCTGGCGGAAGCCGAAGTAGAATATCAGGAGCGCGACGACACAGCCGTTTACGTGCGATTTCCACTTCCTCACGACCAACTACTGAAGATCGGTCTACCGACTGACAAGCCCGTGAGCGTTGCGATTTGGACAACAACGCCTTGGACTTTACCCGCGAATCTCGCGATCGCAGTCGATCGCGATGCCGATTACGAAGTTCTGGGCAATGAAAAAGAGCGAGTAATTATCGCTCGCAAACTTCATGACCAATTCATCCAACATACAGGCTTTGCACCGCTCGAAGAACGGACTTCTCTATTGGGCAAGACGATTAGTGGTTGGGCAGAGCGAACGACTTGGGAATTCTTTCTCCGGTGGACGATCACGGGCGCTTTACTGAGGAGGCTGGTCTGCCAAATCTCACTGGAAAATATGTCTTCGATGCCAACCGCGACATCATTCAAGTGCTGAACGAGCGCGGCATGCTGCTGGCCGTACAGAATTTTCATCACTCTTATCCATACTGTTGGCGCTCGAAAACGCCGATCATCTTTCGCAATGTCGAGCAATTCTTTATCCGCATTGACACGCTGCGTGACAAGGCGCTCGAGGCGATCCATAAGGAAGTGAAGTGGATTCCCGCGTGGGGCGAGAACCGCATCGCCGGCACGGTTGAATCGCGTCCTGACTGGGTGATCTCGCGGCAACGAAGCTGGGGTGTGCCACTCCCCGTTTTTTATTCCAAAGATGGAAACGCAATTCTCGATGCGAAAATCATCAGAAAGCTCGCTGATCTGGTCGCCGAGCGCGGGTCAAACATTTGGTTTGAGTTGGACGATGCTACTCTCGCGCGCGAGCTCGGCCTCCCGCCGGGTACAACAAAACGCAATGACACGATCGACGTCTGGATCGACAGCGGCGTGTCGCACAAGGCCGTCTGTGCGCTGCATCCGGAGCTGCGCGATCCTGCCGACATGTATCTCGAAGCTACCGATCAACATCGCGGGTGGTTTCAATCATCGCTCTTGACCAGCGTTGCGCTGAACAATCGCGCGCCGTACAAAATTTGTGTTACCCACGGTTTCGTTGTCGATCTTGACGGCAAAAAGATTTCAAAATCGGGAACGTACGAGAAGCCAACGGCCGCCGATCACTTCGTCGGCCAGTACGGCGCCGATTTGCTACGGCTTTGGGCAAGTAGCATCGATTACACCAGCGACGTGCCGTTCTCTGAGGAAATGTTCACGCGTCTGGGTGACACCTATCGGCGGATTCGAAACACGCTGCGCATCTTGCTTGGGAATCTTTACGATTTCACCCCTGTAGCCGGGGCCGGTGACCCCGGCCGGCCGGCATCGCCGATGCCGGCTACAACATTGATCGATCGCTGGATTTTGCAGCGATTAGATGAAGTGATTCGCGATTGTCGATGGGCTTACGAGGCCTTCGAGTTCCACAAGGTCTATCACACGCTCAACCAATTTTGCGCCGTCGATCTGAGCAGCCTGTATGTCGACATCACCAAGGACCGGATGTATTGCGACGCGGCAGATTCGCCGCGCCGGCGTGCGACACAAATGGTCATGCATGAGATTTTCGACGCGCTGTGCCGGTTGCTTGCGCCGATTCTTGCCTTTACCGCCGAGGAAGCGTGGCGTCACTTAGTCCCGACGCGTCGAGACTCGATTCATATGCAGGAATTGCCTCAACCGCAGGATCGCCATGACGAGACCAGCGCTCAGATCGCCGAGCTGTTGAGATTACGCGGCGTCATCGGGCAGGCGATAGAGCGCGCACGTCAGGAAAAACTGATTGGCAACACGCTGGAGGCCAGGGTCGTCTTACATTCGGATTCCGATGTCACCCAGAAAGTCTCTCAGGAGGAACTGGAAGAATTTTTCATCGTGAGTGATCTGACGATCCATCAGGCGAAAGAAGCGACCGCTTCAGTGACGAAAACGTCGTACGCAAAGTGCGCACGCTGCTGGCGTCATCGAGCAACCGTCGGCACGAGTACGTCGCATCCGGATTTGTGTGATCGGTGCGAGAACGTGGTAAATCGATGATTCAACGCTCAACGTTCAACGTTCAACGCTCAACATTCAATCGAGCGACATTCTGCGTTGAGCGTTGGACGTTGGGCGTTGGACGTTAGGCGTTTGCTGGATCAATCCCGACGTGAAGTACATTCTTTTCCTCTCGCTCCCCCTTTACGCTCTTGATCAATGGAGCAAGCAGTTGGTCCTGCGTTTGATCAACCCTTATCAGGCACGCGTTGTCGTCCCCGATTTCTTCAGTCTGGTTAACGTAACAAACACCGGCGCGGCTTTTGGATCTTTCAGGGGCAACAATACCCTTTTCATTGTGATTTCCATCGTGGCGTTGGTGATTGTGACGGTTCTCCTCGTGCGAAGGCGCCAGCCCGATGCGTGGCGCGACCTCTCGCTTGCACTATTGCTTGCTGGGATTTTGGGTAATCTCACCGATCGCCTGCTTTATCGGCACGTAATCGATTTTCTCCTGTTCGATCTGCACGTTCGATACGCCGATCCGTGGCCTGCCTTTAACGTAGCCGACTCGTGCATCTCAATCGCAGTAGTGCTCTTCATCATCCACTCTTTCCACAAGCAGAAGAGCGCTGGGTAGTGGAAGATACCTTCCAGGCTGTCTCGGCCGCCGGGCATCCTGCCCGGTGACCCGTCAGGCTGGAAGCCCGCCAGCCGAGTCAGGCACGGATGCCTGACTTCCTTCGCATGTCATTGCGCTTCGCACAGCGAAGCGGCTACAGTGATGCTGTGAAATACTCGCCCATGGAAAAGGTCGCGCGAGAAGTTGCCGCGCGTTTGCGCGAGAGCGGTCATATCGCGTATTTCGCTGGCGGTTGCGTACGCGACATGGTCCGCGGCTTGATCCCGAAGGATTACGACATTGCGACCGACGCACGACCCGACGCCGTGCAGACGCTTTTTCCGCGCACGTTCGCCGTCGGCGCTCATTTTGGCGTCATCATCGTGCTGGAGAACGGTTTTCAATTCGAGGTAGCGACCTTTCGTTCAGATGACGCTTACATCGACGGAAGGCATCCCAGCGCGGTCCATTTTTCTTCTCCAAAAGAGGACGCGCAGCGCCGCGATTTCACCATCAACGGAATGTTTTATGATCCGGTCCCGGAGAAGGTGATCGATTTTGTCGGCGGCTGCGCTGACATCGACGCAAAACTGGTGCGCGCAATCGGCGATCCGGCGCGACGCTTCACGGAAGATCGGCTCCGGATGCTGCGCGCGGTGCGCTTTGCTACGACACTCGATTACGAGATCGACAAGGCCACGTGGGAGGCGCTCGTGGCCAATGCGCCGTCAATCAACCAAATCAGCGCTGAGCGAATTCGCGACGAACTAGTGTGCATTTTTCTCTCTCCGAATCGGGGCCGCGGCTGGGACCTGCTTGATTCCAGCGGGCTGATGGCTGCAATTCTGCCCGAGCTGGAAGCGATGAAAGGTGTGTTGCAGCCGGAGCAATTTCATCCCGAAGGCGACGTGTTCGTGCATACCCGGCTGATGTTGCAGTTGCTGCCGGAGAACGTTTTTGTTCCGCTGGTTTTCGCCGTGTTGTTTCACGACATCGCCAAACCTGTCACGGCGACGGTAGACGAAACGGGCCGCATCCGTTTTAACGAGCACGACCGCATCGGGGCTCAGATGACGGAAGCGATCATGCGGCGCTTGCGATTTTCCAGCGCTGAAATCGAGGCGACGGTCGAAATGGTTCGGCAGCATATGGTTTTCAAGGACGTCCCGAACATGCGAGTCGCGAAGCTGAAACGTTTCATGGCCCGACCGACCTTTGAGGAGGAACTGGAGCTGCACCGCGTCGATTGCCAGAGCAGCCATCGCATGCTCGATAATTACGAATTCCTCCAGCGCAAACGCGAAGAATTCGCCAATGAACCCATCATTCCGCCACCTCTGCTACGCGGTGATGATTTGATCGCCCTCGGTCTCAACCCCGGCCCGAAATTTGGCGAAATCCTCGAGGCGGTCGAAACCCGACAGCTGGAGGGGACGCTGCGGACGAGAGAGGAAGCGCTGGAGTGGGTCAAACGCGAATACTTGTCAGGCAGAAGGAATTGAAAAAAACGTCAAACGCCCAACATCCAACGTCGAACGTCCAATGAGAATTCTGATGATCAGCGCCGAAGGGCCGCCTTTACAGCGAGCGGGCGCGCTCGTGGATGTGATGGATGCGCTGCCAAGCGCGCTGCGAGCGCGTGAACATGAAATAAGCGTCGCTCTGCCGTTCTACCACGAAATTCAGGAAAATCGTGCATTCAAGACGACGGACACCGGCATAACTGTCGATGTGCAGGTGGGCGATAAGACTTACGTTGCCCGGTACCTCGAGGGGCGGAGCGCCAGCGGCGTGCAGTTATTTCTGATTTGTTGTGATGAGTTTTTTGATCGCCCGGGAATTTACGGCGAGCGTGGTAAGCCGTACGAAGATAATGCCGCGCGATTCATTTTCTTCTGCAAAGCAGCGCTGGAATTGGCTCGGCGGTTGACGCCGCAGGTGGAAATTTTGCACCTGCACGATTGGGCCGCGGCATTGGTGCCGGTATTTGTGTATGCGCAGGGGCTGCCATTCAAAACCGTCCTGACGATCCATCACGTAGCTGACCAGGGGAGTTTTTGGGGACTGGATTTCAAGCTGACAAATTTGCCGGAGCGGTTTTTTACCCTCCATGGAGTTGAGTTTTTTGGGCGACTGAATTTCCTCAAAGGCGGAATTCTTTACGCCGATCGAATCACCACGGTCAGCGAATATTATCGGCGCGAAATCCTAACGCCACCCGGTGGTTGCGGCCTCGACGGGGTGCTCCGCGAAAATGCGCATCGCCTTAGCGCGATCTTGGATGGCGCAGATTACACCCGCTGGAATCCGGCGTCGGACCGTTTGCTGCCTGCGCGTTATGATGCAAGGCGGCTTCGAGCGAAACAGGTTTGCCGCGAGGCATTGCTGAAGGAGATGAACCTAGCGTCTGCACCGCGCGGCCCAGTCTTTGGGATGGTGACTCGCGTCGTCCAGGAAAAAGGCTTCGAAATTCTGGTGCCCCTGCTCGATCGGCTTCTTTGGGATGATGTTCGCTTGATCATTCTCGGAGAAGGCGATCCCGCGTATGAGACTTCGCTCGCAGTCGCAGCCAGAAAATTTTCAACAAGATTTGCCTACGAAAAAAACTACGGCGACAACCTGGCGCACGTCATTCAGGCAGGGATGGACATCAGCTTGATTCCATCGCGCTTCGAGCCAGCCGGTTTGAGTGCGATGTACAACTTGAAATATGGCGCACTCCCGGTGGCCTGCGTGACGGGTGGAATCCAGGAGATCATCGAGGACTACGATCCGACAACGGACAGCGGTTACGGCTTTCTTTGCTACGAGTATTCAAGCGAGGCCTTCTGGGACGCAATCAAGCGCGCGCGGCAAATCTTCCGAAATCGACGCCTCTGGACCAGGTTGATGAAACAGGCGATGGCGCGCAATTTTTCGTGGGACGTCTCCGCGCAGCGGTATGAAGAGCTCTACCGAGAACTCGTTAGCGAGACTGACAAAGCAGCGGCGTAGGCTCAGGTGCAGTAATTGACGCTTGTAATCGGGTTCGTGCTTGGCGCCAAAGGCGCCGTATCACTTTCAGCCTGGGGCATCGCCCCAGGAAGTTAGTGTACGCTTGGGCAAAGCGCTGAAAGCGCGATTCATCTAGGTTTTGCACCGGGCAGGAGGATGACTCGCGCTTTCAGCGCTCGGGGTTTTGGAATTCCACGGACCCTGGGGCGATGCCCCAGGCTCCAATTGAATGCCGCGCCTCTAGCGCTAAACAGAAGGTTTCTGTTTGCCAAGCGGGGCCATCTATGGAATTTTGGGCGGCTTTTTCTCCCCAAACGCTATGGCTTACGCAATCATTAAGACTGGTGGCAGACAGTTCCGCGTCGCGGAAGGCGACACGATCGACGTCGATGTTCTCGAGGTCGATCCCGGAAAGATCGCGACCTTTGGTGACGTACTGATGTTTGCCGACGGAGATAATGTGACGCATGGCGAGCCGCTCATTTCGGGAGCAAAGGTGACGGCTGAAGTTCTCGAACAACGCAAGGATAAGAAGGTCATCGCGTTCAAGTACAAGCGACGCAAAGGTTATCACCGCACAGTTGGACATCGTCGCAAATTGACCCGCGTGAAAATTAAAAGCATCAGTCTGGGAGCGAAAAAAGGCCCAGCGAAGAAGACCGATGAGTAAACGTCCAACTCCGAAAGCTTTCGCGAGCAGGCAGCTCAACATCCAACGCTCAACTCTCAATTCTTAAAAAATGGCTCACAAAAAAGGACAAGGCAGCGTTAAGAATGGCCGCGACAGCGTCAGCAAGCGGCTGGGTGTAAAAAAATTCGGCAGCGAAATGGTTGTGGCCGGCAACATCATTGTGCGCCAGCGCGGGACAAAGTTTTTGCCCGGCAAAAACGTCGGGCTTGGCCGCGACTACACAATTTTTGCGCTGCTGGACGGCAACGTGCGGTTTGATCGCGGCGGGCGGAGGGTGAACGTGGATCCGCTGGTGACCGAAAAATAGCCGATCAAATTCTGCTTCCGCATTTTAGCCTACCTGCTGTATAAGCGGATTTTGCTGATGATGAAATACAATACGTTTATCCTTTTTGGCGCACCCGGCAGCGGCAAGGGCACGCAGGGGAAAACGCTCGGCACGATTCCGCGGCTTTATCATTGTGCGTGTGGCGACGTGTTCCGCTCCATCGACACGCGTACGAAGGTTGGAAAAGCATTCCTCGATTACTCGAGTAAGGGCCGGCTCGTCCCGGACGACATCACTGTGGAACTTTGGCGAGAGGCAATCGATGCGGCCGTGGATGGGCACAAGTTCAAGCCTGATATCGACACGCTCGTGCTGGATGGGATTCCGCGGAACGTCGGACAAGCTGAAATCATGGACGAAATGATTGACGTAAAGAAACTGTTTCATCTTGCTTGCCCTGACCGCGAGACGCTTTTTTACCGGCTAAAAAAGCGCGCTTTGAAGGAGAACCGCCTCGATGACGCAAACGAAGAGGTCATCCAGCGACGTCTCGACATCTACGAGAAAGAATCGAGGCCGGTGCTTTCATATTATTCCCAAGAGCTGGTTACGGTGGTTGACGCAACTCAGCCGCCCGCCAAAGTTCTGCTCGACATCCTGCAGAGCGTGAACGACGGCGTGTATGAACCAGCAGCAGTTTGAAAATTTCACCGCCTCCAGTCTTTACTGCGAGAAATGCAAGGCCGCGATGCCGGTGCGGGAGCGGCTGCTCTTAGTTCTGCCTGACCGGGAAATTTTCGATTATCTTTGCACGGAGTGCGGATCGTCGGTAGGACGGCGTGAGATTACTGCCGGAGAGAAACTGATGGCGCAGGCAATGAGCGGGCGAACCCGGCGCGCGCCGGCTTCGATTCGGCTTCAATAGAATCCAAAAAAACCGGCCTTCGTAACGCGCGACCATAGTTCGCTCGCCGTTGGCGAGGGCGCGCCGAAGAAATGGACGGCCCGGCGGTCCGTCTCTACCATTGATCAGATGGCTTCTGGAGGTATGCAGATTGTTTTTATTGGCACTGGCGAGATCGGCGTACCGACATTGGAAGCATTGCTCAAGTCGGAACATGACGTGATTGGGGTCGTCACGCAGCCGGACAAACCAGCCGGGCGTGAGCAGCGCATCGAACCACCACCGATCAAGAAAGTGATCGCGAGCGGCGCGCCTAATGCCAGTCCGGCTCGGACCGGCCGCGCCCTGCCATTGCCGATCCTCCAACCGCTACGAATCAAAGATCAACAAGCCATCGAAGACATTGGCGTGCTTAAGCCCGACGTAATTGTCGTCATGGCGTACGGGCAAATCTTGCCGCGTGACGTTCTCGAAATTCCGAAGATTGCCTGCTTGAATCTGCATGCATCTCTTCTGCCGCGCTGGCGCGGCGCCGCGCCAATCCAGGCGGCCATTGCTGCAGGCGATCCGGAGACGGGGATCACTGTGATGTACATGGACGAGGGACTCGACACCGGCGACATCCTGTTGCAGCGCAGAATTGACATTCGGTCGAACGATACGGGTGGATCGTTGCACGAACGATTGGCGCAGATTGCGCCCGACGCGTTACTCCATTCTTTGAGATTGTTTGTGGAAGGCAGCGCGCCGCGCATTCCGCAGGATAACTCACTTGCGACCTACGCGCCAAAGCTGAAGCGTGAAGATGGCAGAATCGACTGGTCGGAGCCGGCTCAGATAATCGAGAGAAAAATCCGAGCGTTCAATCCCTGGCCAGGAGCTTTTACCAAATTCGACGGGCCGAATTTAAAGATATTTTCAGCTTCAATTGTCGATCTCAGCGGAAAACCGGGAGAAATTATGGGGCGCGGAAAGGAATTCATCATCGCTGCAGGGGGACGCGCGCTCTCGCTTGGAGAAGTGCAACTAGAGGGAAAACGGCGAATGAGCGCGACAGAATTTTTGCGCGGTCACGCTGTGACGGCGCACGCGATTGGTTGATGCCGGGAGCGCGGGCGCCTCGCCGAAAAGCTCCCGACAAGTGTCCCGCGGAGGCGCGTGACACAGCGGGCGGGGCGCCCGCGCTCCCCACTACGTGTTTTGCCTTCCAAAGGTCGACGTGCCTCGCTTATCTTGAGTCGAGCCATGCAAACCGACACGCCAGTTTATGAGCGCATCGTACTAAAGCTAAGCGGCGAAGCGATGCAGGAGCCCGGCGCCCGGGACAACATTTCGCTGAGCGTTGTCCGTGATATCGCCGTCCGTATCAAAGAGGTTCGCGACTTGGATGTCCAGGTGGCGATTGTGATCGGCGGCGGAAACATCTGGCGCGGTCTTTCTGCGTCGCATCGCGGGATGGACCGCACCACCGCGGATTACATGGGAATGCTGGCCACGGTCATCAATGCGCTGGCCCTACGCAGCACCCTCGACCACATGGGCGTCGAAACACGTGTGCAGACCGCCATCGATATGAGAAATGTGGCCGAACCGTTCATTCTCGGGCGCGCCATCCGCCATCTGGAGCTCGGCCGCATAGTCATTTTCGCAGCGGGAACTGGAAACCCGTATTTTTCCACGGACACAACTGCGGCTCTGCGGGCAAGCGAAATTCGCGCTGATGTAATCCTGAAAGCAACCAAGGTTGATGGCGTGTACGATCGCGATCCGAAAAAATACCCGGACGCGCGGCGATTCGACCGACTCACGTTCTCGGAAGCCCTTTCGAGGCGTTTGCAGATCATGGATTCGACCGCGTTCAGCCTTTGCATGGACAACAAGATCCCCATCGTTGTCTTCGACATGTATAAGCCCGGTAGCATTCGAGATGCAGTGCTGGGGCGCAATGTCGGCACGCTTGTTTGCGACGATGTTGCATCCGACGTAAAAATCCAGGCGACATGAGCAGAGACGACATCCTTCTAGAGGCCGAGATGTCGATGGAAAAAAGCGTCGATTACATGGTGCACGAATTTGCTGCGGTGCGCACCGGCAAAGCATCGCCTGCCCTTGTGGAGAACGTGGATGTTCACGCCTACGGATCGACGATGAAGTTAAAACAACTCGCTTTGATCACGACGCCCGAACCGCGTTTGCTTGTTGTTCAACCATTCGACGCCGGCACAGTGCAGGATATCGAGAGGGCGCTCAAAGAGTCGAAGATCGGCATTACGCCTGCGGTTGATGGCAAGATCATTCGATTGCCAATCCCGGAGCTGTCAGAAGAGCGCCGAAAGGAACTGGTGCGTTCTCTGGGCAAAATGGCGGAGGAAGCCCGCGTGCGCGTGCGTGCGAACCGGCACGCGGCGCTCGACGAAGCAAAGAAGCTGAAGGCCGCCGGTGAACTAACCGAGGACGGCTTGCGCGATGTTCAGAATGAAGTGCAAAAGCTCACTGATCGCTTCGTGAAATCGATCGACGATCACCTCAAGCACAAAGAATCCGAGGTCATGAAGGTGTAGGTTGCGCAATCTACACGGCTCGATACCACGACCGGTTAGCTGAATGCAGACTTCCTAAACCGCGAAGCTTTCGCCGCAGGAACAGTGAGCGACGGCATTGGGATTGGTGACCTTAAAGCCGCCCTTTTGCAGATCTTCGCTGTAATCCAGCACCGAACCGCTGACGAAAAGCGCGCTCTTTGGATCGACGACTAGGTGCACATTTTGCGTCGGCACGAGAATGTCGCGCTCATTTGGGCCATCTACCAAATCCATCACGTATTGCAGGCCTGAGCAGCCGCCTCCGACCACCTTGAGGCGCAAGGCCCCGTCCGGCTTGCCTTTTTCTTCGAGCAGCGACGCCAGTTTAGACGCCGCTTTTTCCGTAACGCTAATCAGGCGCTCGTTACCAATCTTGTAGTTGGGTGGTGGAGATTCAGTGGTCATGGGGTTGCCTTCTGCAGTAATTGCACGACTTCGTTCTGTACAGACTCCAGTTCGTCCAGGCGCAGTTGCGGATCGGGCACGAGGAACACGTCGCCTGTTGAGCCCTGTTCGTAAATCAAAACGCGGCTCCCGCCATCGCGGGATTCTGTCTTCACTTGTTTCAAGACACGTTTGCGTTCGAGCATCGCAGCGAGGACATAGCAGGCGTTTGCCGGCGGAGAATCCGACGCTATCAAACGCCGAAAGAGTTGCTCCGCATTTTCTCTGGGTACAGGTTCGGCGGCCTTTGGCGGCAGTGGCTCGTACCGTGATTTCCAAAATGAGAACGGCCGAATGTTTTCATTCCGGTTTTGCCACGCCTCTTCACTCAAATCCTCGCGGCGGTAGCCATCGACACCGTGATACAGCAGAGTATAAAAATATTCGCCGGGAACAAACGGCCGACGCGTAACGGCGCAGGAGTCCGCCCGATGCCTGATCGCCCATTCATTCGGGAGAGGGTTCATCGCGCAACTATACGTCGCGCAGTGAAAAGATGAAAGCTGGGCGGTTCGCGATTGGAGGCCCGCAGGTATAACAAGTAGAGACCAATTGTCATGAAAAGAATGTTCGGTGTCCAGGCGGCGATCCATGCAGGAACGCGGGCGCCTTCGCCCAGCGCAAGAAAAAGGTGGACCAAAAAGTTCATGGAAAACACGAGAAAAACCGCAGCCGCAACACTCGATAAAACGCCCCGGCGCGAGTAACCGATTCCCAACGGGGCCGCGATGCAGACAACAACAAAACACGTCCACGGCAAGGCAAGGCGATACTGCAGATGCGTGCGAAACGGCGCGAGCAACGTAGCGGGAAAGTCCGCATTGAAACGCAAATACTCTCGCAGCTCCGGCAGGCTTAGGAATTCTGCTCGTTCGTTGGCGCTGCCCAGCCGGAACGGAGTTTCGCTCCAGTGCTCAATTTTGAGAGTGGGAAAAAACTCCTCCTTGGTAATGTTACCGGTAGGATCGTAGTACGCGACTCTTACGTTTTCCAGGTCCCAAGTTTTCGCTTCAGGGCTGTAAGAAGCACGGATTGCGACATAATTTGTGACGATATTATCGTTGGCGTCCTGTTGAAGCACCTGAACGTTATTGAACGTCGTGCTGCGCGGAAGAAAATTCTGAATGAACCACGTGCGCGAGTCCGTACGATTGCGAAAAATTTGTCCCTGAATGGAACGCCCGGGACGGGACTGCGCTTCGGACAGGAATGCTTTGCGTGCCAATTCGGAGTGCGGCGCAAGCGAATAGTTAAGCGCCATGCTCGCCGCCACTGTAAGCAACCCCATGCCGATCAATGGCAGCAGGACACGGGGAAGACTTACGCCTGCCGTGAGCATGGAAACGATTTCGTTCGAACGCGACATTCGGCCCAGCGCGAAAAGAAGCGACAAAAGCAGCGAAACGGGCAGCAGAATGATGAACACCTGCGGGATCTGCGTGCCGTAATAGCGAATGACAAGGGAAAGAGGTACGTGCTGATCGATGAACGTCGAGATATTGTCGCTGACATCGAAGATAAGCCAGATGGAGATGAAGCCGGCAATGCAATAAAGGTAAATCTGCAAGAAGTTCCGAATGACGTATCGGTCAAGGAGTCTCATGCGATTTTGGAATTTCGATTTGCCATTGGCGAATTACAATAGGATTTGGGTCACCAACTGGGTGTCATTCCGAGCGAAGCGAGGAATCTCTGATCATTTTGTTTGGCCAGCAAGACAGGAATATCAGAGATGTTTCGCTTCGCTCAACATGACAGAAATGCGATGTCGAATCGAAAAATACTAGACAGATACGCGTTGCCAGCGTGCGCTATTTCGAAATGATCGCGCTGAAAGATGTCGTAAGCAGCGAATTTGTGGAACGCGTCCACGCATTCTTTTCCGTAAACGGACCGCTATCCAAAGCTAAGAATTTCGAGTTCCGCCCGCAACAACAGGAAATGGCAGAGCGCGTAGCGCAGGCGCTGGAGGAAGAGCGTCATTTGGTGGTCGAAGCAGGCACCGGTGTGGGCAAATCGCTGGCATATCTCGTGCCGGCAATCCTCTTCGCGCTCGAGCAGCACAAAAAGGCGATCGTTTCCACGCACACCATTAATCTGCAGGAACAACTGCTGTACAAAGACATTCCGATTTTGAAGAAAGTGCTACCGGTCGAGTTTGAAGCAGCGTTGATGAAAGGCCGGCAAAATTATCTTTGTCCGCGCCGGCTCGAGCGCGCGTTGCAAAGCGCCAAGGAACTTTTCACCGGACCGGAGGAAAACGAATTGCAGCGGCTGGCCGAATGGGCCAGCACGACCCGCGACGGATCGCTCAGCGATCTGTCCGTCGAGCCCGATCCAAAAGTTTGGACGCAAGTTTGTAGTGAGGCGCACATTTGCACCCAGAAAGCCTGCGGACAGAATCCGCGCTGTTTTTATCAGCAGGCACGAAAACGTTTGCGGGCTGCCGACGTGATCGTGCTCAATCACACCTTGCTCTTCATCTTGCTCGGCTCCCCGGATCAACAGGAGGAGCGCGAAAGCGGGTTTCTTTTTCCAAATGATTTCCTAATTCTGGACGAAGCGCACACGCTCGAGCAGATCGCCTCGCGGCAGATCGGGATCGGCGTGTCACAATATGGACTGCGATCAGCAATCCAACGGCTCTATAATTCCCGGACGCGCAAGGGACTGTTCACTGTAATGCGCGACGCGGAGGGCGTACGACTCGCCGCAAGCCTGATTGATGACGTTGATAAATTTTTCGCCGCAGTGGAGTCGAAATCAGATTTTCGTAAAGGTCGCGAGTTTCGCGTCCGCGACGTCGATTTTGTTCCGGATACGATAACTGGCCGATTGACTGCACTTCAGGCGCGTATCGCCGAAGTCGTGAAACGCGCCGACGACGAAATCTTGAAGGCGGAGCTGCAGGAATTCGGGCGGCGCATCCGCGACGCTCGGGACGGCATTGCCATTTTTCTCGAGCAAAGCGCGCCGGAGCACGTTTACTGGGTTGAGCGGACCGGTAAAACGGAGCGTTTCCTCGCTCTCAACGCCGCGCCTGTCGATCTCGCGCCTGTGCTGCGGCAGATGCTCTTTCGCGAGAACTGCTGTTGCGTCATGACGAGCGCTACTCTGGCAGTGGGCCGACCGGATCTCGCCTATTTTCGTGAGCGCACGGGCGCAACCGAAGTAGAACCGTTGCAGCTCGGCAGCCCGTTCGATTTTCAACGGCAAATGAAAATGTTCGTCGTGCAAAAGATGCCCGACCCGCGCGACGCCGCTTACCACAGAGAGTTGGAGCGATGGATCGCGCATTTCGTCAAACAGACCGATGGGCGCGCGTTTGTCCTTTTCACAAATTACCGCGACATGCAACAGATCGCAGGGGCGATGCAGAAATTTTTTGCAGAGAATAGCATGAACCTTCTTGTGCAGGGAGCGGGCGCGCCGCGCAGTAAGCTCCTTGAGCAATTCAAATCAACGCCGGGAGCTGTCCTGTTTGGCACGGACAGCTTTTGGGGCGGTGTGGATGTTCCCGGCGAGGCGCTTTCCAATGTAATCATCACACGTCTTCCGTTTGCGGTGCCGGATCATCCGCTGATCGAAGCCAAACTCGAGTTGATCGAGGAGCGCGGCGGCGATCCGTTCATGGAATACTCTCTGCCGGAAGCGATTCTCAAACTTCGACAAGGCGTAGGTCGCTTGATTCGAACTAAAAGCGACCGCGGAATTATCGTAATCCTCGACAATCGCATCGTGACCAAGCCCTACGGCCGCGCCTTTATGCAAGCGCTGCCGAAATGTCCGGTGGAAATAATCTGAGGTTCCCCCCGTTTACCAAGCTGTCATTCCGAGCGAAGCCGAAGGGGAAGTCGAGAATGGAGCAGCTGGGAAGCCGCGACATGGACGGGAAGGCCGGAGGCTGAGCGAACGTGAAGTGAGCGAATCAATCTCTCGACGTTGGGAGTTAGGAAGGGAGAAAAGTTAGAGATGTTCTGGTACGAGGAATTCCCGTGAGCGGCGCGCTCGGCGATCGCGGCCACGGAAGTCAACCTTCTCAGGTTGACTCGGCAGGCTGGCAGCCTGCCAGCCGAGATCGGCTGGAAGCCGATCTTCCCACAGCCGGTAAGGTCGCGCGCGCAACCTCGACTTCGCTCGACATGAGAGGCCGCTGAAGTGTTCACTTGAACATATTATAGGTTTGATTGTAAATTGAGCGCATGAAGCGCTCTGATTTGCCGCAAACAACCGCGGCAAAGCATCGAGAAGCTGAAGTTCAGCAGATCATCACGATCCTGCACAAATGGGGCATTCATACTCTTGGCCAGCTGGCAACGCTTGATAAAGAGCAGCTTGGCGCGCGGCTCGGGCCGGAAGCTGTCCGGATGTGGGAACGGGCCAATGGACAATTCAATCGAGTGCTGAAATTGGTTCGGCCGCCGGAGTCGTTCGCGGAAACCTTTGAATTTGAAAATGAAATTGAAACCGTTGAGCCGCTCCTTTTTATTCTGCGCCGTTTTTTGGAGCAGCTCACACTGCGGCTGAGCGGGATCTATCTCGTAGCAAAAGAACTGACTCTGCGAATCACCTTCGTGAACAAACAAGTTTACGAACGCATTTTCAAAATTCCGCAGCCTACAAACGATATCGGTCTTCTCTTTCGCATGCTCCAGACGCACCTGGAGAATTTTCGATCGAAACATCCGATTGTTGCGGTCGCGCTTATTGCGCAGCCGAGCAAACCTGCGAGGGAACAATTCGGATTCTTCGAAACGACATTACGCAATCCGCATCAACTATCAGAAACACTTGCTCGTTTGACCGCACTACTTGGCGCCGATCGCGTCGGCACTCCGGTTTTGAAAGAGACTCATCGCCCCGACGCATTTCGTCTGGAGCCCTTCGCATGGCAGGTAGGGGCGATTGACCTCAATCGCCCGAAAACCATCAAGCCAATGTCTCGAATTGCGTTGCGCCGATTTCGTCCTGCAGTGGTTGCATCAGTCTTGTTGGACGCAGACATGCCGGCGCACGTTCGCAGCCCAGAAATTTGGGGAAAAATCCTCAAGCAACGCGGGCCATATTTGATTTCTGGAAATTGGTGGGACGAAAAATCGTGGGCACGCGGCGAATGGGACCTGCAACTGGAGACTGGCGAATTGGTTCGCTGTCACGAAAGCGAGGGAACCTGGGAAATGGACGGCATCTATGATTAGCCAGTCGAAGTCATCCTGAGCGCAGCGTAGCGGAGTCGAAGGATCCCGCGGAATAGCCTTGAGGTTTCAATGCGGGATTCCTCGACTTCGCTCGGAATGACGATGAACTACGTTGAACTTCATGCATCTAGCGCGTTCAGCTTTCTCCGCGCCGGATCCTTCCCAGAGCAATTAGCTGAGGTCGCAGCGGAACTGGAAATGCCGGCGATGGCTTTGCTCGATCGCAATGGCGTTTACGGCGCGCAACGATTTTCCGTCGTAGCGCGCGAGCAAAACGTACGACCAATCATCGGCTGCGAATTGTCGATGGAAGACGGAAGTGTTCTGCCTGTGCTGGTCGAAAATCGCACGGGTTACAAAAATTTGTGCGAACTACTCACTCAGGCGCATCTACGCAGCGAGAAAGGCACATGCGCAGTCCACTGGAATGAGCTGCGGGAATTTGCGAAAGGCTTGATCGCGCTCTTTGGATTGGGGAGCGCGGGCGCCTCGCCCGCTGTGTCACGCGCCTCGCGGGACACCCGTGGGAAACTTTTCGGCGGGGGCGCCGAAAAGAGCGGGCGAGGCGCCCGCGCTCCCCGGAACGCAGAACACCGCGCCCGATTTTTGATCGACGCGTTTGGCCGCGAAAATGTTTTCGTAGAAATTCAGCGACATTTCATTCGCGGCGAAGAACGCATCAATCGAGAACTGATCGATCTTGCCCGTCTAAATCGGTTGCCGCTTCTCGCCACAAACGGCGTGCAATACGCGAAGCCGTACGGACGCGAAGTGTTGGATGTTTTCACCTGCATCCGCGAGCACACCCATCTCGATGCTGCAGGAAAACTTTTATCACAAAATGCCGAACGGCATCTGAAGAGTGATCGCGAAATGCGAGCAGTTTTCGCCGATTTACCGGAAGCAATTGAAAACACATCGCGCCTGGCCGAAGGGCTCACGTTTTCACTGGAAAATCTCGGGTACGAATTTCCCGAATATCCGGTGCCGGCCGGTCACACGATGGATTCGTTTTTGCGCACCATCGTCTGGTTCGGTGCGCAACAGCGTTACGCTGCGATTAGCGCGAAGGTGAAGCGACAGCTTGAAGAAGAACTTGCCCTGATCACGAAACTCGGTTTCCCCGGATATTTCCTGATTGTCTGGGACATCGTCAATTTCTGTCGCGAACACAACATCATGGTCCAGGGCCGGGGGAGCGCCGCGAACAGCGCAGTTTGTTATTGTCTCGGGATCACGCCGGTTGATCCGGTGGAAAATCATCTCGTGTTCGAACGCTTCCTCAATGAGAGCCGTAAAGGCTGGCCCGATATCGATCTGGATCTTCCCAGCGGCGACCGTCGCGAAGCGGTGATTCAGGAAATTTATCGCCGCTACGGCAAGCACGGCGCGGCCATGACTGCGAACGTGATTAGTTACCGCGGGCGCAGCGCGGCGCGCGAGATCGGCAAAGCGCTCAACTTTTCGCCCAGCATCATCGATCGGTTTTCACATCTGTTCGCGAACGGCGATTTTCCACACACACTCGAGCTCGAATCACAGATTGAGCAGGCTGGTTTGCCAAAGGTGCACCCGCGGATGCCCGCGTTCATCAGACTGTATCACGCGATTTACGGCTTGCCGCGGCATCTTGGCCAGCATTCCGGCGGCATGATTATCTGCCAAAACAAGCTCAGTTCATTTGTGCCGCTGGAAAACGCCTCAATGCCGGGTCGAGTCGTGGCACAATGGGACAAAGACGATTGCGAAGATCTCGGGATCGTGAAAGTGGACTTATTAGGCCTCGGCATGATGTCGGTGATGCAGGACGCGTTTGAATTGTGCCGCGAACGCGGGCGGCCTCTCGATCTGGCTCACATTCCGAAAGATGATCCGGCGACCTTCGAGATTATGCAGCGCGCCGATACGATCGGGGTTTTTCAAATCGAAAGCCGCGCCCAAATGGCGACACTGCCGCGGATGAAACCGGAATGTTTTTACGATGTCGTGATTGAAGTGGCGATCATCCGCCCGGGACCAATCCAGGGCGACATGGTGCATCCTTATTTGAATCGGCGGGCCGGTCGCGAAGAAGTTGCGTACTTTGACGACCGATTAAAGCCGGTACTCGACCGCACACTTGGGGTGCCGTTATTTCAGGAACAGATGCTCAAGATCGCCATGGTCATGGCTGATTTTTCCGGAAATGAGGCGGAAGAACTGCGGCGCGCTCTGAGTTTTCATCGCTCCGAGGAACGCATGCGGAAAGTGAGCGTGAAATTGCGGGCAGCCATGGAACGAAAAGGCGTCGCACCGGAGAAGATTGAAAAAATCATTCAGTCCATCTCATCGTTTGCGCTTTACGGATTTCCCGAATCGCACGCGATCAGTTTCGCCATTCTCGCTTACGGCAGCGCGTATTTAAAAGTGCATCGCGCCCCGGAATTTTATGCGAGTCTGTTGAACAATCAGCCGATGGGTTTTTACACGCCGGCCACGATTGTAAAAGACGGACAGCGACACGGGCTGAAGTTCAAGCCAGTTTGCGTTTCGAAATCCGAGTGGCGCTGCAGCATTCTTGATGACAACACAGTGCGGATCGGGTTTTGCGTCGTGAACGGACTGCGACAAGAACACGCTGAAGAACTCGTCAGGCAACGGCAAGATCGACAATTCGACTCGTTACACGATTTCAAGCAGCGGGTTCTCCTTTCGAAAGACGAGTTACGCACGCTGGCAGAATTAGGGGCGCTGAATTGTTTTGCCGAACATCGCCGCGCGGCGATGTGGGACGTGGAAGAAACACTGCACGATGATTTGCTGGGGAGCGCGGGCGCCTCGCCTCCCGCCGCTGCGGCGGGATCACGCGCCTCGCGGGACACTCATAAAGAGCTTTTCGGCGAGGGCGCCGAAAAGAGCGGGCGGGGCGCCCGCGCTCCCCTTGCGCCGATGACGTTACCCGAACGGGTGAAAGCGGATTACGAGACAATGAATCTGACGACCGGACCGCATCCGATGAAACTATTGCGCGGCAATTTGCCGCAAATTTGGCGCGCGATCGATCTCGTTCACGCCCGAGACGGTTCGATCATTCAGATCGCAGGAAACGTGATTTGCCGCCAGCGTCCCGGCACAGCAAAAGGATTTGTGTTTATTAGCCTCGAAGACGAAACCGGCGTTTCAAATGCAATTGTCGAGCCAGAGCTGTTTGAATGTTTTCGCCTTCTCATCACAGAGGAAGCCTTTCTGCTCATCGAAGGCGAAGTCCAGAATTCGGACAATGTCGTTTTGATTAAAGCGCAGAAGATCAGACCGCTCGTGCACGATCAGCTCATCGGAAGCGAGTCGCACGATTTCCATTAATTGTAGCCGTTGAGCTGCTGCGCGCCCACAGGGCGGCGGGTACAGCTATTCGCCCGCGTGATGCGGCTCGGGCGTCTTTGGTTCGACCGGTTTCTCGCCTTGTTTTTCCTCGGGCTGGGCCCAGTCGGTGTGAAACACGCCCGGTTTATCGATCCGCTCGTAAGTGTGCGCGCCAAAGAAATCGCGTTGCGCTTGCAGCAGGTTTGCCGGAAGCCGAGCGGCGCGATAACTGTCGAAGTACGCCAGCGAGGCAGAAAAGGCAGGCGTCGCTACGCCATGTTTGATCGCTGTTGCAAGCACGAGACGCCACTTCGGTTGCGCCTTTTTGATGGCTCTCGTGAAATACCGATCGAGCAGAAGATTGTGCAGCGCGGCATCGCGCCGATATGCTTGCACGATTCGGTTCAAAAATCTCGCGCGAATGATGCAGCCGCCTCGCCAGATGGTGGCGATGTCGCTCAGGTTGAGATTCCATTTGTATTCGGCGCTTCCAGAGCGAAGAAGCTCCATTCCCTGCGTGTAAGACACAATTTTCGACGCGTAAAGCGCGTCACGCACTGCATCAATTAGACGGGTGCGATTGCCTTTAAACTGTCGATCTCTCGGGTGCGGCAGAATTTCGGAGGCAGCCACACGCTCTTCCTTTCGCGAGGAGATAACGCGCGCTTCAACGGCGGCGTTAATCGTTGAAATGACGACATATTGCCGGATCGCAGCTTGAAGTGTCCAGATGCCGGTTCCTTTTTGTCCCGCCTTATCGAGTATCATGTCAACGAGTGGTTTGCCTGTGTCGGGATCAATCTTTCGGAAAATCACGGAAGTGATTTCGATGAGATAACTTTCCAGCTCGCCCTTATTCCATTCAGCAAACGTATCGGCAAGTTGTGCGGCGTCCATTCCTAGCACGTCTTTTAGAATAGCGTAGGCTTCGCAGATCAATTGGATGTCGCCGTACTCAATGCCGTTGTGGACCATCTTGACGTAGTGACCGGCGCCATCTGGTCCCATGTATCGGCAACACGGTTCGCCATCCACTTGCGCGGCGATCTTACGGAAAATCGGCGCGATAATTTCCCATGACTCACGCGATCCGCCGGGCATGAGAGAAGGACCTTTTAACGCGCCTTCCTCCCCACCAGACACGCCCATGCCGACGAAATGAATTCCTCTCGCTTCTAATTCCTTTCCCCGCCGCTGCGTGTCGGTGAAAAGCGAATTTCCTCCATCGATGATGATATCGCCCTTTTCGAGCAGCGGGACGAGTTCATTGATCACCGCGTCCACGGGAGGCCCAGCCTTCACCATCATCATTGCTATGCGCGGCTTTTTCAGCGCTCCGACAAACTCCTCAATCGTGCGGGTTGGCTGAATGTTTTTCCCTTGGGCGCGACCGGCAGCGAATTTCTCGGTAACTTCCGTTGTGCGATTGAATACTGCGACAGAAAATCCCTTCGATTCCATGTTGAGTACGAGATTTTCGCCCATCACACCCAAACCGATCAGGCCAATATCACATTGATTGGTTGTCATTTTGGTAATTCCTTTGTCGCTAGTTTAGTCTCCATTTCGAATGCCGCTGTCATGTTGAGCCAAGCGAAACATCTCAGTCTATTGCTGTGAGGAACCAGTCGGTAATAATCAGAGATTCTTCGCTTCGCTCAGAATGACAATTTGTGAGATGATCTATAAGCCAATGCAACAATGTAACGAGGAATTTGAGCGCATGGCAAATGTCGTTTGTGAAGTTCTAGTGACTGAAGCGTCGCTTGATACGCGGCCGAAAGCCCACCGTAGCGACGCAGGAGCGATAAACGACTTTTGGGGAGTGGTGCGGAGACTTGAAGATGGACGCGAAATCGACGGGATTCAATATGAAGCGCATCGCGAAATGGCCGAACATCAGTTGAGACAAATTGCCGCGCAGGCCGCGGAGAAATTTCCACTTCAGCATGTTATCATTCATCACCGAGTCGGATTTATCGCCGTTGGGGAACCATCGCTTTTTCTGCGAGTGGCAACTCCGCACCGCCGCGAAGCATTCCGAGCCAGTCGATGGATAGTGGATGAGTTGAAGAAAAAAGTTCCGATTTGGAAACGACCAAAATTCAAAGTGGATAATCTTCGCCGCGCTTCGCACCCGCCTTCGTGCAGCTACGGCGTGGCAGGCAGCGAGGCGGTTAAAGTATGAATTGGGCAAATCGAATTACCTTAAGCCGTCTCGCGCTTACAGTTGTTTTTGTAGTATCGCTCAACTCTTCCTGGCAGTATGCGCGCACCACTGCACTCGTCATTTTTCTGATCGCAGGCCTCACGGATTTCATCGACGGAGAAATCGCACGGCGATACGGAATAATCACTAACTTTGGCCAACTGATGGATCCCCTGGTGGACAAGATAATGCTGGCTGCGGCGTTCATTTCACTAGTGCCTCTTAAGGCAGTGCCAGCGTGGGCAGCAACGACGATCGTGGCGCGAGATTTTTTGATCACCGGATTGCGTCTAATGGCCAGCGCCAAAGGGCGGATTCTTCCAGCGGAAAGTCTGGGTAAACAGAAGACCTCGTGGCAAGTCATCACGGTGCTTTTTTTTCTAGGTCTGTTTTCAGCAAGCGAACTGCGGTTCGCCAATGAAGGATCGGTATGGTGGCTGCGCGCGTGGAATCAGGCAGGCCCAATTCTAGTCTGGATCACCGTGGCCTTAACGCTTTACTCGGGCCTCGCCTATGCCTGGCGATACCGGGAATTGATCGCTCCGGATCAATAGTGGGCAACGGGGATCGAACCCGCATTTTTATCTCCATCCTCCGGCAACGCCCCGACACGGCGGTAAACAAACGCCAGGAGACATGCTTGTACGTTGCCGGATGTTATGACATATTTATGACCGAAGACTAGTGGCAAGTAATTCACGGAGACCCACCCGGTAACCGCCGCTCCGGATCAGAAAGCCTGGCTGGTCACCCGAACAGGGCGGGGCGTACCCACTCGACCAGTAGGAAAATGATGACAAATCCGCCGCCTACCAACCAGCGAAGGTCGGGGACGATCGTGCCGCTCCAAACCGGCACCAAATCAAGCTCCACGGCTATGAACTTGTAAGGTGCGAGCGGCGCATAGGTGGGGTGGGAAATCAGTTTCAAAAACGTGCGCCGGCTAGGATAGCGCACGACAGTTATATTTCCCCAGGTTCTCTCAGGCTCCATGTTGATCAGGTTCTTGGCTTGGGGAGCTCCGATGAACGTCGGATAAGACGCGTGACTCAACCACAGCCATACGAGGCTCTTTTCATAGTGTGCGTTGGCTTCTTCCGGCGTTCCCTTGAACTCCGGCGCGCCAGGAAATGTCTGCACACTGGGGAAGAAATGGATGAGGTTGAACATGTAGACCGGCTTACCATCGTCTGCCTCCGCCCATGGGCGGAGACGGGCAGTGAACGCGTGAAGCCCCTTCTCAGGCAGCGGTAGCTTTTCGATGATCGCTATGTATTGATCGATCTCCGCTTGAGTGAGCTTGCCCGCGCCTTGAGAATGCCAAGCCCAGAAGGCCACGTACAAGACGACTAACGCGGCGGCAAGAATGAGCTCAAACCACATTTTCGTTTCCTTCTTGAATTTGTGCCGCTCTGCCGAGGCCAATCATGCTGTAAAACCAGTGATTCATCAAACTGAAACACTTATCGCCGGATCGTTGGAGCGCATGGTTAGGCTCCGCCAGTCTGATTATCGATGAAACGCTGTCCCTCATGGCCTCATGACTCTGATTCTGCTGGATGCTCGGCAGCTAAGCTGGCTAGTCGCGTCGACATCGCCAGGTAGCTATTACCTCCTCGTTTTCGGCATCCAGGGGTTAGGCAAAGAATTGGGATAGTAAGGTATTAACCTGTGCGGGCTTTTCGTGTTGGACCCAATGGGTCGCAGTCTCAAACATTTCAAGGTGTCCGTCATCACAGTACTGAAGACTTTCTCTGGCCATTGCTTCACCCACAAACTGGTCGTTTTTTCCCCAAATCAAGAGGGCCGGCATTTTCACTCGCGAAGCTTTGGAATCCAACGCGAATTTCGACGGACGCAATAGCGCCGCTCGATACCAGTTAAGCATAGCTGTCAGCGCGTCCTTCTTGGCCCACGACGCCTTATACTGTTCGAGATCACGATCAGAAAAGACCCCAGGAGGTGAAGTATTCCGGAGCACCCGAACCAGCAGCGCCCAGTCTCGCCTTCGCAGCGTGCGTTCGGGTAGCCAAGGAAGCTGAAAAAAGAATAAATACCAGCTCCTCCGCAGCTGCGCCGGGTTTGTGATGAGGTTTTTTATGAAAATGCGGGGATGGGGAACGCTCAACATCGCGGTGCGGCTAACCCTTTCCGAATATCGGGCAGCCAGGTACCAGGTAACACCAGCTCCCCAGTCGTGCCCGACGACGAACGCTTTTGAATTCGTCACGGTATCCAAAACGCCGACGACATCTTTAGCGAGCAGGTCAATGGAATAGCTAGCAATGCCTGCAGGTTTGTCACTTAGGTTGTAACCTCGTTGGTCTGGTATGATTACGCGATATCCGGAAGAGACGAAGTGATCAATTTGGAGACGCCAGGCGAACCAGAACTCGGGAAAACCGTGGAGAAATACTAAAGGCTTACCGGTTGCAGGCCCGGCAAGAACGACGTGTAGCGCAATGCCATTAATGTGGAAAACGCGAAATTCGAGAGGCGAGCGGATGCCTGATAGTGTCATAAGGCCAGCGTGTTATGACTTTCCCGCATGCATGTTATCACTACAGCCATCAATATTGGCCGATTTACCCATGAAATGAGCGGGCAACGGGAATCGAACCCGCATAGCCAGCTTGGAAGGCTGGAACTTTACCATTAAGCTATGCCCGCATGTGATGTAGCGACGCCAAAAGCGTTCGCGATTTAATAGTGACCGCGGACCGCCGAATAGTCAAAGGCGCCCGCGCTATTCTTCAAACGCGCTGGCGACCAGAGTCGCGTTGTGGCCGCCGAAACCGAAGGAGTTATTTAAGGCGACCCGCACTTTTCTTTCGCGGGCAACGTTGGGCGTGTAATCCAAGTCGCATTCTTTTCCCGGATTTTCTAAATTGATTGTTGGAGGAATTACGGAATCTCGAATGGCAAGCGCGCACGCGGCCATTTCTACTCCGCCAGCGCCGCCTAGAAGGTGCCCAGTCATCGATTTCGTGGAACTGATGGCAACCTTATAAGCGTAGTCTCCGAACACATGTTTGATCGCGCGGGTCTCGCAAATGTCGCCAATATCGGTCGACGTCGCATGTGCATTAATGTAATCGACCTGTTCCGGCGATAAGCGGGCGTGCTGAAGCGCGAGTTGCATCGCGCGCGCTGCCCCTTCGCCGTCTGGCGGCGGCGCCGTCATGTGGTAGGCATCGGCAGACATGCCGTATCCTGTGATCTCGCAATAAATTTTCGCGCCACGCGCTTTGGCGTGCTCCAATTCCTCCACCACCACAACTCCTGCGCCTTCGCTCATCACAAAGCCGTCGCGGTCACGATCGAACGGCCGCGAAGCGCGCTCGGGCTGATCGTTGCGGGTGCTAAGCGCTCTCATGGCTGAAAATCCTGCAAAGCCAATCTCGACGATGGACGCCTCCGAGCCACCTGCCAGGAAGATATCCGCGTCGCCAAATTTGATAATTCGCCAGGATTCACCGATGGCGTTGTTTGATGTCGCGCAGGCGGTAACGATACACAGATTGGGGCCATGCAGATCGAACTCCATCGAAATAACGCCGCTGGCCATGTTGCTGATCAGCATGGGAATCGTGAACGGCGAATTCCGCGATGGACCTTTCGTCAGCAGGATCGTCAATTGCTCCTGGAGAGTTTTGAGTCCGCCGATTCCGGTGCTAACAATCACGCCGAAACGGTCTCGGCGTTCCACGTTGGCGACATCGATCCCGCTGTCTTCGAGCGCCATTTTTGCTGCAGCCATTGAAAGCTGCGTAAATCGATCAGTGCGGCGGACGTCTTTCGGGTTTTTGAAGAATGGCTTCGGATCGAAATCGCGGATTTGCCCACCAATCTTGCAGTCGTACCTGGTGGTATCAAAAGCGTCGATGGTACTAATGCCGCTGACGCCGTTCTTCAGATTCGACCAAAACGTCTCGACATCGCTGCCAAGCGGCGTGATGGCGCCAAGACCAGTGATAACAACTCTGCGATCGGAGTTCATTTAGCGATTTGCCGATGTAGTGATTTGAGCGTGGAACGGTTCAACGATGTAGCGCAAGATCAATCGTTAAATCTCTAAATCACTGAATCGCTAAATAATTCTTAGCTCGTTCCCATTCCGACGCTTTGGACGGTTTGGAAGAGTTTGCCTTCGGTCTTGATAGAAGGAGCAATGATAATCTCCGTTTGCTGAAACTCGGCGATATTGCTCGCGCCGACGTTGCCCATGCAGGTAGTGATGGCTCCGACCAGATTTTGGCTGCCATCGTCAACTTCTGCCGGCCCAAACAGTATTTGTTTCAGCGATCCGGTAGAGCCTACTTTAATCCGGGTGCCTCGCGGGAGATTCGCATGTGGCGTTGCCATACCCCAATGGTAGCCGCGCCCAGGCGCTTCGTACGTTTTGGCAAAGGCGCTTCCCACCATCACGGCGTCTGCGCCGCAAGCCAGGGCCTTGCAAACGTCGCCCCCCCTGCTCATTCCGCCATCAGTGATGATCGGCACGTAGCGATATGATTTCTTGAGGTAAGCATCGCGCGCCGCAGCGCAATCAACGGTCGCGGTGACCTGCGGAACACCGAGTCCAAGCACGCCGCGTGAGGTGCAAGCCGCTCCCGGTCCCACGCCAACCAACACCGCCGCCGGCCCGCACTCCATGATCTCGAGAGTCACGTCGTAGCCGACAGTGTTTCCGACGATTACTGGAATGCGCATTTCGCGGCAAAATTTTTCCAGATCGAGCGACTTATACTCCGACGAAATATGCCGCACCGTGGAAACGGTGCTTTGCACCACGAAAACATCAGCGCCAGCATCTTGCGCGATCTTGCCAAATTCAGCGGCGCGCTGAGGAATGGAACTTACGGCAGCCAATACGCCGCCATCTTTAATCTGGCGCACACGCGCCGCGATTAGATCCTCCTGGATGGGTTCCTGGTAGATCCGTTGCAGCAGCGCAGTAATGTCGGACTTGTCAGCTTCGACGATTTTCTCCAGTACTTCCTGCGGGTTTTTGTACCGCGTTTGCACGCCTTCGAGATTCAGAACTGCGAGTCCTCCGAGTTTGTTCATGGCAACGGCGAAACGCACATCGACGACTCCATCCATCGCGCTGGCGAGAATGGGAATCTTCAACTCAAGTGGATCTGCCTCTTTGCGCGGTAAACGGAACTTGATGTCAACTTCGTTGGGATTGATCGTTACGCGCCCGGGTACAAGCGCGATTTCATCAAACCCATAGGTGACACGGGCCTTGCGGTTCCGGCCTATCCACATTCCCATATTAAATCCGTTCCATGTTGAATCGTTCGTTTAGACTTCCGCAGTGCGGGCACCGCGGAAGCAGCGCGTCGGTTCGATCCTCAAATTCGAACGCGCAAATCACGCAACGCAACCGGTGTTGCAGAGCCCGTCGCTCTCGCCGCCGGCGATTGCATTCTCCAACTATCCAGAAGAGAAAAACCGCCGCAAGAAAAAGCAGCAAATAAATCGTAACGAGAGTCGCAAGGCTGACGCGAATCACGGGCTGACGGTGGCTGCCGATTGTGTCTGTGGGCGAGCGATGTCATTTCCCCACTCAATTGTCGCGATTCCCCAGACCAACAACGAATCGGCTTTACCAGAGTTGACGGTGTTTTTGGGGAAACGGCAACGCGCCAGGTACAAGTGGGCTTGTTCGTCCAGGGACGGATCACCTGACGAATTTACCGGGAAACAGTATCGGATTTCTCCGAGCTCGTTCACGCCCACCCGAAAGCGAATAGTTTGGGGCGTCTCCTCAGTGGAAGCGGCAAAATTCGCTTGTGGCAGCGCTGGAGCGCCCAAAGCGTCGAACTCCACTGAAAAGGAGACGGCGGTTTTGAAGACACCCATAGCGGGCGTCGCTTTCTGACGAACAAGCCGTACCGCGCCTGGTGGGTGGCAACTCGGGATGCGCAGGTCACGTTCCAACGGTGGAATGTTCTTCAACGTCGGCTGCATCGCGAAATAAGACGGCACATGCTCAGCCTTGGGCACCGCATGGAGCCTTGTTTCGGGCGGACGGTGAGTCGTAAAAGCGAGCGCAGGATCTTCCGAATCGATCCAACGAAGCAACGTCCGACCTTCTTCAGAGGCCGACGTGATCAACGTGACGCGAGCTGGCGGCGGCAAAAGCGCGATCATGGGGGGATAGACGATTTGAAAAATGTAAAAGCAGAGAGCGTGAGCCGCCAAAGAAAGCGCGAGAAAAATTGTGATCGCTAATTTTTTGCCGGCAGGCGATTCCCAGCTAAAAATTAGCGGTTCGGCCGCGCTCTCGGAGATGACGCTGTTCATCGCGGCGGACTCGCAGCCAGGCCTACGGAAGTGATGCCATGTTCGAGCGCAGCGTTTGCCACTTCGGCAACCGTTTCGTAAGAAGTAGAACGATCCGCCTTAATGATGATGGATTGCTCCTTGCGCTTGGCTGCATCCAGTAATGGCCCCAGTTGTTCGATGGTGACTCTTTGATCTTGGAAATAAATGGCCGGAACCGCCCCGCCGCTGATGCTGATGATTTGGTGGGTAGTTTGCGGACCAAGCGTAAAGCGCGAGAACGGCATCGAAATCGAGATGCCTTGTTGCAAAATGAAATTCGAACTAAGCAACAGAAAAAAAACTAGCAGAAAGGTGATGTCCACCAGCGCGACAAGGACAACCCAGCCGAAATTATAGGTCGTTGTTCGGGCGAGTTTCATGCGGGCGCAAAAGAGTTATTAACGTCCAACGATTATCAACGACGAAATCCGAACAACGAATGATGAAAGAATGGACGATGTTTGGATGACGAACAACGGATGGCAGCCTTCACTTCTGTTCGAGGTTCGTCATTTGGGTTTCGTCATTTTCATCGATCCTGCAGTGCTTCCATTTCGCGCGCCGTCTCACCCGGTTGCTGAAAACTGATAATGCCATGGATCGGGCGACTTTCGGTTAGCATGTGGACGATTTCAATTCCCGCACGCTCCATATCATGGAGCATCGTGTTCACGCGCGAAGAGAGATAGCTATACGCAACGAAAGTAGGTGTCGCTACGACGAGCCCTGCTGCGGTGGTTAGCAAACTCTTATAAACGCCGCTGGAAAGCTCAGTCACTGTCGCATAGCCTCCACTTGAGGCAATCGTTCCGAATGAATCGATCATTCCTGCCACTGTCCCCAACAATCCGAGCAACGGCGTCAGAAACGCGATGGTAGCCAACACAGGGAGGAACCGCTCTAACTTTGGCACTTCAAGTTGGGCGGCTTCTTGTACGATATCGCGCAATTCCGCCCGCGGCGCATCGTGCCGGATAATCGCTGCATGAATCACCCGCGCCACCGGGCCCGGTGTTCCCGCCGATTCATGAAGTGCCTCAGCGAAATTGCGCCGACGAATCAGGTTCGACAATCCCTTCAAGAACTCGCCCACATGAATCGTGGCACGGTGAAAGTAGAAGAGGCGTTCGGCAAAGACCGCAATCGCGATGATGCTACAGCCCAGAATTGGCCACATCAACAATCCGCCCTTTTGGATGTAATCAATCACGTCGGTCTTTCTAGCGCTCTTTCGTAACTGTGGCAAGGCAACAACCGAATGCGACTCTGCAGCCCAGTGAGTGCCAACGATGAAGCTTTAGCGTCGGTTATCTGCAAATAGAAATTATCGCCGAGTTCTCTCGTGCGGTTTTGGAGAGGGCGACGGACGGCTCCCAGCCGCGCGCTCACCGCCAACTAGTTTTCCCGACGCATCAAATACGGAATAACCAGTCTGCTTCCCGGATGGGTCGTAGCTGTAAACGATCTTGTGCAGAAGAGTGCCGTCCGGTGTACTTTGAGCCTCTTCGAGTATGCGGCCCGCGTCGTTGTACTTGTACCGACTCTTGAGCCGAACGCGGCCGTCAGCACCGGCAACTTCTGCGCTGGAAAACCGCCCTGCGTCATCCAGTACATACCGGATAGTCTCCCGGACTTTGCCATCCTGACCGGTTGTCGTAGCCACTGCTTTATGCTGTGCATTATCGAAATTGTAAACAGTCCGCGAGCCGTCCGGATGCATCGACATAGTGACCCGCACGGCATCCCCCGGAGCTTGCTGTGGGGACTGGCCAAATCCGATCGTGTCGCCACAAACTAGAAGAGCGCAAGGGACTGCCAGCCCGAGCGGGAAAAATTTCATGACCTGAGGAGCTTACGGGGAAGGCGGCGGGGTGCAATATCCTGAAAGATTTTTATTGACCGTCCATTGCACAGGTGGTTAAAAGTGGGGTCAAGTGGGGCAGAATGGACGATTGCTCCACTCGACCAATGGATGCCGATTCCCAACCCGAACGTTTCTATGCCGGCGAGTTCCGGCATTTGATCGATGACAAAAATCGGATCACGATCCCGTCTCGTTGGCGGCGCGATCGTCCTGAGGAATTCATTCTTTTACCCGAGGCGACCCATCAATTTCTCCTCGTGATGTTGCCAAGGGAGTTTGCGAAGATGAGTTCGGCCGCCGAAACAAATCAAAGCGTTTCAGCGCGTGATCGCCGCGTTTTCTTGCGGCAACTGCATTCTCGCGCTCAGCACGCGGGCGCAGACCGGCAAGGCCGCCTGGTACTGCCGGAAGATCTTTGTCGAAAGCTCGGGCTGAATGGTGAAGTTGCTTTAGTGGGCGGGCAGGGTCGCTTCGAGATTTGGAATTTGCAGCGTTGGAAACGGGCGCACGACGAGGAAACGCCTACGTACCAGCACGTGGCAAGTGTAATTGGCTTATAACCGGATGTTTCATCAAAATGCTATGAGCACAGTTTGGTTGGAGCGGCCTGCCGGCGCTGCCGCGGAAGCGGGAATCGCCGAGGAGGAGGCGCACGCAATGGAGGATTTTGTGTATCACCGCCCAGTTTTGCAGAGAGAAGTACTCAGGTTACTTAATCCGAAACCAGGTTCCCTGATCGTAGATGGAACATGCGGCGGTGGTGGTCACACAGAAGCCCTTTTGGAAACGGGCGCCGATGTTCTGGCTCTGGATCAGGATCCTGATGCGGTGCAGCATGTGAGCAAGCGACTCGCGCGTCTTGGCCGCCGCATCGTCGTGCGGCAGGCGAATTTCCGGCACGCAGCCTGTGTCCTTGACGAGCTTGGCATCCGCACCATAGACGGCGCGCTCCTTGATCTTGGGGTTTCTTCGCGCCAACTCGAGAATGCGGCGCGCGGTTTCAGCTTCGTGCGAAACGGTCCCCTCGACATGCGCATGGATCCGCAAACGCAGCTGACTGCCGCTACTATCGTAAATGAATACAGCGAAGAAGAATTGACCCGACTTTTTCGTGAACTGGGTGAGGAACCGGCCGCACGCAGAATCGCGAGCTTGATCGTCAAGATGCGCAAGACTTCGCCATTTCGTGAAACTCTGCCGCTGGTGCGGGCGATCGAAAAGTTGGTCGGGCGGCACGGGCGGCAGCATCCAGCCACTCAGATTTTTCAAGCGCTGCGGATCGAAGTAAATGACGAGCTTCGCGCTCTCGAAGACGGCTTACGCGTTTTAACTGCGCGACTTGCGCCCGGTGCACGTATCGGGGCGATCACTTTTCACTCACTAGAGGATCGAATCGTGAAGAACTTTTTTCGCGACCATAGCCGGGCATGGCTCGACAAGCCGGAGTGGCCAGAGCCGCGGCGCAATCCCGATCACGACCTTAAATTGGTTACATCGAAACCAGTGGAACCGGCTGATGAAGAGCAACGCGCGAATCCCCGCTCGCGAAGCGCAAAGTTGCGCGTGGCCGAGAAGATACATGAACCGTTCACGTCGAAGAAACTGTAATACGGTAAATGCGGCCTCGCTTGCGCGCTGGATCGTGATGACTGCATTTCTGGCGCTGGCCGGATTGAGCTACGTTTATTTGACGCTGCAACTTTATCATCTCGGAGAACGCAAAAAGGCAGCCGAGAATGAGCTTATCAGTTTGCGCACTCAAAGTGACGTAGCGCGCGCGCAGATCGAGGCCTTGACGTCACGTTCGGCATTGCAACGTCGATTGAAGGAGGGCTACCTGAAAATGATCCCGATTTCGGAGGCAAACATCGTCCGGCTGACTATTCCTCCCCGGTCACCTGACGAAGACACGATCCAGCCCGTAGTTAATCCGTCCGCCGCAAGATGAATCCAAACAGCCGAAGCCGTTGCGTCTTGGTGTGCGCTGGTTTCATCGGGCTGTTCAGCATCTTTTCATTTCGTTTGATTTATCTGCAGGCCATAAAACACGACGAATACGCCGGGCTTGCTGCTGAAAAACATATCTACAAGCAAATCATTTATGCAGAGCGGGGCATGATTCTCGACGCGAATAAGGAAGTCCTCGCGCACAACATTCCTGTGGAAACGGTAGTCGCCGACGCTACGCATCTTAACAGCACAGAAGCGACCGTTGACCTCGTAAGCACCGAACTTCGCATCCCGTCTGAAGAGCTTGCGGAAAAACTAAACAGCGGGCGCCGTTACATCGTCATCAAGCGTGACGTGCCGGCGCACACTGCAACCGGGCTTCGTGAGAAACTTCGTGCCGGCAATCTGCACGGAATTTATTTCGAGCATGACGCCACGCGGATTTACCCGAATGGCTCGATGCTTTGCCATGTGATTGGATTTACCGACTTCGATCATCACGGCATCCAAGGCGTGGAAGCCTCGATGGATGAATACCTTCACGGGCAAGACGGCTATCGTTTCATCGAACATAACCGGGCGGGCCAGGAGATCGTACCTTACCGAGGACAGGAGCGCGCTCCTCGCGACGGCTACCAGATCCATCTGACCGTCGATCTTGGTTTGCAAAACATCGTCGAGAACGAAATCGACGCTGCGATGCAGCAATATTCGCCTCAAAAGGCCACGATCATTCTGATGCGGCCGCAGACGGGAGAAATTCTGGCGATGGCCAATCGGCCGCATTTTGATTTGAACCTGCGCTCGGAGGCCAAACCAGATCAAATGAAAAACCGCGCCATCATAGACATGATGGAGCCGGGCTCGACTTTCAAGATCGTAGCGGCCGCCTCTGCTCTCAATGAGCGCAAGATGCGGCCCGACTCGAGCATTTTTTGTGAGAACGGTCTCTGGAAGTTCGGCGGCGCCGCGTTGCACGACCATCGCGCGTTTGGATATCTTACCGTGCGCGACATTCTCATTAAATCGAGCAATATTGGCGCGGCAAAACTCGCGCTCAGTGTAGGGGACCAAAAGTTCTACGAGTACATTCGACGCTTCGGATTTGGCGAGCGCACGGGAATTGAGCTGCCCGGCGAGATCAACGGGCTCATTCGGCCTCCTCAATCCTGGAGCAAAATTTCCATCACTCGTATTCCGATGGGGCATGAGATTGGGGTGACGCCTTTGCAAATGACAGTCGCGATGGCCACGATTGCCAACGGCGGCAAACTAATCATGCCACGCATCGTGAAATCAGTTACAGCGGCCGATGGCAAAACCATTAGTTCACTTTCTCCAATGGTGTTGCGTCAGGTCATTTCTCCTGAAACCGCCAGAGAAATTGGTGATGCGCTTCGAGGCGTGGTAAGCGATGCCGGGACCGCCGCTGCCGCAGCCGTGCCGGGTTTCACCATTGCTGGAAAAACAGGAACCGCACAGAAGGTTAATCCTCGGGGTGGGTATGAAGAGGGAAAGTACGTCGTTTCTTTCGCCGGATATCTTCCCGCCGAGCATCCGGAATTTGTAGGTCTGGTGGTGCTCGATGATGCGCACACGAGCAAACCTGAGTTGAATTACGGCGGGCTCGTCGCGGGGCCGATCTTTGCCCGGCTCGCCGAGAAAGCTGCCCGCTATCTTGATCTTGAGCCGCATGAGGAGATTCGCAAAGCGATTCCCGTGGAGCGAGTGGAAAAAAAGCTGCCGACCGAGCGAGTCCACAAGACTGCGTCGGCGGAACGAGTCGCCTTAACCAATGCTTCGCACCATTGAATGCCTGGTTTGGGAATGTTAAAGCCTCATGCAGCTCAAGACTCTCCTCGCCGCGACGCCAGTTCGCCAAGTCATCGGGCCACTTGATCGCCCGGTGGAAAACATCGCGTATGACTCGCGGCGAGTGCAAAGGAACACCTTGTTCGTTGCATTACGTGGCGAGAAAGCCGATGGACACCAATTCATCGGTCAAGCTATCAGTAAAGGCGCATCGGTGATCGTTGCTGAACGCGAGGAAAAAGACCCGCGCATTACCTGTCTCGTCGTTGAGGATACGCGTACTGCGCTTGCTGATTTTTCAGCGACGTTTTACGGAGACCCGGCACGCAAATTGAAACTGGCGGCAGTCACGGGCACGAATGGCAAAACCACGACGACGTTTCTTATCAAACACATCTGCGAAGGTGCCGGTTTGCGGTGCGGATTAATCGGAACGGTGCGCTACGAGATTGGCGAGCGGCTTCTGCCAGCCATCCGCACGACGCCGGAGTCGTTGGATTTGCAAGAGCTGCTGGCGCAGATCGCCGGTGCGGGTTGTAAGGCGGCCGCAATGGAAGTCTCTTCCCACGCGCTTGCGCAGAATCGCACGCGTGGACTGGAATGGAACGTCGCCGTCTTTACAAATCTCACCCAAGACCATCTCGATTTTCACGGGACAATGGAAAACTACTTCGACGCCAAGCTGAAGCTGTTCAGAGGGCTCGCCGACCAGAAAAGAAAACGCAAACCTGTTGCAATTGTAAATATCGATGACCGCTATGGCCAGCAACTGCTCGACAAGATCGACAAGCGGGTGGCGGTTGTCACTTACGGTATGGGCACGCGCGCGGATTTCCGGGCTTCAAATTATCGCGCTGAGTTTAGCGGCACATGCTATCAGCTCGACGCCCATGGCAAGAGTTATCTGGTTCGTCTTCCTTTAATTGGGCGGTTTAACGTAACAAATTCGCTCGCCGCGCTAACCGCGGCCGACGCGCTTGGAATTAACCTAAGAAACGCAGTGTTTAGCCTTGCCAAGGCACCGCAGGTCCCGGGACGTTTGGAATTAGTTCCAGCGAAGCGGCAATTCCAGGTATTCGTCGATTACGCGCATACGCCCGACGCGCTCGCCAACGTTCTGAAAACTCTTCGGGAACTCGAGCCGCAGCGTTTGATTGCCGTTTTTGGTTGCGGCGGCGATCGCGACCGGCAAAAGCGCCCGATGATGGCGGAGATAGCAGATCGCCTTGCTGACTACTCGATCATCACTTCTGACAATCCGCGCAAGGAAGATCCAAACGCGATCGTCGCAGATATCGAAAAAGGTTTCCGTTCGAATCGGTATGAAAAAATGGTTGATCGCACCCAGGCGATCGACCGCGCCGTTGCACTCGCGCGACCGCGAGACATTGTATTAATCGCGGGTAAGGGACACGAAAATTATCAGGAGTTCGGCGATTACACGATCCCGTTCGACGATATCCAAATCGCGCGACGCGCGATTGAAAACCATCCCGTCGAGTTCTTGTCATCATGATGCTGTTTTTCGATTGGCCGAGGCGCGCATCGCGTAGAATCCCGAGGCGTATGCGTTCCCGGGTCCCTGCACTATGAATCCGCTACCACTCTCTGAAATCGCGCGATTTGCCGGCGGCTCGATTTCGTGCGGCGACGAAACTGTCACCATCGAGAAAGTCACCACCGATTCACGCACACTTAAGCCAGGCGAATTGTTCGTCGCATTGCGGGGTGAAAATTTCGATGGCCACAATTTCGTGGAGTCTGCCGCACAATCCCGCGCGGCGGGTGCAATCGTTGAGTCCGCCTGGAACGGGAAAATTCCGAAAGACTTCGCGCTCGTTCGTACGGATGACACTTTGCAGGCGTATCAGGAGCTCGCGGCCAACTACCGGAAATCACTCAAATTAAATGTAGTGGCGATTACCGGAAGCAATGGCAAGACGAGCACGAAGGACTTCACCGCCGCAGTACTCGCCCGTCGCTTTCGAGTGACGAAGACAGAAGGAAATTTCAATAATCACGTCGGACTGCCCCGAACAATTTTGCAGGCCACTTCGGGAGACGAAGTCGCTGTCTGGGAGATCGGCATGAATCATCCCGGCGAAATTGCGGCCTTGGCAAAACTGGCAGTGCCCGATGTGGCCATCATCACAAATATTGGTGTGGCGCACATAGAGTTCATGGGTTCGCGCGAAAAGATTGCCGAGGAGAAAGGAGCGCTTGCAGAGGCGGTGGGCGCGCACGGAACAGTGATTTTGAATGCGGACGATCCGTTTACGAGGAGCATCGCGGCCCGCGCACGGGGAAAAGTGATTTTGGCCGGTACTACCGCGGGAAATATCCGCGCCGGCGAAATAAGCCAGAGCGGAACCGGAACAGATTTCACGATTCTCGAGGGCGCCCATCGCTGCCGCGCCCAGTTGCCGGTGCCTGGTTTGCACATGGTGCAGAACGCGCTCCTGGCCGTCGCCGCTGGTCGCGCGTTTGGCCTTTCATTAGAGGATTGCGCCGCCGGTCTCGTTGCTGCGCCGCTCACTAAAGCCCGTTTGCAAATCAAGGATCTGGGCGGCGTGCAATTCCTCGACGACAGCTACAACGCGAATCCCGATTCGATGAAAGCAGCATTGCGCACACTGGTTGAACTGGACGCCGATGGAAAACGGATCGCAGTCCTGGGCGAAATGCACGAATTGGGCGACGAATCGGAACGCGGGCATCGCGAGGTGGGCGAAACTGCGGCCGCGCTAAAGATTGATCAGTTGATAGCGATCGGCGACGCCGCAACCGCGATTGCTGAAGGCGCAAAACACGCCGGCTTACAAAAGACTACCGTTGTAAACTCGACATCGGAAGCCGCAGAACTGTTAAATGAGATCGCCGCGCCCGGCGATCTTATACTGATAAAAGGAAGCCGCGCCTCGCGAACGGAGGAAGTCATCGAGCATTTCGCGGTTCGTCATTCTTCATTCGTTACCTCCCCATGATGTACTATCTCCATCGCCTGAGTGATCATTTCATTGGGTTTAACGTTTTCCTTTATGTCACGTTCCGAGCCATTGCCGCGGCGGTAACGGCTTTCGTAGGCACATTAATGTTCGGCAATTTTATCATTCGAATGCTGATCGCACTGAAGCTGGGACAACCGATTCGCGGAGCGGCAGAAGTTCACCGTCTCGCAGAGCTGCATGGCGTTAAGCAGGGCACACCTACCATGGGAGGCGTGCTGGTTATCGGAGCCGTTTTCGTGGCGAGTGTGATGTGGGCTCGCCTCGACAACCAATTCGTTTGGCTGGCTCTGTTCAGCATGGTCTATCTCGGGGGGCTTGGCTTCGCCGATGATTACCTCAAGGTCACAAAGAAAAAGTCCGACGGCATCAGTGGCCGAATCAAACTCGTTTGTCAGATCGCTCTTGCGGCGATCATCGCTGGCGTTTTCCTCACCAATCCGGTGCTGGAAGTGCAGGCACGCGCTCTGTACGTGCCGTTTGTGAAGGCGCCCGTGATTGCGAACATGAGCTGGTTCACGTTCGTCTTTTTTGCGCTCGTCATTGTCGGTTCGTCGAACGCGGTGAACCTCACCGACGGCTTGGATGGATTGGCGGCCGGTTGCACCATCACGGTGGCATTTGCATATGCGTTGCTTTCTTACGCCGCTGGCAATTTCCGGATCGCGGAATACTTACAAGTCCCATTTTACCCGTTTGCTGGCGAACTGACAGTTGTCTGCTCGGCACTCATCGGCGCGGGCCTCGGTTTTCTGTGGTTTAATTGCTATCCAGCCAAAGTTTTCATGGGGGACACGGGATCACTGGCGATCGGCGGTATGTTAGGCGTGGTCGCCATTTGTTGTAAGCAGGAGCTGCTTTTGGTCGTCGTCGGCGGCGTTTTCGTGATCGAAGCCGTCTCGGTCATTTTGCAAGTGTTGAGTTTCAAACTGACGGGCAAGCGATTTTTCGTCATGTCTCCGCTTCACCATCATTTCGAGCTGACTGGCTGGAAAGAAAGCACCGTCATCGTTCGGTTCTGGATTCTATCGATCATCTTCGCGTTGCTTGGTTTGGCGACACTCAAACTGAGATGAAGAACGGGCGCTACGAAAATCAAAATATCGCCGTTGTTGGCGCAGGCTTGAGCGGCAGCGCGGCGGCGCTGCTGCTCAGATCAGAGGGCGCACAGGTCACCGTGCTGGATAGCGCGGAGGAGAAAAATTTACTCAAATCAACCATAGACAATCTGCGAACGCACGGTGTCCGTGTGATTTGCGGCGCTGCGGCGGATGAAGATTCAGCCGCATATCACATGGCCATTTTGAGTCCGGGCATCGATCCGGTTTCGCGATTGGCAGGCAATTTTTCCTCCCGCGGAATTGAGACTATCGGCGAACTCGAGCTCGGCTGGCGCTCCTGCGATATTCCGGTCATTGCTATTACTGGCACGAACGGCAAGACGACCACCACCGAGCTGCTGGCTCAAATGTTGAATGCCTGCGGTCAACGGACGATTGCTTGCGGCAACATTGGCAAGCCGCTTTCAGAAGTGGTGCGCGAAAAGCAGCCTTTCGATGTGCTCACGGTGGAGGTGAGCTCGTTCCAACTGGAAGCGATCCGCACCTTTCGCCCATCCGTCAGCCTCTGGCTCAACTTCGCTCCCGATCATCTCGATCGGTATCGCTCCGTGTCTGATTATCGGGCGGCCAAGCTGCGCATTTTCGAAAAGCAAACCGAAACTGAGGTGGCAGTAGTAAATGCCATTGAAAAACTCCCAGCGATCCGGCCGCGCACGATCACCTTTAGTGCTTATGTCGATCACGCGGACTTCCGCGTCTCGCAAGGTGCGATCGTCTATCACGATGAGGAGGTCCTGCGGCTGGCGGATACCAAACTGCGCGGCTTGCATAACATCGAGAACTTGATGGCGACACTCGCCGCCGGCATGGCGCGCGGATTGTCGTTCGCGCAGATGGTGCCACCTCTGTGTGCATATGAGCCGCGTCCGCATCGGTGCGAATTTGTACGCGAAGTCGGCGGCGTCGGATATGTGAACGACTCCAAGGCGACAAATCTCGACGCGGTAGACAAAGCGCTGCGTGCACAAAACAAGCCGGTCATTCTCATCGCCGGCGGGAAGAACAAAGGCTTTAGTTTTGATCCACTTCGGTCTCTGGTGAAGGAGAAGGTCAGATCGACAATTTTGATTGGCGAAATGGCCGACAGTATCAGGCGTTCCTGGAGCGGAGCGGCCGAGTGTGAAATCGCAAACTCGCTGGCGGACGCAGTTGAACGCGCCCATGCCAGCGCAAGGCCAGGAGAAGTGGTCCTATTTTCCCCGGGCACATCCTCCTTCGACATGTTCAAAAGCTATGGCGATCGCGGCGACCAATTTCGCGCGCTGGTGCGTGCGCTCCCCAAATAGACCAATGAAAATCCCGCAGCTCTTCAGACATAAAAAACTCCTGGCCGCAACCGCGCGCCGCGCGTCGGCTGCTGCCGGAATGGATTTCGAGAACATTCCGGAACCAAACATGAAATTGTCGCGGGCGCTGCTGATAGTT
>Ga0193707_1000010_pt1 | contig 47834 bp, 53 predicted proteins | sample U3c2metaG_FD_143043 | JGI IMG/M metagenome (GOLD analysis project Ga0193707, IMG submission 143043) | Soil microbial communities from a riparian zone of the East river system, Colorado, United States - U3c2 | ecosystem: Environmental > Terrestrial > Soil > Riparian zone | place: USA: East River... | reverse complement strand
GGAAGCGATGTCGGCGGCAGTTATTCTTTCCAGCCGCACATACATTGTCGCACCAGTGAAGGGCGGTGCTACCTCCTCGAACGTTATCTTACCTTTGACGAGCGGCACCGTATTCACACCGTTTCATATCCTACGTTTGCTAAAGCCTAACGAGAAAGAGATAAGCCACCCCGCCAGTTGAGGCAAAACGTGGCATTCGTCGCTGGAGGCATCACAAGTGGCGGGGTTGGCTTCATCGGCTGCTTAGCCTCTGGGTTCGAGTACGAACATCAATGAGCTGCAGAGAAATACAAGACAAAGGCGACGATGAGGGCAATTCCAACAATCCACCAGATTGTCTTAAGTCCCGCCGGTTTTGCTTGGGATCCGAACTCCTGTTTAACGAAGTCGTCGTAGTTGAAGTCGTGCTCCGGTAAGTCCACACCATCGTAGGTATCGGCATCTTCTCTCCAACCGGAGTTATGATCGGCACCGCATTGGGAACATGCTAGCGCACCGCGCCGAACTTCTTCTCCGCAGACTGGACATACCTCCGGTGTCCGGGGTCGGAGGCGTTTCTTGTTGGTCATAGCCTATTTTGGTCTGTTCCTTGAAGAAAGCGCTCGAATGGGGCGTAACGAGAACAAGATAAGCCACGGCAGGGTGTAATGGCAAACGCGGTGAAGTCATTCATTGCTCTTGTAGACCGAAGGCACGAGTTCACCAGGAATAGGTGGCTTTGCCGTTCTCGACGGCGACATGGGTTCCGACCCCGATGCAAATTGCTGCTGCGTCCTTTTGAGCGAAAACATGCACCCGCGTGTAGACGATGAACGGACCCTCGCGGTGCGGGTCCTCCGCGAGGCCCATTTTTTCCAAACCTTCGCGTGGAAACGCGACCTGGCCATAAGGCGTCGCGCCTTTGGAAGTATCCTTGCAGATGAATCGCAGCGTGCCGTTGCCAAGAAGATCGCTTGGTTCGCCGAGGAGATAGAGAATCTCAATTCGCACAATCTTATCTTTCAGTGCAGCCTTTTCTCTCTGGATTTCCGCAAAGGTGTAGACTTTGTCGCTGACCGGCGGCAACGAATCAGATTTGTTCGCAGCCGACATAACGCAGGTCAACACGAACATAGCAAGGGCACTCAGGCCGAACATTTTCATAGTTGGGCGATTAGACGCTTTGCCCGTGCGCAAGTCAACTTTGCAGAATAGTGAGGTCCCGGTTCACGGCTCTTTGGGTCGATCGATGGTATAGAGGTGTGAGACGTGTCGAGACCTAACGTGGGACTGAGGGGTCAGACGCGGTCATGTGAACGTGATGCGAAAGCGCAGGCCGGGCTTGCAGCCGAATTGCTGCGGTTTGATGAAGTGCTCAACCAAGATGCCTCCATTCGCTTCGATGACGTGCTGTGACGCGATGTTGTTCGGATCAGTGGTGATCTCCACGTACGGAAGACCGACTGCCTTGTCTTCCGGAAGTATGAGGCTTAGCGCTGATTTAGCATACCCAAGGCGCTGCTTCCACGGCACGATCGCGTAGCTGATATGTCCCAGACAATAGGGCGGTAGTGCCGTAGTGCCTGGCTGCCACCGCAACCCGATGCTGCCGCAGAATTCGCCGTCCCAGAGCCAGCGCCTGAAGCCCGGAAGGCGCTTGGCCGGCGAACCGTCTGGAAGAGTGATGGGAGGACCCTTAGCTTCGCGGTCTTCCATGCTGGCGAGAAACGCCGCTGCATTGGCATGAATGCGGGAAAGCTCTTCGCGTGCCGCCTCGACACCGCGCTCGTTGTCGGCAGACCACCCACGCTCGAGCGCGGCGATGTAGCTCGCAAGGTGTTCGGGACCGGGACGGACGAGCTGCATGCGTAGCGCCTAACGAGAAAGAGATGATTTCACCCAGCTATTTTGTGAAAGTAGCTGCGGTAAGGCACTGCAAGGCATCGTGGCAAACACTCTAGACTTATTTCGGAATGGGGCCAGCCTGCTCGCGAAGACTTTCGGAGTTGGCTTCATCGGCTGGTTAGACGTGTGGGCACGGTAGCTCAACTTGTGATGATGATCCTGCCTGTGTTGCGAATCGATCCGTCGATAATCGTCCAACGCCCATGACGCTTTTGCACTCGGAATGTGTTGCCACGCCACTCAGACGCTGGATGGCCCGTTTCTACAAAGAGGCGATCTGCAGTTATCACTGTGATGTAATCCACAGGTCCCTCAATATCGCTGCGCTGCGCAACCAAGAGTTGAATTTCGTGAATGTCAGCTCGCGTAATGAGCTGTCGATTGCCAAGGACGTCGGGCGGGAAAAAGCTCATGCACCCGCTGAGGAAGCTAGCCGCGATCATTCCGATCAGCGGTTTCATACGTCTAACGAGAACAAGATGAGCGACGGCCACTTGGAGCGAGTGTCGCCCAAAGTGAAAGTGATTCAATCATCTGAAATGTGAATGCGCGCCGGGTGGCCGTTCGCTGCATCGCGTGGTTAGGTCTTTGGCGGTTTCCCAAGATATCTACCGAAAAGTGAAATGAAAACCTTTCCATTCTGATCCACGTGAACGTCAACCACTGCCGTGTCAGAAACTGCTTCGTATCGCAGTGTCTTGTAGAGATGAATGTAACTAGGTGCGTCATCTCTCTCGGGTTCCGTGTGGCTGCCTCCGGGCTCGAGAACCTGAGTCGGCTCGCCGAAGATTCTGATAGCATCTCCCTCCGTCTTAATGTCCTTCATCAAATTCTGCAGCCGATCGGACTCTTCGGCGGGCACTGTGGCCCAGTTCTGCGCTCGGAGAGACTCCGGCGCGCGACCGGCGCAGAAAGGGCAATGGTAAATGCGCAACGAATGGCCGCCGGGCGTCTTTAGGTTGTACTCGTTCAGTTCGGGATCGAACTGGATGGGATTGTCCGGATCGTGAGCGGCGCGCTCAAGCCAGTGACAATCGCAGAATGGGAGGTCTTCGCGTGGCATAGACCTAACGAGACGGAGCTGAGCCACCGCTTGCGGCAGCGAGCTTTACTTCACTCTCAACTTTCAACTCTCAACCTCAACTTCCTCAGTACAACGGCCAGCGGTTCGCTCCAGCGATTGGTTAGGTCGTCTCAGCTCGTAGCGATTCACGTCTTGCTCGAATGCAATGACACCGGGAATCGTTCGGTATCGCCTCACGAATGCGAATCCGAGTTTCTCTAATACTCGATTGGGAGCAGGATTCTCTGCACAAGGTTCGCAAACGAGTTTTTGCAGATTGAAGCGCTCGAAGTAAAAGGCAGCGGATCTGCGCACAAATTCCGTTCCCAAACCCGCTCGCCTCAATTGTGACTTCCAAAGATGCAAATGTATGTAGGCCTCGGTGCCGAGGACGATCTTATTGATACTTGAGTGTCCAACACGAGTTCCTCGAAATATCCAAACCAGGTAAAACCGATCCCTTTCGTTATCTGGTTTCTCATGGTCGGCTAAAAGAGCATTGAGCCACTTGTTTCTTTCAGGAAGTTTCAAGCGGTCGACGCCCATCCCGCGCAAAAATGGATCATCGGCCTTATAAAAGTAATCCAACATCAGCTCGTATTCTTCACGACTTGAAAATGGACGGACCTCTATCTGTTCAACTCGCTGCATAAGACCTAACGAGACAGAGCTCAGCCAGCGCTCTGCGAGCGAGGCTGCGCTACGGTTGAAAATACACTAATCAAGATCGACATGGGCGCGCAACGCCAAAGAGGGGTCGGCTGCAGCGATTGGTTAGGTGTCTCATAGTCGCTGCTCAGGAAAGTATCGCTACCATCTAAGCCCGTTGTGTTCGAGAATTTTCTCCCAGTACGTTTCCTTGAGACTTATCCCATTCTGTTCAAAGAATGGCGCAAGAGATCCCGTTAGTGTTCGCCCTTGCGGCAGATAAGAGGGTGTCCATCCACTATCAAACCTAACCAGACGGCTAGCAGGGTAATCTTCGGGCAAGCGTGTCGGCATTATAGAGTTTGCCCACTCAATGAAACCTCGATAGTCCGCGGCTTTGAGTGGCAAAATCATGAGCACCTTTTGCGGACTTACAGTCTGCACAATCTCGGCCAACTCCCATTTTAGACTTTCTGTTAAACCTGCCCTGAAGATGACAAGCCTGGATTTTTCGAAAAAGGCACGAATAGAATTCTGCCATTCGTCATTTGAAGTGTAGAGCTTGGACGAACCCAATTCCGGCAGTTCTTCGCCGGGTTTCCCAAGTGCTATATATGGCCCAATCTTTCTAAAAACATATCCGAGGGCATCTTGTTCCTGAATGCTGTTATTCGGAACCGTTGCGGCTAGCCATGTCTTGTCAGAGTAGGCAACGCCCTTGAAGCGTCGGAAGATCGAGCTATCAAGCGATTCGTCCTTGAACGATCTGAGATAAAGTACTGGTGGCCGAGCGTCGTCTTTTAAAACCGAGTCGCCAATTTTAACAGCGTGTTTTTTTCCTTGGCGTAAAAGCAAGTAACCGACAAAACACGGAATTATCGCTAAAAATGGATTCACCAATCCCACCGGAATTGCAGCTATTAGAACAATTGCACCAGCAAGCTTCAGCGCCTTCGCTCTTGCGGGACTTCTACTTGAACCGTGGTCCATGGATGCGTGGTGGGGTTGAGGTTTCAGTGGATGGAATTTCTCCGCAATACTCATCGTGCCCAAATGAAGGGCCGGAGCTGACGTCGTTGCCCACTTCATCGTGCCTAAAATGAGACTTTGGCCATGAATGCACTCCATTTTGGACCAAGACGACCGCCATCGAGCAGGATTCTCGGGCATTTTTTGAACCCCAAATCGCGGCCGTCACTGTAACGGATCATGCGCCAGTGCATGTGCGGGACAACATGATTGAGAGGGATACCATATTGACGCATCAGTCTGGCTGTGAGTTGCGCGGTGCGATCAATGGTGATGTCAAGATTATTGCCCCGGTTTACACACATTTCGATCCCAATGGACGACCTGTTTCCCTCGCCTTCGTAATCAGCATGCTCTCCGGTTTCGTTGGTCGGAAGGCTTTGGTATATGGAATGATCGTCCACAGTGAAATGCCAAGTGAGAAATCCAGTGCGATTGTGACGGGCTCGGAGCCCCTTGTTCATGGCGAGCGCGTGATGCAAAGCGTCGGCGCTACGAGACGTATTGTCGGTCGAATGAATAGTGATAAATGTCGGACGCATCGGCCGATGCAAGGGACGTCCGCATTTCCCTGGGGGGATGATGCTCTGCGTGATTTTTAATTCGGCTGCACCGGCGGGAGCCGGGCCGCTTATGGCGACGCGTCTGGGATGCGCCGCACAGGAAGAAAAGAGAAGCCCCACCAGGACAATGGCAAGAAACCCTAAGTCCTCTAATCCACACTTGATCCTCATAGGGGCTTCATCGATTGGTTAGGTGCGTGACGTTGCATCTCCAACGCGCTCTCGAACTGCCTGCAAGACGCCTTGGTAAATCATCGGATTCGTGAGTGATGCGACTGCCTCCGTGAGACTGGCATCTTCGCCGGCACTCCGCATCTGCGACGCCATCTCAGAGAATGCCGTCTCACGAACTGAAACGGGAAGGCGCTCAAGCGCATAAAACCAGGCTCGGAGATGTTGTGCCTCTACCAGCGCGTGCGTAAGGTCGACCATGCCTTCGGAAACTTCGGGTTGCGGCATACTACACCTCACGAGACGAAGCTGAGCCACCGCTGGCGGCGGCGAGTGCGGCTTTTACTTCATCCTTCATAATTTATCCTTCAGCCTTTCAGTACGGCGGCCAACGGTTAGCATCTCAAAAGCGCATAGGGTAAGCGTTATATCGAAACCGGATTTACTTGACGTTAATCGCAATCGCGATCGTGGGGTTGGCCATTGCGCGGCCGTGATGCGGGTCTGGCTGTCCCTTTTGCAGGAAATACCAGACGCCGGGCGTCATTTGGCCTCGTTCGGGTAGCTGTTGCATCCGCGACGTGTCGAGGCCTGCCGCAATTAATCCAGACGCGTCGAACTCGTAGACGACGTCTTCCGGCGTCCGCTCCGGCTGGGTCGCGAAGTGGACCATCGTACCATGGCCGCTGTTGAAACAGTATTCGCCACTCGCCGACGTTTGATCGATCGCGATGTCGGGTTTCGCGCGCAGAATTCGAGCGATCGCCAGAATCTCGCCTTTGGATGTGCCCTGCAGGGTGAGAACGTCGCCGTACTCGCGCTTGATCTTGGTGAGTTCGTCTTCAGCTGCTGGCTGGTTGCCAGCGAGAAGGCGGCCTGCCTGAAGAGACATGCAGATAGTCAGAACTGTGAAAGCAATGGGTCGCATAATGTTACCTCCGTATGGCGGGCTGTATCTTGCATTCTGGCGCACAGGCGGACAAGCCGAAACGACCTGATGACACAGCTCGCGATGCTGGATGAAGAGAAAGAGGATCGAGAGATTCCCGCCAGCCTTGGCATAAAGCTACGGCTTGGCGGGCGACTTCGCTCGGAATTACACAGCAAGGTGGAGAAATGCTGGCTCGACTTTGCGGCGCGTAAACTTACCCTCAATGAAAAGGGAAGCTGTCAGCTTCCGCTACAGAAAAACGAATTCTGAACATCGATGGAAGAATTTCCGAAGAAACAATTAGAGACGCTCTGGGCTCCGTGGCGGGTTGAGTATTTCGAAAAGGAACCGCGCGACCGGGATTTTCTAGAAACGGCTGCTCGAGCGAGCGATGACGCCGCGCATTTTGTGATCACACGGAGAAAGAATGCCTTCCTAATGATGAACCGGTATCCGTATGCGGTCGGTCATCTTATGGCCGTCCCTTATCGCAAGATCGCCGAGCTTTCGGCGCTGGGTGACAATGAAATCGTTGAGCTGTGGAATTTGGTTGCGCATGCGCAAGTGCTTTTGCGCTACGCGACAAAGGCGCAGGGGTTCAATGTAGGTATGAATATTGGCGAATGCGCGGGCGCAGGTGTGCCCGATCATTTACATATCCACATCGTCCCCCGCTGGAGCGGTGATACCAACTTTATGCCGATCATTGCCGGCGCACGCACGCTCTCGGAGGGGTTGCGCGCGCTTTATGACAAATTGATGGACGCGCAAACAAAGATGCCCGACACGAATTGTGATCGGTGATCTGTGAACAGTAATCGGCAAATCGGGCTCGTGATAGGCCCCGGGATTTGCATGTCACTGGTCACTCAAAGTAGTTATCTTCCATGAGCACCTGGGTCGAGCCGCCGCCGCCGCGAAGGCAGGGATTGGGCTGCTTCGCGCGAGGCTGTCTTATTCTTTTAGTGTTTGGGATCGTGCTGGCGATCGCTTGTTTTGCCGGGATATATTGGGGTTTTCAGCAGCACTCGGCAATAGTGCACGGTATTTATTGGCTGGCGAAAACGCATTCGATCGCGGAAGCGCCGGTGCCCGTGCCTGAATTCAACGCTTCAGAAAATCAAATTCAAAGTGTCCAGGAACGTTGGCAGGATTTCGAACAGAAGACGCGCGCAGGTCAGCCGGCCGAGATCGAGCTAACAGCGGACGACATTAACACCTTGATCGTCACTAACCGGGATATACATGGCAAGGTCTTTGTATCGATCGATGGCAGCCGACTCCACCTTCAGACGAGTATTCCGTTTGGAGAACTTATCGGCCGCCGAGGCTATTATTTTAACGACGACATCACAGTCGAATTTAAGGACGCGGAATCACTGGAGAATCCGCAGTTGAGCCGGCTCATTGTAAATGAGAAGGAGGTGCCGAGTGATCTTTTGAATTGGAAATATCGCTCAAGGCAATTACGAGACTATGTCGCTGATTACCGGAACGACCACAACGTCGGCAGTATTGCGGTACGCGGCGGCAAAGTTATTCTTCGATCACGTACTGAATAGGAAAGACGGCCACAGATTAACACCGATAAAAAGATGCTCGAATTCGAACCGGAAGGCGTCCCAGGATTAATCTGACTCGCGCCTTCAGCGCTCGGTTGGTTGAGCAATTAGATCCCTGGGCCGATGCCCCAGGGTAGAAGTGAGAGAGCGCCTTTAGCGCTAAATAGATTCTGGATTGTTGGACGGCCCAGTAGTCTGTCCCTACCACGCAGCTAATTCGGCTGCATAATTTCGCGCACAAAGACGTTAAGCTGTCCGTCCTCTTGTTTGCGCACTTCGGTAATCTCGTAGGGCCGCAACTCGTCCCTGTTTACTACTGCGCCTTGCGGCGGGGGAGCGTAGCCGCCCGGAAATTCCACAATGATTCGCGTGGATGAACCGCTGCCGAAGTGCAGCACTTTGTCTGTTAGTTTTGCGCGCGGGCGCAGCACAGCCTTGTTCGCGTCGGAAAAGTTCACGACGAATTGTCCCTTCAAATAAACGCGTTCACCTGCGAGTCCGTGGTCAGCGACATCACGCAGATCGCCAGTCCCGATAAGCCGGCCAAGCGGCATTTTACCAGGGGGAAATGTTTTCCAACTACCACCACCCGCGTTTGAGGCCAGAGCTACGTTCGCAGTATCGGCCGGGGCAGGCTGGGCGGGTAGAACGGGCACTGGCGTGGCGGTTGGAACAGCTGGAGCCTGGGCCACTGGTTGGGTCCCAACTCCGAGAGCTTTTGGCGGTGGCGCAGGTGTAACAGCAGGAAAGGTTGGAGCGTTTGGCGGCGTGCGCGCGGACGCAACCGTAATGGGAGTTGGACTTGGCGCGCTTGGTTTCTGCGCGACTACTGGCTGCGCAGGAGTCGCTGCAGGTGCCGGAGACTCGAGCTTTTGTTTCTTCCCCTTCCTACCTTTTGGCAATGGCGTTGGTTTCGCCAGTTTGTTGTTCTTTGCCAACAGAGGCGACGGGGAAAATACCTGGACGGGTCGGGCTTGTTCGACGCGCACCAATTCATTCTGCGCGGGCGGTGGTGTTGCGCTCGGTGTCAGGCCAGGTATGGGGATCGGACCGCCGCCTTGTGCTGCTGCTGCCTTTTGGCGATACTCCGCGTAGCGTTGCTCAATAGGACTACGTTCCTGTGACTTAAACAAAGGCCAGCCTCCGGCTAGGTTGAGAGTAAGTGGCGGCTCAAGACGAAATGTCCCCAGACCTCGTGTGACGGTATAACTTCCGTAAAGCAAAGGGACAGCGGTGATCATGATGCGGCCATCAACCAATCGTTCGGCGTGGATCACCGCAGAAATATCGTGTGTGCGTTCCAGTTTGATTTCCAACCCGACAGTCAGCGTCTGTTTCATAAGTGGCAGGGCTTCAGGGCTCGCCGGGTAAAGATGTTCCATGAGCACCTCGCCGTTATCGATGGCATACGTCAGAGCCACCATGCCGGACGTAAACACATCGCCGGGGCCGAGCTGACGTGTAGCAATAATGGTGTACCTGCCTACGACGTACGGCACCAGGCCGCGCACCTGCTGATAATTTCGGATGTAATTGCGTGCCAACTCAGCATTCGCTCTGGCGAGCTCCGCGGCGCCCATCCCCACATAGCGCTCATAGAGCTCTGGCGGGTTTAGGAATTCCCCCGGCGGCGCAGCGGTCAGCTCGAATCGTTTCGTCGGCTCAATTTTGTGCAGCCTTTGTAAAATCCGGTAGCTGTCTGGGCGCTCCGGTTGATCGAAAATATAAAAACTGCCAAGCCATGCTGCCAGCGCGAAGCCGGTCAAAAGCAAAATGGCAACGGTCCACGCAAAATAATTAATACGCCGGCGTGGACGGGTATACGGCTCGTCGTACGGATCGTATGGGGAAGTGCCATAGTCCATCAGTCCAGTGCGCGAGGATTCCCCAGTTTCAACCTGACTGCGTCGTTTCAAACGACGAACCGCATCCGCAGGTGCGCGATGCGTTTGGATTAACGACCCGAAAACCGGAGCCGGTCAAACCATCGGTAAAATCCAGGGTCGCGCCGCGCAGGTGAGGGACGCTTTCGCCATCGATAAAAAATTGCATCCCATCGCGTTCCACCACTGCGTCGCCGTCCTTTCTCTCATCGAGGGCCATCTCATAATGCAGACCGGAACAGCCGCCTTTCGCGACCTGCACCCGCAGGCCTTTTCGCGAATTGTCGGCTCGCTCTGAAAGCAAATTCTGAAGTTGTCGAACAGCGCTGTCGGTGACGTTAATCATCTTCAAAAAATACGGCTACGGGGCTTCCAAGTCAAAAAGAGCCAGCCGCGTTTCCGCTACCGTTCGTTGGAATGGCAAATTTGTTGGGACGCTTAGTTTCAGCCGCGGCAGGATAAAATTCGAATATCGAATTCCGAATATCAAACAAACTCGAATAACCAAAATTCAAACTGAACTGGCCATCGACCTGGCGAGGATTGACCATTTCGATTGTAATTCGTGCTTGTTTCGGATTTCGATATTCGGATCTCGAATTTACTGAGATTATTGTTTTCCTTCGCAATCGACAATTCGGAATCTACAATCCGCTATACAAAATGGGCCGGATTCGATTGTTATCTGAGACCGTGGCCAGCCAGGTGGCGGCCGGCGAAGTGGTGGAGCGCCCAGCGTCAGTGGTCAAAGAATTGATCGAAAATAGCCTGGACGCCGGCGCGCAGAAAATCGACATCATCATTCGACGCGGAGGAATTTCACTGGTTCGCGTAATCGATGACGGCTGCGGAATGGACCGGGATGATGCGCTGCTTTCGCTGGAGCGACATGCGACCAGCAAGATCCGATCTGCTGCGGATCTTCAAGCAGTCGCTACGCTGGGATTCCGGGGCGAAGCCCTGCCGAGCATTGCCAGCGTGTCGCGATTTCGGCTGACGACACGTGAGACTGACGCGATTGCCGGAACCGAAATCATTGTCAATGGCGGCAAGCTCGAAGTCGTGCGCGACGGAGGTGAAGCTCCTGGAACGCAGGTCGAGGTGCGCTCGCTTTTTTACAATCTGCCTGCGCGCCGAAAATTTCTTCGCTCCGAAAACACCGAAAGCCGCAATATCGAGCATCAGATTCATTTACAAGCAATCGGCCATCCTCAGATAGCTTTCTCATTGCTACGAGACGACCGCGTCTTATTTCGGGTACCTGCTGCGGCAACACTCAGTGATCGCATTCGCGACTTATATGGTGCCGAGTTACTGGAGCGCCTTGTTGAGGTAAACGGCACTCCCTCTCGGAAGAGTCGAATCAGTGGCTTTATTGGGCAGGCAGGTCTGAGCCGCCAAACAAAGGCGCAACAACTTATCTTTGTAAACGGCCGCGCGATCGAGAGCAATCTTATCACTGCCGCTGTGCGTGAAGGTTACCATACCGCTCTCATGAAAGGGCAATATCCGGTCACATTCGTCTTTCTGGAGCTGGATCCAGCGACTGTTGATGTAAATGTTCACCCGGCAAAACGCGAAGTACGCTTTCGCGATCCGAGCGGAGTTCGCGAAGAGATCGTTCGCTGTATTCAAGAGACATTGCAAGGTGGTCGAGCGGAATGGCAGGAAAAATTCCGGGCGCCAGTCAATTCACAGACCAGCGTTGCTGGAAAAGCAGCTCCTGATCTGACGTTGCGGCCTGAGATATCTGCTCCGGAGGAATCCCATCGGGAATTACCACACCTTACTCCAGCAACCACCCATCCTGTTACAGTTGGAGTTGCTGTAGCCGGAGGCGTTGACTCCGGCAGGGTTGTCAAAGCGCATCAAGCTCCTTCTCCCGTTGCAACCAAACGCGATAGCAATCAGCATCAATTCAACATCATCGGTGTCCTGAGCAAGCTTTACGTTTTGATGGAAAATGCGGACGGGCTCGTGCTGGTCGATCAGCACGCAGCACACGAGCGCATCCTGTTCGAAGAGTTGCGGCGAAGAATGGAAGAGCAGGGGGTCCCATCGCAGAAGTTGCTTCTCCCGCAGACTTTTGATTTGCCGCCGCGAGACGCAGACTGGATCGAGCGCAACCTATCGATTCTGCAAAAAATGGGAATCGGGATTGAGAGTTTCGGACCAGACACGTTCAAAATCGATAGTGTCCCCGGTTTTTTGAATGTGTCAGATCCGGCGCAATTCATGCGCAAAGTGATTGATGATCTCAAGAGCGCCGGCAACAGCGCTTCAGCGATGCGTTTGGGAGAAGAGATGATCGCCAAGAGCGTTTGCAGGCACGCTGTCAAAGCCAACGATCCGTTGCGCTATCCTGAAGTGGAAAAACTGATCCGCAATTTACTCGACTGCGATTTGCCTTACTGCTGCCCGCATGGGCGGCCCACCATGATCCAGATTTCGCTTGCTGAGTTGGAGAGAAAATTCGGTCGCAAGGTGTGATGCTGGCTGCGGTCGCCGCGGCGGCAAGTTCAAATCCCAGACGCAAGCTGCGGATCAAGGAGCGGCGGTCTCTAGTCCGCCGCCGGAAGGCATTACCACGATGCTTCGGTTGGGAAAGTTACTGAACGATGCAGGCGAGACGCCTCCGTACTCTCAGGGTGGGCGGACTGGAGACCGCCTCTCCTTGGGCTGGTCGGATTAGCAAATCCGTCTGCTTGCCATTTGGAACGCAGGCGGTTTTAATCTGGCGCGGTGAAAAAAATCGAGGCGACCATCAAACCATTCAAAACCGAGCCGGTGAAAGAAGCATTAATGGCGGCAGGCGTAGAAGGAATGACTTTGAGTGAGGTAAAAGGATTTGGCCGTCAGAAAGGGCACAGTGAAATTTATCGCGGCACCGAGTACACGGTGGATTTCCTTCCGAAAACGAAATTCGAGATCGTGATTGCGGATGATCGCGCGCAGCGAGCGGTGGAAGCCATTCTGGGCGCGGCGAAGACGGGAAAAATCGGCGATGGCAAAATCTTTGTAACCGAGGTGGAAGAAGCGGTGCGTATCCGAACCGGTGAACGGGGAATGGAGGCACTGTGAGCGCGGCGCGCTCATGCAGTGAACTGTTACAAGAGTTACAAAGTTGCAACGTTATAAAACGCGCTTGTACTCGAAATCATGTAACGATGTAACGGTGTAACCTTTGTAACTGTTTTAACGATTTAATCCATGTACGAATACTTACTATCAATCTTTCTCGGCGTCGTCGAAGGACTGACCGAATTTCTCCCTGTAAGCTCCACCGCGCATTTGCGCATCTGCGAAGCGCTGCTGCACATCGATCTTCACGATGGCTTCTGGAAGATGTACACGATCGTGATTCAGCTCGGTGCAATCCTGGCGCTGCCTGTTTATTTTTGGCATCGGATCTTGCAGTTTCTTCGCACTTTCCCGAAAGGCGAACGTGGTAACCGCACGATTTTAACCCATCCATTGAGTCTGACGTTAATAGCGTTTGTCGTGACCGCGGTGCCTGCGTGGCTCTTGACAAAACAGATCGGGAAAAACCTGGAGAATCTCTGGGTGATGGCCCTGGCGCTTCTCATCGGCGGAATCGTCATGTGGGTTGTCGACGTCGTTTTCACACGGCCGCGCACGATGCACATGGAGGAAATGACGCCGCCCCAGGCGATCTGGATTGGCGCGGCACAGATTCTTTCCGCAGTTTTCCCAGGCACTTCCCGCTCGATGTCCACCATCGCCGCCGGGCAAGTCGCAGGTTTGTCGCGTCCGGCTGCGCTCGAATTTTCATTTTTCTTATCGATGCCGACGATGGTGGTGGCTACGGGGTTTGATTTTCTAAAGACAGTGATGCCGCGTCATCACGAAGCAGATATTGCACCGCTGACGATAAATGCTCATCAGTGGATCGTGCTCGTAATCGGATTTGTCGTTTCATTTTTCGTAGCACTGATGGTGGTCGCCTGGTTTATGAATTGGGTGCGTGAACGCGGGTTTGTGCCGTTTGCTCTTTACAGGATTGTGCTCGGCATTGGGTTGTTGACGGTGCTCGCGCGTGGGATGATGTGATTGGTTACCGATGGAAACCGACGTCATCCTCCCCGATCTCCAAAGCGCGGTTATTTGCGAGGATGTCCGCTGCGAAATCAACGGCATGCAAACGCTCGTGGGCGTGCTCAGTGTGATCCCGGCGCCGGCGTTGCCGATCAATTATATGCGGCTCTGTATCTGGACGCGTTGGTGCAGCGGCGCGGGCAAGTTTCGGCAAAAGTCTCGGATTGTCGGCGTAGATGAACAACAGGTTATCGGGCAAGCCGAAGTTGAGTTCGTCTTAAAGGAGATGGAAGGCCATGCAACCAACGTCCATTATTTTGGCGGGATACAGTTTCAGCAATACGGATTGCATCACGTGGAGATTTATCTGGAAACCGAATTGCGGATGCGGTTTCCCTTGCCGGTGATCCAAGTCGCGCGGCCAACTGCTTAGACGCGGCAACGTCTTGTCATGAGGGCTTGGCAATGGGTTGTAGTTGTTTATCACGGCTCTTCATGCTGAAGGCATTTTCGAGCGCTCTAATCTGCAGCCTTGCTTTTGTCGGACAGGTCCATGCGCAGGAGGTGATCGTTGCTCACGAAAAGAAACCAGAGGCTCCCAAACAAGCAGCGCCGTCTTCTGAGCAGACGCCATCCGAATCGCCAGCCCCGGCACTAACCAAATCTAAATCGCGCGAGAAGAAATCCGGTTCCACAACGCTGACGGCCGAGCAGATGCGAATGGCGGGAGCGCTCGCTGCCGAGCGGTTGGAAAACACAAGTTCTCCACAACCTGCTAGAACGGGCGGATCTGATTCGGAGCCCAGTGCCGCGGAATTGCCGACTGTTTCTGCAACCCCCAAGCCGCTCAAAAAAGAACCTCGCACGGGACAAACGAGTGTGCCGCGTCGGTCAAATCCACGAAGTACAAAACCAGAGCCATTGGGCGCGATTCGGCCGACGATGATCGAATCCGGGAGACAGGAGCCAAGTGCTACTCCTTCAGCAAAAGTGCAAACTCCCGCGCCGTGATCTGGAAAGGGGGTTGCTTCCGAGCAGGGACCTCGTTGCGGCGCCGCGATGCCGCGAAAGCCGTCGGGGCACAGCGCAGCGTGAGGATCGCTTGTCATGTTGATCCCGCACCCTGCGGGAGAAACATCTCTGGATTTCGGCCTGCCGTATCGTCGAAGAAATGATCAGAGATTCTTCTCCCGCAGGTGCGGGATCAGAATGACAAGAGCGGAACAACGCGAGCAGATACAGCGTAGGCGTGCTGCCCCGATTCAGCCAACAGCAGATGACACAAGAAAGCGCGACCGAACCGCGAAATTTGTTGCGCGGCGACCTTGCTAACTTATCATCTGTAGGCAGTCCCGACTGTGTCCTGCCGGATGCATCGGGAAAATTTTTTGCCCGTATTTAATTTCAATGGCGAACACAATCTTAATTGGGATGCAGTGGGGCGACGAGGGCAAGGGCAAGATCATCGACGTGCTTACTGCGCAGGCCGACATTGTTGTTCGCAGTCAGGGCGGCAACAATGCCGGGCACACAGTGATCTATCGCGGCGTGAAGTACGTTCTGCATTTAATTCCGTCCGGAATCCTCCGACGCGGCAAAGTTTGCGTGATTGGAAACGGGGTTGTTGTCGATCCGATCGCGCTGCTCGCCGAGATCGGTGGTTTGCGCAAATTGGGAGTCAAAATTAATAAGAACTTGCTCATTAGCGATTGCGCTCATCTGGTCCTGCCTTACCACCGCATGCTCGACGAGCAACGCGAATTGCGCCGGGGCCGCATCGGAACTACCAAGCGTGGGATCGGGCCAGCCTATGGCGACAAGGCGGCGCGCACTGGCCTGCGCATGTCCGACCTGATGCAGCCGATTGTTTTCTCAAAGAAGCTGCAAGCCAAGCTGATTGAGAATAACAGAATCCTTCAGGCCCTCGGTGCGAAGCCGATCAGTTGTCGGGAGGTCAACGAAAGTTATCTGGCAGCCGGCGAGAGTTTGCGCCCATTCGTGGCAAATACCGTGGTGTATCTTCACCGTGCGATCGAGCGCGGAAAAAAAATCTTGTTTGAAGGTGCGCAGGGAACATTTCTCGATATCGACCATGGCACCTATCCGTATGTGACTTCTTCGAACACAACAGCGGGCGGCGCCTGCACAGGTACCGGTGTGCCGCCCCGTCGGATGGACCGTGTGGTGGGCGTGATGAAGGCGTACTCCACGCGGGTCGGTGAGGGAGCATTACCCACTGAAGACGCGCAATTAACACAGATGCTTCACAACCTGGGGCGCGAGTTTGGTGCGACAACGGGGCGCAAGCGCCGCTGCGGCTGGTTCGACGCCGTCGCTACTCGTTATGCAGGGATGATCAATGGCATTGACGAGCTGGCTATCACCAACCTTGACGGACTCGATCACGTCGATCCGATTCGAGTTTGTGTTGGTTATCGGCTAAACGGAAAACCTCTTGATGTTCCGCCATGCGACGCCAGCCAACTGGCCAATTGCGAGCCAGTCTATGAGGAGATGCGCGGCTGGAACGCACCCACTCATTCTGCGCGAAAGTTTTCACAGCTTCCTTCGGCAGCGAGGAAATACGTCAAATACATCTCCGAATTAACCGGAGCAAAATTGTCCATGGTCAGCGTCGGGCCGGCACGCGGTGAGACAATCATTTTGTAAGCTACCGCCCAGGCGAACGCATCTGTCACGCTGAGCGAAGCGAAACATCTCTGACTTTTGCCCTAGCGTGCGATCGAGGAAATGATCAGGGATTCTTCTCCCGCGGCTGCGGGATCAGAATGACACGAGGGAATCTCGACAAGTCTAAGACAGAGTCAGCGCAGCGCGCTGTCGTTGCCCATGCAACGGCAGAACACAAGGAAAGGTGACCCTACTGCCGGCTTTCTCTAAACCCTCGATTGTGATTAAGGCTTGGCTCTCGGTTGTTCCCATTTTTTTCGGATTTGGGATTTCGAATTTACGGAACGGTAAAATTTGCGTCGCGCCGACAAATTCCAGAGGTTACGAACTGCAACGATGTCTGCGAGCAGCAAAAACGTTCCCCGCCACATCGCGATTATCATGGACGGCAATGGCCGGTGGGCAAAAGAGCGCGGGCTGCCACGCATTAAGGGCCACGAAGCAGGCGCGCAGGCGGTGCGAGACTGTGTGGAAGGCTGTGGCGAATTAAAGGTGGAATATCTCACTCTTTACGCTTTCTCAGCTGAAAACTGGCAGCGTCCAAAAACGGAGGTCTTTGCGCTGATGCGTTTGCTGGAAAAATTCTTGAGGGAGAAAACGCCGGAATTGATCGAGAAAAATGTGCGTCTGCAGGCTATTGGGCGATTGACTGATTTGCCCGCGAGTTCGCAGCAACAACTGCACAAAACCATCGAGCAAACTGCTGGCAACACCGGTCTCACTCTTATCCTGGCCTTGAGCTATGGCGGCCGGTTGGAAATCATTGATGGCATCAAAAGTTTGCTTCGCGCGATTGAACTTGGTCACATCGATAGGGCAATGATCGACGTAGAAATGTTCAGCAAACATCTTTACACCCGCTACTATCCGGACCCGGATCTCCTTATTCGCACTTCCGGCGAAATGCGCCTGTCTAACTTCCTTCTTTGGCAGACTTCCTACACTGAGATGTACATCACCCCAAAGCTGTGGCCCGACTTCACTAAAAAGGATCTGGTCGCCGCCGTGGAAGAATTTGGGCGCCGCCAGCGCCGCTACGGAGTGGTTCTATAATAGCTCTTGGCGCAGGGCACGCAGTGGCACTCCAAGCATACCTCGCTATTCTTGAGTTTGTATACCAATGATATGAGATTTAAAGATCAAGTGGCAATCGTCACCGGTGCGGGACGCGGGATCGGGCGCGCCATTGCGTTACGCTTCGCGAATGAGGGCGCGCATGTAGCGTGTGTGAGCCGAACGGAAGAAAACGTAAGGACGATCGCGGACGAAATTAACCGTCTTCGAGCGGATGCGGCGAAAGCTTACGCGGTCGATGTTGCAGATCATGCGGCCGTCCAGAAAATCGGTGCTCGAATTCTTGAGGACTTTAAAAGGGTCGACGTGCTTGTTAACAACGCCGGTGTGACGCGCGATGCCCTTGCCATGCGGATGTCGCTGGAAGATTGGGATGCGGTCATCAACACAAACTTGCGCGGCGCGTTCAGTTTTAGTCACGCGGTTGTTCGTGCCATGACGAAACAACGCAGCGGGCGCATCATTAACATCAGCTCAGTCATTGGACTGATGGGGAATGCTGGCCAGACAAATTACGCGGCCAGCAAGGCAGGTTTGATCGGCCTTACGAAGTCGCTCGCACGTGAGTTGGCGAGCCGCAATATCACTGTTAACGCAGTGGCGCCAGGGTTTGTTATTACGGACATGACTTCCGGGCTTTCAGATCAAGTTAAGAATACGATTCACGCGAAGATCCCGCTGGGAAGAACCGGCACGTCCGATGAGATTGCCAGCGCCGTGGCGTTTCTTGCATCTCCCGAAGCGGGCTACATCACTGGCCAGGTGCTCTGCGTCGATGGCGGAATCGTGATGTAGGAGTTGTAGCCACGGCTCTGTGAGCCGTTTTTTGTGCGAATTAATGTGACCGCCCGCAGGGCAGTGGCTACAGCAGGCTGACGTGTGGATTGCGGAATCGCGATGTAGTTTGCGGATTCCGCTGAGGACAGCGGACACTACAGCCTTTGGTGCGTGCTGTAGCGTGCGCTTTCCTCAGCGCATTAGGGTTGCGCGGCGCATGCTGGAACAACCAATCAGACGCGCTCCAAAATGATAATGCGTCCCTCTGCTATAAGAACGTTGGCTGCAGAGATAAGGAATTCATACACCGTGTTGGCGCGGTCGCCGAATAGACGCGTCGCGCAAATCCGAAGGGACAAATGGATTTGATCCAGTCGTGTTACATTTAGCCGTCCATCCCGCAACGCAGCCAGATAACCAGGAGCCGCAGTTGTACCGGCTGAGCGGGCGCGCAGACCTCCATGCACTGCCGCAGCTTGCGCGCCGTATTCGAAAGCATGCAAAGCTGACAAGCGTCCTTCGCGGCGCAAGGGGTTAACCGGATCGCGGTGGGTATTGGTAATGCACACAATGAATTGGTCATCCCACTGCGCGACCTCGTCCAAGAGACACATCAGACCGGAGTGGGGGATCAGCGTCCGAATTTCCGCTTTGTTGATCGCTATACCGTTAGACATTGTGCGAGCCTAGCCCGATTCGCGAACGACTTAATGCCCACGAAACACGCGAAAAATACGAAAGGTTCGGTGTTTTGTACCTGCAGAATTTTTCGTATTGATTCGTGAGTTTAGTGGGCAGTTCTCTTTGTTCCTTAATCCCAAAACGGGTAAAAGTTAAACCAGTTATAAGGCGCAAGACGCGCATAATGCTCGAGTCGCTCGGCGTACCGTTGCATCCAGAGTTGGGTCTCCTCGGCGCGACGATCCCGCTCCAAAACGATCACGTCGGCGAAATGTTCGAAATAAATTTCATAGCGGTTCCCGCCACGATAGAGCCCGAAAAACAAAATAACGGGGCAACGCATCATGGCAGCAAGGAGGATCGGGCCCGCTGGGAAGGTAGCCGGCGCACCCAGGAATTGACATTGAGTTGTTTTGTCACCACCGAAGACGCGGTCGCCCAACATGCCGACGAAATCACCATCGTCTAAACTCTCCTTGACCCGTATCAAGGTGTCCGGTCGATCGGGAGCGATTACCGTTCCAGCAATCTTGGGATTAAGCGCGTCAAAAAAGCGCGTGATGTTTTGGTTGTGCACGGTGTCCATCAACACCTTCAGTGGAAAGCCTCGCTGCATTACTCCTAACGCGCGTAACACCTCGAAGCTGCCCAGGTGCGAGCCTAACAGGATGCTGCCTTTGCCAGTCTCGATCTGGTGCTGCAAGAGTTCCTTTCCATGGACCGTAATGCGAAAGCGCTCGAACTCACCGCGCAGCAGATAAACGCGATCCAGAATTGTCGCGGCGAAGCAATGAAAATGGCGGAATACATGCCAACAGTGGTCTAAACCGCCGCGCACGCGCTTCAAGTATTGGTAAGATATCCGGCGTGCAGCACGTGCTGTAATCAAAAAATAAAGCGTGACCGGGTACAGCAGCAGCCTTGCTGCCCCGCGTCCAATATGCACCGCGATCCACGCGATCACACGCAGCGAAGCCGGCGTGCCGCGTTCGGGCAGCGTCGTCCAGCGATCTGCCTCTGAAGCTTTAGTCCCGAGAACTTGCGGGATCATTTGCCGTTCCGATTTTTTGTCCAGAAATCGCGCCGGTGAAAAAATGCGGATAAATCTCGCGAATCCGGTCGATGTCCGGCGCCACTTTCGTATGCGTAAAGCCCGCGCGCGAAAAAGCGCGGCGCCACTGCTCCGCAGTTAGAAAGCCCGGATTCGGCCGAACTTCTGGATCTGTCTCAACGTTTGTAAAACTATCCAGAATCTGAAACATCAATTCCGGATAAATGGGTTGATTATCGTAAGGCCGCACGCATTCGCCGATCACAAGCCAACCATCAGCAGCCAAAGCCGAGCGGGCCTCACTCAAGCTAAACAAGAGATTCTTAGAGATATGCATCACATTAACCGCATACACGAGATCGAATTCTTCCGAAGCGATTCCTTGACTCTTCCACGGCAAATCGAGGTCCAGGGGGGCCCATTCCAGCGGCAGATTGGGATATTTCGCTGTCAGTTTACGTTGATTGCAGCGCCGGAAATACGCGTTTGGCTCTGTAATGCGATAGCGTTCCACCCGTGGCAAGAGGTCGCGTTCAGCAAGTAACTGCAGCAAAATTTCGCTGGCGCTACCGGTGCCGGCGCCGAGTTCTAAAATCCGCAGCGTGCGGTGAGTGGAAACGTGATCAACAGCCAGAACGGCTCCCACCCAATTGTTCACCGCGTAGGTCAAATTGTCGTTGTGAAAATAATTCAGCCACAGCGGTACTCCCTGTGGCCCGAGCAGATTGTGATCACCACTTTGCTGACCACTGGCAACGGCCACATATAGGCTTGCGGCGTGATCTAACAAATCCAGGGTCGCCGCGTTGGCAGGATCAATACTGAGACCTATTGCGCGCAGCGCCTTGAGATCGGGCTCCCACAGCGTGTCTCGCAAGTGATAACAACGACTTTCTCCGTTGTTGCGTGCCTGCGCGCAGCCACTTTCCACCAGGCGCTCCAACATCCAGCGTAAGGCGAACTTGAACCGCGGCTGAAAAGAGAGCGCGCCACAAAGTTCATCGGCCGATCGCCAGCCGTCGAGTTGATCTACCAGATTCAACTGGCGCGATAGATCAACAGCCAGTTCGACGCTGTAACGCTCCATCAGTTCAATGCTTTGATACAAGCGTTCGCTGAACACCGCCGGTGGGAATTGCTGGAGACACTGCGCCAGGCGCGGATCGCTTGGCCGCGTTTCAAATTTATGCGCGTCAAATGATAGCGCGTTCACGAAATCACTCTGTCTCCCAAAAAACTTCAAGTCGACCTTCAACTATTATTTGGTCCGCGATGCGGCAGGAAAAGTTGAGTTCGCCCGCATCATCATCCTCGGTCGAAAAATAGATGTTAAATAGCTGCCCGGGCTTGAGCGGCACGAGAAACTTTACGGTTCGTATGCCCGTGAGGTGACAACCTTGTCGCCACTCACCCAATGCACCGACTATTTCATCGAGGATAACAACGCCCGGCACAAGAGGTCTATCTGGAAAATGTCCCGGCAAGCTGGGATGATCAGCGCGAATCGCGCGGCTAACTTCAAAGGTCATTCGCGAACGTTGCGTTCTCCATCAGGTCAGGCCACCGAGTGAATCGTTGGCTACTGCCTGCTGTATCCAGCCAGCGTCTTTCAGACGCGTCACCCATCTGATTCACCATTTGTCCCTGTAATTGAGACCAAGCCAGAACGCTTTTGTGCTTTTGGAAGCGCGGAATCTCGAAGTGATCGCGAAAGTTTCTCGCCACTGAGGGGGGATAAGCCAAATCGCTGACAATACGGCGCGAACGCACTGAGGACTTCCTCCGCAGAGGAACCAAATTGCGATAGATGATATCGATGATTCCCAGGTTGCCTCTCTGCGTGGCTTGCGACCAAGGCGCGCATGCGCTGCTCTGCCTGTTTCGACAAGGACCAGCCAAAATAGTCGTAGATTCGTCTGATTGCGGCGATGGGGTCGCGCGAAATTTCGTCAAATTCGACGTCGCAAATGCGCTTGCTGGCCAGCCGATCGCGTTCGTTCAGAAATTTGTCCATGGTTGCGGACCAGTAATGGATTGCTTCCCGGCAGACCGTAACGGGATCGACGGCATCGCTAAAGGCGCTGCGAAGAATAGTCACGAGACTCGATACCGAAGCCATCGCATCGACCGGTGTCCGGTGCGTCTGCACAAACAGCGCATCCGGATAGACGGACAGCAACGCCGGCATCGCAAACATGTGAGTAGGCGCTTTCAATATCCAACGGCGGGCAGCTCGGCGAAACTGCAGATGTTGAAGAAACCGGCGATGATATTCGTATGCGGGCCGCAAATCCTGCTGAAAAAACCAGGCACGATATGATGGCACATAGTACATCGCATCGAACTGATCACTCATGAACGTGGGGGTCATGAGACTGATGCACTCCTGCGGAACTTCTGCGCCCACCGCATGCACGTAGCGAAAACCAGGTGCGAGCCAATTAAAGAACTTACAACTCCTGGTCGCGCGCTGAATTCGGCATTTCTCATCGGCAACAGTAGGCGGAGTTGGCGACCTGACTTCCCACATGAGTGGACATCGATGCTCTGGATCCGCGGCGAGCAGACTATGCAACAGGGTGGTACCACTGCGAGGCAACCCTACAATAAAGAGCGGTTCGCGGATTTCCTGCTGTGCGATGTTGGGGTAAAGCTGCCGGTCCCTCTCCATTTGCAAGCGCGAGCACAGTGTCTGCAAGACATCGGTCCTGAGAGCGATTTTTCCGATCAGATTCAGCCGTGCCTCGCGCTGGCAGGACTCGAGCAAGCGCGAAAGCGCTTCAAAAAAGTCGCCTTCGCCGAAATCATCGAGGCGGCAGCGTCGCTTTGCGGTCTCGATCAAATCGGGCGCAAGCGCGCGGGTGACGGGGATTCGTGTTCTGTCCAGTAGTGCGCCACATCCATTGAGGAGCCGAACAGGCAGCAGCGGACGCATTTGCTGGAGAGTAGTGGCAGAGGCGTTCATTTAATTAAGACATCCAATAATCGCAGCCGCGGCGTTGGATTGCTATTGGACTTAAGGGCTATGGAAACGACACGAGTAGGCAGAGTCAAGCAGGTATATATTTAGCGTCGAAGGCGCGGTGTTCATGACAAAGCACCGGGGGCATCGCCCCAGGATTATGGGAAATCTGAAAACACGAGCGCTGAAAGCGCGATTCACTTTGGCTTGCATTCGAATCCACCTGCAGTTGAATCGCGCTTTCAGCGCTCGTTTTCGTGGGGACCTGTACTCCTGGGGCGATGCCCCAGGGCTCGTTTGAGATAGCGCCTTTGGCGCTAAACAGAAAACTCAATCAACGAACACAAGCGTGTGGTTGCGCGGCGCGAGCAATCGCATCATCATCTCCCTATGCAAACGGAGAAAGCGACATTCGGCGCAGGCTGTTTCTGGGGAGTAGAAGAAACTTTCCGCAATTTAAAGGGCGTCGTGTCCACAGCTGTCGGCTACGCAGGTGGGACAAAAGAGAATCCGTCGTATGAAGATGTTTGCACCGACAGAACTGGCCACGCCGAGGTGGTGGAAGTCGAATTCGATCCGTCACAGATCAGTTACGACGAAATTCTGGATGTTTTTTGGTCAAACCATAATCCGACAACCTTGAACCGGCAGGGACCGGATATGGGAACGCAATATCGCTCGGTGATCTTTTACCATTCGCCCGAGCAAGAAGCGGAAGCCATGGCTTCAAAAGAAAGGCTGGCGAAAAGTGGTCGCTTCAATCGGCCGGTGGTAACGCAAATCGAACCAGCACCGAAGTTCTGGCGCGCCGAAGAATATCATCAGCGTTATTTGCAAAAGCGCGGCCAGTCACATTGCGCGATCTGAGCAGACTGTGAACAGTGATCGGTGAACGGTGATCAGGACCGGATCTCGGGAATTGCCAACTGATCACAGTTCACTGTTCACCGATCACACTTCTCAGAGTCCTTGCCGATGAAAACTAACCCTCACGTCATTAGAACCAAAAATTTCGCCGCTGACGCCGCTGACTTCATTCTTGAACAGGCGCACAAAGCTATTGGCGAACGCAACGGATTCCGGATCGCACTCTCGGGCGGGAACACTCCGCGGCCGGTTTACGCCCGGCTTGCGGCGCTCGGGCACGATCTGCCGTGGGACCTGATCCGTATCACGTTCGGAGACGAGCGTTGCGTGCCACCAGACGATCCAGAGAGTAATTTCAAAATGGCCTGGGAAACTCTTCTGGCGCCTGCTCGGGTTCCGGGAAAATCGATTCTGCGCATGCGCGGCGAAATTAATCCGCAAATTGCAGCACAAGAGTACGAAGACCAGCTCGATCTCATGGCCCGACAACACACCGAACCAATTTATCGACACGACCTGATTCTCCTCGGCTTGGGGGATGATGGTCATACGGCATCGCTTTTTCCTGGAACAGCCGCATTGGAAGAGACAACACGACGGGTCGTGGCAAATTTTGTTCCCAAGTTCAACGCCTGGCGATTGACCTTCACATTTCCGCTCATCAATCAGGCACGGCACATATTGTTTCTGGTGGGTGCGGCGAAAAACCCCCGCTTGATCGAGCGCGTGTTGGAGGGCGATCAGCAGTTGCCCGCCGCGCGGGTGGATCCTTCAGCAGGAGAAGTGACATGGATGATTGGGGAGTAGCACCCGCATTGTGCCTGTTCAGTGCCGTTCTCCGCCTCTCCCTTCCTAAGGGAGAGGGTAGGGTGAGGGTTTCTCTTCGTTGGGATGCCGCCCCTGCGAACCCCTCACCTCAATCCTCTCCCCTTTACGAAAGGAGAGAGGCGAATCAACCTGCGCCAAGCGTGTTCCAGCCCCTCTCAGTGGTACGGTAAATTCGACATGACGCGCACGATCATTGTTACAGGCTCGGCAGGATTGATTGGCTCGGAAACCGTCAGGCGTTTCGCAGGCGAAGACGCGCGTGTGATCGGGATCGATAACGATATGCGGAAAAAGTTTTTCGGCGCGGAAGCTTCCACCAAAAAAACGCGCGACGATTTGATTGCGAATGTTTCGAGGTACGAGCATCACGACCTGGACATTCGCGACACCGCCGCTGTGGCGGAGCTATTCAAACGGCACCGCGGCTCGATCGGCGCCATTGTGCATACTGCGTCGCAACCGTCACACGACTGGGCAGCTCGCGATCCGCAAACCGATTTTACCGTCAACGCCAACGGCACGCTGAATCTTTTGGAAGCCGCCAGACAGTTTTCTCCGGAGGCGCCGTTTATTTTTACATCGACGAACAAGGTCTATGGCGACACTCCGAATCGCCTGCCGCTGCGCGAACTAAAGAAACGCTGGGAAATCGAGCCAGGTCACGAGTACGAGGCGGGCATTTCCGAAACGATGAGCATCGATTACACGAAGCATTCCCTTTTTGGCGCGTCCAAGGTCGCTGGCGACATTCTCGTTCAGGAATACGGGCGTTATTTCGGAATGCCCACGGTATCCTTCCGTGGCGGTTGTCTCACCGGACCCGCGCACGCCGGCACGGAACTACATGGTTTTCTTTCCTATCTAATGATCTGCGCCGTCAGCGGGAGGCCTTACCGTGTTTTTGGTTACAAAGGCAAACAGGTGCGCGACAACATCCACAGTTTCGATCTGGTCGAAGCATTCGCGGAATTCATTCGCGCGCCGCGCGCCGGAGAAGTTTATAACATCGGCGGCAGCCGACACAGCAACTGTTCCATGCTCGAAGCGATCGAGATGTGCGAAGAGATCAGCGGCAAAAAACTAACCTGGACCTATGAGGAAACCAACCGCATCGGCGATCACATCTGGTGGATCAGCGATGTGCGAAAGTTCCAATCGCATTATCCAAACTGGAAATTTCGCTACGGGATACACGAAATTCTCGAAGAAATTTTCGCCGCGGTTGGCCGATCAGCAGCGTAGCCGAGCGAGCCGAAGGTATATGCTGCACGCGCCTGGGTCGCTTCTCCCTTTTAGGGAGAGGGGAGGGTGAGGGTTTATTCAGGTAAGTAACGCGCGTTCTGCCAAACCCCTCACCTCAGTCCTCTCCCCTTATCCAAGGGGAGAGGCGAGAAAAATTACGCCGAGTCTGCGGTGACCTCGCGAATGTACTTTCCTCTAAGACTAATGATCAACGGACCCACGCGTTGCGGGATGATCCGCTTCAACGCTTCAACGCTGTAACCCCTAATATTCTTCGCCTTCGTCTTCTTTCGGCGTTACGACGCGATCGTCTACTGCATACGCGTGAAGCATTACCGCGATGAGATAAAAGAAAAAGAGGCCGATGCCGAACCCGGCAGAGGCGACTGCGGCCAGAAGTACGAAAATTCCCACGGGAATCGCGCCGGCCATCCACAAAAAGCCTGCGAGTTTATGTCCTTTGTAGATATGTCCCAAACCCGGAATGATGCTCAGGATAACTGCTACCGCGTCACTCGCTTTGCCTTCCGCAGTTTCCGTCGCGCCGCGCTTCCAATCGCATCGGTCACAGCTTTGCGCGTCCTTTGGCAGGAGATGCCCGCAGTAAGGACAAGGCATCTGGTCGGCCGCGGTTGATTCCGGGCGAGTCGGTGGTGCGTCCGTGTACTCCACGCTCATTTCAAACATTGAACGTTCACAAGCCGCAGGGAATTCGTCAAGCAAAGTCGTGGACCGCGTTGCGGTAAATACCATGAGCTGCACGCGCTTGGGTCGCCTCGCCCTTCATAAGGGAGAGGGGGGGTGAGGGTTGCTGTAGGCGAATGGTTCCGTTGGCCTCGAACCCCTCACCTCAATCCTCTCCCCTCGCGAAGGGGAGAGGCGAATGCACGATAGGCGTCCGAAAGGAAGACGACTATGTTCAGCCTCCCAAAAGCGATGCGAGGACGCATCGCACTCCCACTCCGAAGGTCTTCGCGAGTAAAAAGCACTGCGTGCGAAATTAAGGAAAGGTTCTTCTCCTTTCGCGATAGCTTTCGGAGTGCGCGCGCGTCCGCGCGCCGCTTTTCGACTTTAGCTACCCCTTGGGCGTTTTTCATTGGCACCTTCCTCTTCCACATTCACGTAATGCGGACTATTCGTGTCAGGTGCGTTTCTTTCTTTTGTTGATGTTCTCTGCGCAAGCCTTTGGTGCAGGACTCGGCTCCTCTGCTGACTTGGTTGTCAGTGATTCTCCCGCAACGTGGCACAACGGAGTGCGCGTGACTTATCTCGGCACGAACGCCTATCAGTTCGAATTCAAAGGTCACGCATTACTTGTCGATCCTTATTTCTCGCGCGTGGATCTTCTGAGCGTTGCGTTTGGTTCGCGCATTCAACCGGACATTTCTCGCATCGCTGATGGAATGCGTCATCTCGCACCGAAGGTGGACGCGATCCTGGTGACTCACGGACATTTCGATCATTTGCTCGATGTGCCGATTATCATGTCGAAGACGCACACACGTCTCATTGCTTCGCGGTCGAGCATCGATCTTGCGAAGCGAGCAGGCGTTTCGTCAGGCGACGCGGTAGCCGCGGGAGATATTCGGCGAATTGGCCCATGGAAAATTCGCGTGTTGCCCGCGACCCACGATCGGCTTTTTGGCAAAGTTCCTTTTGATGGACGCGAACCCCTGCGCGCCGGCTTGCCCGCCGAAGCCTCGGCGAAGGCGGGCCCGCCGCAACGCGCGTCCGATTGGATTTGTGGGGAACCGCTGGCGTTTCTCATCGAAATCAACGGCCAACGCATTTACATCGATTCCGGTGGAACACCTGCGCAAGTGCCGCCGAACAAGCAGGTGGATCTCGCGATCCTCGGGATGGCCTTGCCCGATTCGAGGGCACGATTGTCTGCCGCGCTAGATCGCTTGCAACCGCGTTACATTCTGCCAAGTCACCAGGACAATTTCTTCCTGGCGTTGAGCGACGGCTTTCAATTTGGGCCGCTCACGGATTTCCCGCGGGTGCAACGCGACTGCGCGCGAGCAAGTCGTAGCCGCTTAATCCTATTGGATTATTTTCGGCCATGGACACTGCCGAGGCGGTAAATCCCAATTTTGATAGAAGCGGGAGGCGAAATCGCATACATGCACATGCCAGCGGTGATGTTGAGCGATGAAAGCGATGCGAGGGACGCATCGCACTCCCAAAGTACTGTGTGCGAAATGCAACTGAAACGCCATTATGTTTTGTCCCGCGCTCGCGGGACTTTCGGAGTGCGCACGCGTACTCGCGTCGCTTTTGCTCTTTTTGGAATTTGACCATCCAGCGCACGATGAATTGTAGCGATTGATTCCCGATCATCGCGGTCGCCGTAAAAATCCGACATTCCCATGCAACCAAGGCCAATTGCCGAGACAATCGGCCCGCCGCGCGCGAGTTTTCGCTGTTTCATACTTGTTGAGATTCGATTGTCAGCTTTATCGCGGTCGCGAAATCTAAGGGCAACGGCGCTTCAAAGGTTTTCCATTCACCTGTCCGGGGATGCCTGAATCCAAGTCTCCACGCATGCAACATTTGGCGCGGGAAATTTTTTGCAAATCGCTGCACATAGATTTTATCGCCGAGAACGGGATGGCCGAGATGATGAAGATGCACGCGGATTTGATGAGTGCGCCCGCTATGCAGACGGCATTCGACTAGCGTTGCCTGATCGCTTGAGCGAATGGCGCGATACTCGGTTTTGGCTGTCCGGCCACGGAGGGAAGTCACCTGCATTCGTTGGCGACGGACCGGATGTCGGCCGATTTTCTCGTCGATTATCCCAGCCGCTTTGCGCAGTTTCCCGGCGACCAGCGCGAGATAAATCTTTTCCACTGTGCGCGCGGCGAACTGTCTGGATAATTCCCGATGCGCAATGTCGTTCTTAGCTACCACCAGACAGCCGCTTGTTTCCTTATCAAGCCGATGAACGATCCCGGGCCGCTCTTTTCCACCGATCCCCGATAACGTCGTGCAGTGGCTGAGCAACGCATTGACCAGAGTGTGTTCGCGCTGGCCGGCACCTGGGTGAACGGTGAGCCCGGCCGGTTTGTTAATGACGATGAGATCGTCGTCTTCGAATAGAACGTCGAGTGGAATCGGCTCCGGGAGTGTCTCGATTTTCTCCAGCGGCGGCTCGACGAGATTAATCTTATCGCCGCTACGAACAATTTGCCGTGGCCGGGTGGTTTGCTCGTTGAGCCGAACAAATCCGGTGCGGATCAACTGCTGAATGCGCGACCGCGAATATTCCGGAAGCCGCTTCGCCAGAAATTGATCAAGGCGCAGCCTGGCGTCGTTGGCCGAGACGACAAACTCGATAGGCGTCGAATCTTTCAAGGTTTCGGAACTAGATTAGAGCAAGACCAAGGGCAAGAGTAGGCGCGGGAAGAAGAAACAACCGGGGATGAACGAATCTCGCGCCTGAGAGTCAGATCTTAGACGAATCGTTGCCACAGAGGCTCTTTGGCACGATGTTTTTCTGCACATGGCACAACAAAACCCGCCAACGCCACCACCATTTCCTTCACCGGAAGAGCTGAAGACCAAGATTACGGAGTTCATGAAACAAAACTTCGGCGATCGGGTCTCGGTTGCCACCTTTGCTGAGCCGGAGCCAGCGACAGCAGAAGAGAATGAGAAACCGGAAAGGGTCGACTACGAGGAATTCGAATTCAATCTCCTGCCTCGCGACATTAAAACCCATCTCGATCGGTTTGTCATAAAGCAAGAGGAGGCTAAGAAGGTCCTCGCGATCGCCGTTTGCGATCACTACAACCATGCCAATTATCTACGCCAGCTTGAGAAGGAAGATGCCAGGCGGGCGGAGGAGATCGAATACATTAAACAAAACGTGATCCTGGTCGGGCCGACCGGGGTCGGCAAAACATATCTGATCAAACACATCGCCGATCTGATCAAAGTGCCCTTCGTAAAGGCGGATGCGACAAAGTTCAGCGAAACGGGTTATGTTGGTGGCGATGTAGAAGATTTGGTGCGCGAGCTGGTACACAAAGCCGATGGCGATGTGAACCTCGCGCAATTCGGAATCATTTATATCGATGAGATCGACAAGATCGCTGCGGCTGGAAATTTGATCGGTCGCGATGTAAGCGGACGCGGCGTGCAAACGACGCTGTTGAAGCTCATGGAGGAAACAGAAGTGCCGGTCCGCAGCATGAACGATTTACAGGCGCAGCTACAGGCCGCATTCGAATTTCAAAGACGCGGCAAGGCAAAACGCGAGACGATCAACACCCGGCACATTCTCTTCGTCGTGAGCGGCGCTTTTGAGAAGTTGAAAGAGCAAGTGGCGCGGCGTGTGCGGCAGGGACAGATCGGATTTCAGGCCGAGCCGGTTCAAGTGATGGACAACGAATTGTTCCAGCATGTGACGACGCGGGATTTCATCGAGTACGGCTTTGAGCCGGAATTCATTGGGCGCTTGCCGGTGCGAGTCGTTTGTGAGGAGCTCGACGCCGATGATCTTTTCAGCATCATGAAATACTCCGAGGGCAGTTTGCTCCGGCAATACGAGCGTGCATTTCGAGCCTACGGCATCGAGATCAGTTTCGAGGATGAAGCGTTGCGGCTGCTGGCGGAGGCTGCAGCAAAGGAAAAGACCGGCGCGCGTGGATTACTCACAGTGTTTGAGAAACTCTTCCGCGATTACAAATATTATCTGGCCGGCTCGGGGTTAACCCAGTTGCGCGTGACAGCAGATCTCGTGCGCGAACCGCAGCGCGTGCTCGATCGCTTGCGCGTCGAAGGACACAAACTGGAGGCGCAAATGCTCGAAGCCGGTGCGCGTCAGTTTGCCGAGAAATTCAGCAACGAACACGGATTGGAAATTGTTTTCGATGAGACTGCCGTACGACGCCTGGTCGAGCGCGCACAAACTGAGCGGATGACCATGAGCGATTTATGCGCTCATTTATTCAAGGATTATCAGTTCGGATTGAGCCTGATCAAAAAGAACACTGGCCGAATGAAATTTGTTCTTAATGCCGAGGCAATCGACGCTCCGGACAAATTCCTGAGCGAACTGGTGGTGCAGTCCTACTACCCTGCTTCAGTCGCGCAAAAAGCCTGATAGTTGATGAAGCGATTGTTGATCACAACGCTCGTAATTGGGATCGCCGTGGCTTTCGCGGTCGGCGGACTGCATGCCGGCAAGGCTCTGGCGGGTGTTGAAAATGCCGGTCCACGGTTTGTCTCCGATTATGGCGGCGCGACGAGAATCGTCAGCGACAAGGCGCAATATGTTTTCGTATTACTGATTCCTCTTGTTGTCGCGTGGCTGAGCCTGAGCATCCTTCCACGATGGCGTAGCCGCCTGCTGATTAGCCTGTTGTTGGTGGAGTTATTTGCCCTTTCGTGGGTCTGCTCCCTTTACCGAGTATTTTTCCAGCCGATTCCCTCAGTTCTTGCGCTGGTATTTGCATTCGTGCTCGCTGAAGGCTGGTCGGGTTTCTTACGGAGGGACCATTCGCATCTGGTGAGAACATTTTTTGCCGATCGCCTTTCGAGAAAGGAATTTCGCCGTATTAGCGACGGCACAGCTCCGTTCGATCCCAGGCCGAAACCATACGAAGTAAGCGTGGTGGTGTGCGATATCGCCAGCAAACTTGCATTCGCGAAAGATTCTGAGCCGGCCGCGTTTGCGGAAACCACGGCAAAATTTATTCGTGAAACCACTGGGCATCTCATTGAACAAGGTGCTTACCTGCACGCCGCCGACGGAGAAGGCGTCGTCGCGATCTTTGGATTTCCAACTCCGAACTCTGAGCATACCCAACAAGCAGTCCGCGTTGTCCTTGACATCAACAAGAAGTTCCGCGAGCGCCGCGAAGATGGCGAAGACATCTTTGATAAACGAGGTATCTGCGCGGGAATCAGCGCGGGGACGATCGTTGCCGGTGCGCTGAAGGACAGCCAGCGTCCTCTGCTTCTGGCGAGTGGCGAACCGATTGATCTGGCCCGCAGATTCTGCGCCCTGAATCGTTTTTACGGATCAACCGCTCTGATGGACACGCCTACCTTTGATGGAGTGAGTGACACCGTTGTTGCGCGCCCGATTGACTTTGTGAGCGGGCTCAATTCGCATGATCGGCTTGAAATTTACGAGCCGCTTTGGCTTGCTGCGCAGGCCAAGCCGGAACATATCGCGCGCCGGGATTCTTTCTGGAGCGGCGTGGTTCTTTATCGAGAAAAACGCTGGGCGGAAGCGTACAGTGAATTTCAGAAGGCGCGGGGCTCCGAGGAGGAAGATGATCCTCCATTGCAATTTTATTTGCGCAGGCTTGAGCCGCTTCTTCTTCAGTTGACGGAATCGCCCGCGGAATAAATCTGTTACAGAACGGATTCCTCGTGGTGAACCTGAGCGCGATTTGAGAAGAACTGAATATCCCGCCGCAATCCGGAATTTGATCGCGCAACTGCGGCAAATGCCTGGAGTGGGCCCTCGCTCTGCCGAGCGGATCGCGCTGTGGATGGTGCGCGCGCGTAACGATCAACCGGAGCAGATTGCGCGTGCTATCGCAGACACGCGCCAGTCAATTCATTCCTGTAGTCTTTGCGGATTCTTTGCTGCCAGCGACATCTGCGAGATATGCGCGGACTCCTCGCGCTCGTTGGAATTGCTGTGCGTTGTAGAACAACCAACCGACATCCTTCCTCTGGAAAAAACTGGTGCCTTCCGCGGCCGATATCATTCTCTCGGAGGCAAAATTTCACCGCTCGATCACGTCGCTCCTGAAGATTTGCGCATCAAGGAATTACTGGAGCGAATCGACCGGGAAAAGATCACTGAAATTATTTTTGCATTGCCCGCCGATGTGGAAGGTGAAGCGACGACAAATTACATTGTCGATCTTTTGAAGGACCAATCGGTCACGCTCACTCGTATCGCCCGTGGCATTCCAGCCGGCGGCGGTCTTGAATCGGCCGATGAATTGACGCTTTCTGCCGCACTGTCGGGCAGGACAAAGCTGTGATCGTTAAAGCGTTGAAGCGTTACGGCGGCAGCGGCGGGGATCCGCTTCAACGCTTCAACTTTTCAACGCTTTAACGTTGCGTTAGCGTAGCACCAGCATGTCCTGCGCAAAGATTAATCCGGCATTGCACCAGGCGCGGAAGCCGCCCTGGATCAAAGTGCGGCTGCCGTCGAATCCGATTTTCTTTTCGACGAGAGCGCTCATTTCCGATTTGCGCTTACACACTGTTTGCGAGAGCGCTCAATGTCCAAACCGCTGGGAATGCTGGAGCCAGGGAACAGCTACCTTCATGATTGCGGGTGACCGATGCACGCGCGCCTGCGGATTTTGCGCGGTGACAACGGCAAAACCTTTTGCCTTGGAAAAAGATGAACCGCAGCGCGTTGCCGAAGCGGTGCGCCGGATGAAGTTGAAGCATGTCGTAATCACTGCCGTCGCGCGCGACGATCTCAAGGATGGCGGTGCCGATCATTTTGCCCGCACCATTGCAGCAATCCGCGAAATGGACCCTTCAATAATTGTCGAAGTGCTGGTGCCCGATTTTCATGCCCAGGATTGGAGCATCCAGATCGTGCTCGATGCCGGCCCGGACATTTACAATCACAACATGGAAACGGTCGAACGCCTGACACCGCTGGTGCGCTCCCGCGCGAAGTATCGGACGTCCCTGCGAGTTTTGCGCCGGGCGAAGGAACTCGCACCTGGTGTTGTCAGCAAGAGCGGCGTGATGCTCGGCCTGGGCGAAAAAGAGACGGAACTTTTTCAGACGATGGACGATTTGCGCGAGGTGGGCTGTGAAGTTCTGACCATGGGCCAGTATCTGCGCCCGACTCCGGAACATTTGCCAGTCGTCGAATACATCACGCCGGAACAATTCGGTTATTACGGCGACATCGCACGCGGGAAAGGTTTTCTCTACGTGGCCTCGGGGCCGCTGGTCCGCAGCTCATATCACGCGGCCGATTTTCATCCGGTTGTGCGGAGATAACCGATAAGCGGTCACCGCGTTTGCGCCCTTAGTTGTCATTCCGAGCGAAGTCGAGAATGGAGCGGCTGGGGAAGCCGCGACATAGACGGGAAGACCGGAGGTTGAGCGAACGGGAAGTGAGCGAATCAAATCTCTGGACGACAAGAGAGTAATCCCGTATGCCTCGACTTCGCTCGACATGACAGAAATAAGATCGCAGACAGCCGCGGTTATTCCGGCGTATCAGGACGAAAAACACATCGGCGACATTGCACGTCGGACCCGCGAGCGAGTGGATCACGTTCTCGTTGTTGATGACGGCTCGAGCGATCAGACGGAACAACGCGCGCGCGAAGCCGGCGCCGAAGTTATTGTTCACGCTCAAAACCAAGGCAAGGGCGAAGCAATTAAGACCGGACTCGCGCACTGGCTTGGGGCTGCAAATCCGTCGGGCAGCGGACAAGATCGACAAATCACGTGGGTGGTCCTTTTGGATTCTGACGGTCAACATCTTCCGGAAGAGATCGATCGATTTTTGCTAGCTGCAGGCTTGGTGACACGACCCGCGTTTTTCGTTGGCAACCGCATGGACGACGTTGCCCGGATGCCCCTAGTGCGGCGCATAGTTAACCGTTACATGAGCGATCAGATCAGCCGAATTTGCGGACAAAAAATTCCGGACACGCAGTGCGGTTATCGCATGTTACATCGAGAGCTAATTCCAGACATGCTTGGCGGCGGCCACCGATTCGATTACGAGACTGAAGCGCTCATCATCGCCAGCCGTAAAGGCTACCAGATCGAGTCAGTCCCAATCACGACTGTTTACACGGACCAGGTCAGTAAGATTCATCCCGTCCGCGATGCGTTTCGCTTTTTCAAATTGATGCAGCGCTATAGGCGCCTCGGCAGTTAGCCTGATCGCGCGCACGCCCGACCTCGTCGCACAAGTAATCGAAGAACAGACCCGCGAGAAACCGATGCCCCACATTGATCCAGTCAATCACGGTTACGACGGGCCACCGGGCAGAAGTCTGTGAAATTCGTTGTCTGTGATACGATCTTTTCACCCGCGGCAGACGAATTAAACGTTGATTCTTCAGGCGTTTAACTCAAAAATCGGACACTCCAACAAACCTCCACCGTGAAAAAGAAATCCACTTCGCAATCAGCCTTCTTTAACCTTCGTGTTTTAATTGCTGCGGTCTTTTGCCTCGGTGCTCTCGCTGTGGCGCTGTTCGCCCAAACAAAGAGCACAAGGCCGACTCAACAAAGCGACCCCTCCGTGGGCGCACAGGACGCTCCCGGTACGCAGACGCCCGATGTCGTGCGGTTGATGGGACCGGTTATTCAAAACAACGATTTGCGCAGTCTGCCTTACGTTGCTCCGAACACGGAGATCGAAGAGAAGCGGCTGACGCGTTATCCGCATCCGGAAATTCCAAGCCCGACCAATCAATCCGCTTATCCGCGATTCGAGACGTTAGTGAAGCAAATCACACCGCCCACGCCGACGATGCCTGCGCCGCTGCTGACTTTCGATGGGATGAACTCAAGCCAGAGTGGTTGCATGTGTTTGCCACCTGACACCGATGGCGATGTCGGCCCGAATCACTATGTCCAGTCGGTCAATAGTTCGATCAAGATTTTTGATAAAAACGGGAATCCGCTCAATGGCCCAAATGGAACGACCTACAACTCTTTTTTCCTGACCCTGGTAGGCACGCCTTGTTCGGGCTTCAACAATGGCGATGGGTTTGTCTTTTATGATCACGTCGCTAATCGCTGGGTCGTCAGCGATTTTGCTTTTCCCGGCACGCTGCCGGGCGCAGGGCCGTTTTACCAATGTGTCGGTGTATCTCAAACAGGTGACCCCGTGAGCGGGGGCTGGTTCCTCTATGCGATCCAGCATGACCCGGCCAACCCCACCTGGATCGGTGATTACCCGAAGTTGGCGATGTGGAACAGCGGCGGGAGTCCTGCCCAAAACGCTTATTATCTCACAGTCAACCTGTTTGACGGGCCGACGCTTGCCTTCCAAGGTGTGCGGGTCTTTGCTTTCGACCGCGCATCCATGCTCGCTGGCGGAGCCGCTAACACCATCGCCTTTAACATCCCGCCCGCCGGCTTGGGCGACTCCTACAGTCTGGTGCCAGCTGGTTTTCGCACCGGCAACTCGCCATCTCTGGGCAGAGATGAATTTCTATTATCTGTTGACAGCCCTGCTACGGGCGGCGTGACGCTCACGCAGGTTCATGGGTGGAAATTCCACGTCGATTTTGGCACTCCGGCTAACTCAACGTTGGGCATTGGCGTAAACCATAGTCCTAACACAAACATCACTGTCGCTGGGTTCGTGGACGCATTTACCACGACCACCCTGTTGGTGCCGCAAAATGGGACGGCGGCAAAATTGGATACCTTGGGCGATAAAATCATGACCCCGGTCGTCTATCAGAGTCGCGCGGGCGTGGAATCGCTCTGGGCCAGTCAGACGGTTCTCCTGAATTACCCGAATGGGCCCACAGCTGTTCGCTGGTATCAATTCAATGTGACTGGCGGGAATTTCCCAGCTACACCGGTGCAGCAGCAAAGCTGGAATAACGGCAACGATGGTTTATGGCGCTGGATGCCTAGCATCGCCGTGGATCAAAACGGGAACACAGCCATCGGCTATTCTACCTCCAGCGCGACACAGGAACCTTCCATCCGCTATGCTGGCAGGCTCGCTGCGGATCCACTGAATAATCTCGGTCAGGGCGAAGCGATAATGACCGCGGGCGGTGGTCACCAGACCCATTCCAGCGGACGCTGGGGGGATTACAGCATGACCACCATCGATCCTGTCGATAATCTCACCTTCTGGCATACCAACGAATATTATCCTGTCACCAGCAGCGCTAACTGGTTTACACGCGTCGGCAAGTTCCAGTTCCCGGCCGCCACCCCTACGCCAACACCGACACCTACGGCGACCGCAACGCCTACAGCCGCGGCAACAGCAACAGCAACAGCAACGGCAACGGCGACTCCCGCTGCAACTGCGACAACTACGCCGGCGCCGACACCAGCGGCTCCAAGGGCGCTAAAGGCAACCAACGTGACTGCCACCAGCTTCACAGCGAACTGGCAAGGCGTAAGCAATGCGACAGGTTACCGGTTGGATGTGGCCACGAACAATTCGTTCACCAATTACGTACCGGGATACCAAGACCTGAACGTCGGCAACGTGACTAGTAAAAACGTGACCGGGCTGACCGCGCGTACGACCTATTATTATCGGGTACGATCGTATAACGGCAACGGTACAAGTCCCAACTCCAACGTCGTCCAAGTGAAGACCAAAAACCACTGAGATTCGTTGCTACTCCATTGGCAGCTGTTGCCCTCAATCTGTGCGCAGCCATGACTCAAGGTTTTCTCGCGGGAAGTGGTTTTGAGCTTTTGAGGATTTCCGATTCAGGTGTGAGTGTGGCCGGTTTGCCGCTGAAGATGACGCGGTTTGGTTTTTCCGCGAGCGCCTGGACGAGCGCTTTTGCGTGCGTGGTAATGACTTTCAGGTTCAACAGGCTCACGTGCAGTTGTTTCAATTGTTCCTGAAGCTGCTTGTCGGTTGCCCCGATGAACGTGTCAGCGGCACTCAGGACTTTGTCGGCGTCTTTGCTGACACTGTCGAGGTTCTTGACAACATTTTGAAAATTGTCCACGTCTACCTTCAGCGAATCGGCAAGTGGTCCGAGTTTCGGCGTGAATTCGCCCAGGTCCTTTTTCAGGCTGGTGACCGTGACGTTGAGATTATCAATCAACTTGTTTGCGTTATCGATCAGCGGGCCCGCGGCTGCGGTGATCTGCTCGATGCCGTAAGCAGGATGGCCTTCAATAGTCGCGTCGTTGGCCAACGTTGCGCCTCCGGGTGTGCCCGCGGAAAGCGCTACAAATTTCGGCGAGAGCAAGGTATCGGAGCTGAGTGTGGCAGTCACGTCTGCAGGCAGCGGCGGAATTCCTTCAATCAACCCGACGGTAACCCGCACAGCGTCCCTTTTATTCGGCAACGCCTGGCGCTCATCGGCGGTGAGCTGCCGCATCGCGATCACACGTCCCGCCGGAGCGCCGGCGTAACGCACCTCTGAATTTACCTTTATCCCGGTCACATCTTCATAATTAATCTGAAGAATGCGCGCCGGTTTTTTTAGGCGGTATCCTGAGAGCGCGAAAGTGAGCGCGGCGAGCAGGACAACGCTGCACACGACTACGAACAAGGCGACGAAGTAATCGGATAGATTGCGCTTCATGGATGCTTGTGATGAAAACGGAACCGCCCGCCCAGGAACGGGCGAGGCCGGACATGTTGATGATCTTTATGCTCTTCCTGTGAAACGTTCAACGGAATCGGCCCGTCGGCCTCGCCGTGGATAAATTGCTGCACTTCCAAATTTGGACTGCTTCGAATTTCATCCGGCGTGCCTTGCGCCACAATCGAACCATGTCCAAGCATAATCATCCGGGTCGCGATGCGAAAGGCACTAGTCATATCGTGTGACACGACGACTGCGGTCATGTGGCTGCCTTGAGTCAACTTCAGCGTTAGTTGGTCGACCACGGCAGTCATGATTGGATCGAGCCCGGAGGTCGGCTCGTCGCTGAACAGCAATTCTGGATCGAGAGCAAGCGCGCGCGAGAGCCCTACCCGTTTCTTCATTCCACCGCTAATTTCATCTGGCTTAAGATCTTCAAACCCGGTCAGGCCAACGATCTCAAGCTTTTCTTTCACGATTTGTTCGATTTCGTCGGGCGACTTCTTGGTGTGTTGCAGCAGTGGCAGTGCAACATTCTCGCCCACGGTAAGAGACGCGAGTAGCGCGCCGGACTGGAACAACATCCCGAATCGCAGCCGTACGCGTTCGATCTCGCGTTCCTTCATCCCTGTAATTTCTTCTCCAAAAAGTTTCACCGAGCCTGATGTCGGCTTCATGGAGCCGATCATATGCCGTAAAAGTGTGCTCTTGCCGCAACCGCTGCCGCCCATGATTACCAGCGTTTCGCCACGATGGACATTGAACGAAATACCGTCGAGCACCGTTCGATCCCCGAATCTGCGGACGAGATTGTTTACTTCAATGATTGTTTCTCCGCTATTCATGAACTGAAAAAGAAAATCGATGTTAATACCGCGTTAGTCACCAACATCGCCAATAAAGATTGCACGACCGCTGCAGTTGTGGCCTGACCGACGCCTTCGGCTCCACCTCCAACATTCAGCCCTGCGTTACAGGCGACTGTAATGATGATCCAGGCGAAAACCGCGCTCTTGATCATTCCTGAATACAAATCCCATGTCTCCGCGCTTTCCACTGCGCGTAGCACATATCCAGCAGTATTGAAATCGAGAGCGAAGCGGCACACCGCCCAGCCGCCCAGGATACCGATGTAATCCCCGAAAATCGTGAGTGCCGGCAGCATCACGAGCATTGCGAGAAAACGCGGGACGACCAGATATTGAACCGGGTTAATCGCCATGACTTCCAGCGCTTCGATCTCCTCGGATACTTTCATCGTGCCCAGCTCGGCCGCCACAGCAGAACCACTTCGACCAATCACGATCACCGCGATCAAAACTGGTCCCAGCTCGCGCAGAAGCGTGAGCATCACAAGGTCGGGAACGTATATTTCGGCCCCGAGACTTTGGAGAGAGTGAGCTGCCTGCATGGCCAGCGTTACGCCGATACTGAATGCCGTAAGTGCTACCATCGGGGCGGCGCGCACGCCGATGGACACCATTTGCCGAAAGATCGGCGCGATCTTGAAAAATTGCCCGGTAAACGGCGCAATCAAAATCCAGTAAAACAGACTGAGATTAAGCTGGATGTAATTTTTCACTTGCCGCTTGAGCGCGCAGAATGCCAAGGTGCGCGTCTTGACGGAAGCCGAAAGTACAGAGGTCTAGTCATAAATCCCGTCACAGGCGGAGGATCAACCAACAACGCAATGGCTCAAAGCGAGATCGACAACATCCGCGCATTGCTACAGTCCAAGCCGCGACCGGTTGGCTGGGCCGAGCGCCGCCACCGGCTCGACGATATTGGTTCGGTCTGGCCTGTGGCTGATGACGTGAAGCTTGAGACTGTCGATGTCGACGGTTTGCCGGGAGAATGGTCGATCGCTCGGGACAGTGATCCGTCACACGTTCTGATGTTCTTTCATGGCGGTGGCTACTGCTCCGGTTCAATCGTGAGCCATCGCCGCATGGTCACAGAGGCAGGCCGTGCCGCTGGAATGCGCACACTCGCCATCGCCTATCGACTCGCTCCTGAGCATCCGTTTCCCGCAGCTTATGACGATGCGCTTACCGCGTGGCGTTTTTTGCGAAACGAAGGCATTCCGTCTGAGCGAATTGCTGTCGGTGGGGACAGCGCCGGTGCCGCGCTTGCAATGGCATTGATCGGCCGATTGCGCGATGGACACGAGAAACTTCCCGTGTGCGCGTGCCTCGTCTCGCCCTGGACAGATCTGACTATGTGTGGTTCGACATTTGCCAGCAAGAACGCCGTAGATCCAATCGTCCATAAAGAATACCTGTATGAATTGGTCGATGCATATCTTCCTGCGGGAATGGACAGAAAGGATCCGCGCGTTTCTCCTCTGTACGCAGATCTCACGGGCTTTCCGCCATTACTGATCCAAGTGGGTTCTGCCGAAACGTTGCTCGATGACGCCACTCGTTTGGCGAATGTGGCAGGTGCCGCGGATGTTCCAGTCACTTTGGAAATTTGGCCACACATGATCCATGCGTGGCCCCTGTGGAACGCTCACCTTGAGCCCGGTCGCCGCGCGCTAGCCAGCGCGGGTGCATTCATCCGGGCTCACCCTTAACGCGCGCCAAGGCTCTGGCAAAGATTGACGGGTCCCCAGCCGTCGCTCCTTGTTTAGATTAATCCGCGCTTTCGGAAATCACCGAGATTGTTGCCGGACGACCGTTCGACCAGGTCAATAGTGAACTTGAGCAGGCAAACTTCCCAGGCGTCATCTACGCCGTGAATGACCGCGCTGAGCGATTCGTTTTTACTTTCGACCTTGCGCCGGGTTCGATTGATCACTGAATCAAGTGAATCGCGGAGCGTCTGTTCACTTAGATCGGTTTTGCGGAATTGAAAACCATAACGAAGCACTGCCATGTTTCTTGCGTGCTCGCGCAGTTGATCGATGTACCGCTCCGCCTTTTCTCCAAAACCCTCAAGTAACAGGCGGCAATAGTGCTCGGGCGTGAGAATCTGCGGACGTTCCGCGTGGATTTTCCCGTTGCGAACCCGGACCTGATCGACCCGATCCATCAACTCCGAGATCAGATAAAAATCGAAACTGGTGCTGCCAAAAGTCGCGATTTGTCGCTCCGGAGCGACGATCACATGCGTGTTTTCAATCGCGTAATCGAAGTCGTCCCTGGTCATGGCCATCGCACTAAGCTAACGTTCCGGCACTGGAGTTCAAAAGCGAATTAGCTTACCGGCCGCGTGGCAGGCGGATCCTACTATCACGTCCGTTGTTTCGTTGCTTCGCTATTCGCTCTGCGGTTTCGCTTCTCCGCCTTGCTTTTGAAAAAGCGACAAATATTGGCCGTAGCCTTCTTCCTTTAACTTGTCGACGGGGATAAAACGCAACGCGGCTGAGTTGACGCAGAAGCGTTGCCCCGTCGGTGCCGGTCCGTCGTCGAAAAGGTGGCCGAGGTGCGATTCGCTTGTTTTTGAACGGACTTCAGTGCGTTCCATTCCGTAGGAGGAATCCTTTTTTTCGGTCACCTTGTCGGCCGATATTGGTTTGGTGAAACTGGGCCAACCGGTGCCGCTGTCGAATTTATCCAGCGAGCTGAAGAGCGGTTCACCCGTGATAATATCGACGTAAATGCCGGGCCGGTGATTGTCCCAATACGCATTGTGAAACGGTGTCTCCGTACCGCATCCTCGCGTGACGTTATATTGATCTTTCGTCAACTGTTTCCGCAGCTCGGCATCAGTGGGAACTTCTTTGGTTGGATTCATTTTCTCCGCTTCTTTTTTCTGTGTTTGAGCATAACCGAACAAGATCGATCCGACAATCACAACAAGCGTGCCGGCTAAACCAATCCACAGAGTCTTACGCGATCCGTGTGTGTATGTTAAACGTGTCGTTTTCATTGAATGTTCATCCCTTTGTCCCTTATCGGCTTGTCGACGCGTTAAATGTACGCGCCGCCGTCTTCTTTACAAACGTACAGACCTGAATAGGTATCTTTTATTCATTCGGAAGCGGACCGAAAAATGGTCGTCAGTCCTGCTCCGCTCTCATCGTGACGTCGAGCATCCGAACGGCGGAGGCTTGCTAATCAGTATCCTGCCGCCAAGCTTTGGGAACCCGAATGTAGCGTCAGAAGCCAATTGGTCCCACATTCCGCTGCCGTGATTCGGTTTTGGCTTGCGGCAAATCGAGCGTACTGCTTTAAGTGCGGTGGTGGCGCGATTTCAGTCCGTGAACTAGCTCCAAATGGCGTTAAGCAGATTTTGGGTCGCTCTCTTTCTCTGTTCGATTGCCTATCTCCTCATCCAGCTCTTCACCGGCCGATTCTATAGCATCGAATTCGCCGTGAGCGGCAAGAAGGACGATCCGCTGCTACAGCGTGAGTATTACATTGATAAGCTGCCGCCTGAATTGCAAAGCAGCCTGCAAAGCGCGCCCGATCACAAAATCACGGTCGGCAAAGAGCAGTACACAATCGACAACGGCGTGGTGAAGGTCTACGCCGGCAAACAGGCTGCTGACGGCGTCGTGCCGCAATGCAAAAATACGCTTTTTGATATCCTATTGCCGCTGATTGCGTACCTCGCGTTCTTCAGCGGTATCATGCAGTTGCTGATCGACAGCGGCGCTGCAGAACGCGTCGCAAAACTACTCAGTCCGATTTTCGTCCACGTTTTTCCAGAGGTGCCGCGCGGTCATCCATCGATTTCTTACATGACCTTGAATTTCGCAGCGAATTTCCTCGGACTCGACAGCGCGGCCACACCATTCGGCCTGAAGGCGATGAAGAGCCTCCAGGAGCTGAATGAGCAAAAGGACCGGGCGAGCAACCCGCAGATCATGTTCATGTGTTTGCACGCGGCCGGGCTGACGCTCCTCCCGACTTCGATTATCGGCTATCGGGCAGCGGCGCATGCCAGGAACCCGGCGGATGTGATGCTGCCGTGCATTATCACGTCATTCATCGGCACGGTTGCGGCCCTCGTAATCGTCGGCATTCGCCAGCGGATCAATTTGTTTAAGGCCAGACTTGTGATCGCAATTGGCGGAATCGCTGCCGTTATCGCCGTGTTGCTTGTTTATATCACGCGGCTGGATCTGATCGGCAAAAGCTATTTCACGGGCAACCTCTCGAGCGCGGTGCTGCTCGGCCTTATCTTTGCGATTTTCGGTTACAGCTTGTTGCGCGAGAAGCAATTCGCTGCAAAGAGCACCACGATCTTCAAGTCGTTCGTCGAAGGCGCGTACAACGGGCTGGAAATCGGACGCATTATTTTCCCGTATATCCTCGGCATGCTTGTCGCGATCTCGCTTTTGCGAAACAGCGGACTGTTCGACATGTTCGCGGCCGTCCTGCAGTGGATCTTTCGCTCCGTCCACGTGAGCGATCAGATCGTGAATGCGCTGCCAATCGCAATTCTTCGGCCATTCAACTCAGCCGGCAGCCGCGGATTCCTGCTCGACGCGATGTCCACGTACGGCGCGGACTCGTTCGCCGGTCGCCTCGGCTGCGTCTTTCAATGCGCAGCGGAGACGACGTTCTACGTCCTGGCCATGTACTTCGGGAGTGTGCAGATCAAGAATACCCGCTACGCGCTAAGCACCATGTTACTCGTCGACCTGATCTGTGTGTTTGCGGCGGTCTTCGTCAGCCTGGCGTTTTTCCCACTGGCGGCAGCTGTTCCTGCCCCGCATTAGCTCCGCTGCAGCGGCCCGGTGAAGTCTGGATAGTCGATCTCGGGGTCGCGGCGAAGACCCGGTCAGTCATGATCCTCTCAACTCCGCTTCACTCCGCTCAAGATCACGTCGTTCACCGCGCTGCGTTTAGACCAAGTTCTCGATGTATTCCCGGGCGTCGAACGGCGCGAAATCGTCGGTTGTTTCGCCAGTGCCGACAAAACGCGTAGGAATTCCAAATTCATCCTGGATCGCTACAACGATCCCGCCTTTGCCGCTTCCATCGAGTTTGGTGACAATCACGCCAGTGAGCGTCAGCGCACTGTGGAATTCGCGGGCCTGACTGAGGGCATTACCACCAGTAGTTGCGTCGACCACGAGCAGTGTCTCGTGCGGCGCGTCGGGATCGAGTTTGGTGAGCGTGCGTTTCACTTTTTGAAGCTCGGCCATCAAATTCGCTTTGGTGTGTTGGCGGCCGGCCGTATCGCAAAGCAAAAAGTCGATCTCACGCGTTGTCGCCGTTTGATATGCTTCGTAGCAGAGCGCCGCTGGATCGGCGCCGTACTGGCCGCGAACCATTTCAATTCCGAGTCTTTTAGCCCAAATATCAAGCTGCTCTATCGCCGCAGCGCGAAACGTGTCGGCTGCGGCTAGCATCACTTGTGCGTGACGGGGTAGGGGCGATTGACCCCAATCGCCCGCGGGCGGTTCAGGTGAACCGCCCCTGCCTCGCAGATAATGCGCGAGCTTCGCTGTGGACGTTGTTTTACCCGTTCCGTTGACGCCGACGATTAAGATCACGGTTGGTTTGCCCTTTGCCTGGCGGATTGGCATCGGATCAGGCGGCAAAACCCGCGCAATCTCTTCGCGCACGGCTTTGATCACGTCGCCAATTCCAAGCAAAGACCACGCCTCGCGCTCTTGCAGCGTTTTGATCATGCGCGCCGTCATCGGCACACCGAGATCAGCTCGGATCAGCGATTCCTCCAGCTCATCCCAGTCGATCGGTTTGCCGGCAAATTGTTGCGCGAGGGTTTGGAGGAATTTCATTTTTGTCGTTGAAGCGATAAACTCTTAGAGAGGTCAAGCGGATTGCGCTTATCCTGTCATGTTGAGCTAAGCGAAACATCTCTGATTACAATTTTCACGGGCTGACGAGAGAAATAACCAGAGATTCTTCTCCCGCGAGTGCGGGATCAGAATCAAAATGCTGCTTAACCCTTCAACAAATCACGATTCCTTCTTCACCGCTTCTCGCGCGGGGCGATCCAGATCTTTGCGCACCCGATCGAGGATGCCGTTCACGAAGCGACCCGATTCAGCGCCACCGAAAGTTTTTGCCAGCTCGATGGCTTCATTGATTGAGACGACTGGAGGTATGTCGTCTCGGAAAAGCATTTCATAGATCGCCAGCCGGAGAACATTGCGATCAACCACTGAGATACGGCGAAATTCGTAATTTTCGCAGTAACGGCGAATGCGTTCGTCGATTTCCGGGAGATGTGCCACCATTCCTTCGATGAGTGGCTGCGCGAATTCGCGGACCCGTGGCGTAGCCGGGCAAAATTCCCAGAATTCATCAATCTTCTCCGGCGCTTCGCCACGCTGGAGGTCGCGCCAGAAATGATACTGAACTGCCGCTTCTCTAGCGCGGCGTCGTTTACCCATTATCCCTCGGCGGTTTGGAAACCGCCGCTCCTTGTTTGCTACGAACTTCCGACAAAACGTTCGCGATTTCCACCGCTGCGCGCGCGGCTTCGGTTCCACGGTTGATCTTGTTTTCAAGGCAGCGCGCACGCGCTTGACTTTCGTTATCGAAGCTGAGCACCACGTTGATTACTGGCACTGCTTGTTCCACTGCAATGCGTTGAAGTGCATCAGTCACGGATCGGCTCAGATTCTGCGCGTGATTCGTTTCTCCTTGCAAAATTACGCCGCAAGCAATGACCGCATCGGCTTTGTTCCGCGCGGCGAGCTCCCGCACGACCACAGGAATTTCGAATGCTCCAGGCACGCGGTAGAGAGAAGTCGTCGCATTTGGCGCAAGAGCGCGCAGCTCATTGATCGCGTGGTCGACGAGCCCCTGCACGTATTGTCCATTAAACTCGCTTGCCACGATACAGAAACTGCGCCTGGCGTTGACGATTCGTGGACCCGGCGGTGCAGTGCTCGACATCTAAGAATGACGAATGACGAATGACGAATGACGAATCAATAACGAAGCCCAAATGACAAATGATTCTTGAATTGGTCGTTTACCTTCGTCATTCGACATTCGAGCTTGGTCATTCACAGCAAGTGTCCCAGCTTCGTCTTTTTCGTTTCGAGATATTTTTCGTTATGCGGGTTGGCCTCAGTACGGATCGGAACTTGCTCGATCATTTCGAGACCGTACCCCTCCAGGCCGACAACTTTCTTCGGATTATTCGTCAGGAAGCGAAACTGGCGCACGCCGAGATCGAAAAGGATCTGCGCGCCTAGTCCGTAATCGCGCAGGTCGCTCGGAAATCCGAGTTTGGCGTTCGCTTCCACGGTATCGAGGCCTTCTTCCTGTAATTTGTATGCGTGGATTTTTGCCGCGAGCCCAATCCCGCGTCCTTCCTGGCGCATATAAACCAACACGCCGTTGTCCTCCTCCTGGATTTGCCGGAGTGCTGCGTGCAATTGGTTTCCACAGTCGCACCGGCGCGAAGCGAAAACGTCGCCGGTGAGACATTGACTGTGCACGCGCACCAGCGTTGGCTTGCTCTTGTCGATCTTGCCTTTCACCAGCGCGAGATGATGCTGCCCATCGAGCTTGGACCGATACAGGTGCAAATCGAAATCGCCGTAGTCAGTCGGCATTTTTACGATTTGCTCGAGCTCCACGAGCTTTTCACGAAGACGGCGATACGCGATCAAACTTTGGATCGTGCAAATGCGCAGGCTGTGCTTTTTGCGGAACTCCATTAATTCCGGCAAACGCGCCATCGTGCCATCGTCGTGCAAAATTTCACAAAGCACTCCCGCCGCCTGCAGACCAGCCATTCTCGCCAGATCGACCGCGGCCTCGGTATGTCCTGCACGTCGCAAGACGCCGCCGTCCTTTGCGCGCAATGGGAATACGTGCCCGGGTTGGCTGAGGTCTTCTGGCGATGATTTGGAATTAGCGATTGCCAGGATGGTCGTGGCGCGATCATACGCGCTGATACCGGTGGTGACGCCGCGCGCCGCGTCCACTGAAACGGTGAAATCGGTGCGATGCTTTTCGCGGTTTTGTACCACCATTCGTTGTAAACCGAGTTGCTCGGCGCGCTCATTCGAGATCGGTACACAAATCAAGCCGCGCCCATGGGTTGCCATGAAATTGACGGCTTCAGGCGTGACTTTTTCCGCGCCCATCACCAGATCGCCTTCGTTCTCGCGATCGGCGTCGTCGGTCACGATAACCATCCGGCCTTTGGCGATGTCGCTCAGCACGTCGTCAATTGCATCGAACTGAAATGTTTCTGGCGCTTTTGCAATCATCGGAACCATACCATTACGCCCTGCGATGGTCGGAGCAACTCTTCCTCAACCTTACCTTGAACTGGGAGGTACTCCTAGACTTCTCGGTGCATCACGATTCCGTGCGACTGTTCTTCCAGCACTTTAAACCCGAACCGTTCGTACAGGCGTAAAATCGGTTTGCCCTTCACGAAGCTCAGCGAGATCGTTGATTGCTCGGGATTCGCACGGACCAATTGCGTCAGCAGGGCCGTGCCTATGCCGTGCCGCCGGTGCTCGGGTTTCACTGCAAACGCCAGTTCCCGCGGTGCGTGAGGTTTATCGATTGGCTTGCGCAGCCAAACTGCACCGATTAGCGATCCTTCTTTTTCATGATGTGCGACGAAGCCGGTGTCGCCGGGCCGGCCCCAGCCTTCCGCGTATCGCGAAAATTCTGGACGGTGCACGATCGCCCGTG
>Ga0193707_1000009_pt1 | contig 47902 bp, 89 predicted proteins | sample U3c2metaG_FD_143043 | JGI IMG/M metagenome (GOLD analysis project Ga0193707, IMG submission 143043) | Soil microbial communities from a riparian zone of the East river system, Colorado, United States - U3c2 | ecosystem: Environmental > Terrestrial > Soil > Riparian zone | place: USA: East River... | reverse complement strand
CGCGGTTGGCTTGTCAAGCGGTCACGTATACTCAACCCATGGATCCTCAAAGCGCAGGCATCTACTGCCGCCTCAGCTACGCCCCGGACGGCTCGCTCGAGAAGGTCGAACGGCAAGAGGCTGATTGCCGCGCGCTAGCTGAGCGTCTGGGCTGGAGGATCCGCGAGGTCTACCCGGACAACTCCCGCTCCGCGTGGAAGCGGGACCGCAAACGCCCCGCATGGGACAGGATGCTGACCGACATCGAGACCGGCAAGCTGGACGGGATCCTTGTGTACCACGGCGACCGGCTCATCCGGCAGCCCTGGGATCTCGAACTGCTGCTTAAGCTCGCCGACGACAAGCACTTCCCGATGGCGTCACCGCAAGGCACGAGGGACCTGAACAGTGAGGACGACCGGTTCATCCTGCGCATCGAAGTCGCACAGGCATGCAAGGCGTCCGCCGACACCTCGCGTCGCGTCAAGCGAGCCAACGAAGCCCGCGCCAAGGCAGGCAGGCCGACCGGTGGTGGCAACCGTCCGTTCGGCTACGGCATCCCCACGGGTGAGACCGGGGTGACAGGCAAGCCGCTGTTCGATCTGTCGCAGATCGTCGAGGAGGAGGCATCTGCTGGACGCGAGGCCATCACCAGATTCCTGGCCGGCCAATCGCAGGGCGGCGTGATCGCCTGGCTGAACACGGTGTCCACCACCACGAACGGGAACAAGTGGACCCCGTCAGGGTTCCGGCAGTGGATGCTGACCCCGAGGATCGCCGGACTCATCGCGTACAAGGAGACCAGGGACTCCCCGGTGCAGTTGCTCGACGCCGGGTGGGAGCCGATCATCCCCCGCGAGGATTGGGAGGATCTGAAGGCTCTGCTGAAGCGGAAGACGGAACTGTTCCCCTCCCATGGCCGGGAGCGCGTGCATCTGCTGAGCGGGGATGCGAAGTGTAGTTCGTGCGCTGGCCCACTGTGGACCAAGCCAATCGTTGGCCGGTCGGCGAAGGCACGGCAGTACTACTGCAACAACCGGGACTGCCCGAACCGGGTGTCCCGCAACATCCGGCTCCTGGACGAGTACGTCATCGGCCGCACCCTGCGGAGACTGAACGAGCCTGCGTTCATCGACGCCATCTACGCCGAGTCCGAGCGGCCAGGTATGGGCGCGGAGATCGTCAGTCTCGAGCGCCGCAGGGATGGTGTCAGAGTGACGTTGGATGAGCTCGCCGAACACCCGGATGTGGACCCGGCATGGCTGGTGAAGTCGATGGTGAGCTTCGACCGGAAGATCGAGCAGCTGCGCGCCCAGTTGGCCACGGGCACCGAGAAGCGGATGCTTGCACGGATGGCCGGCATCACCCGGGAGCAATGGGATGCGGAACCCATCGACGTGCGGTCTGCGACCGTGAGCGCCTTGTTCAAGATCACGGTGTTACCGGTGGAGACGCGTGGGCCGGGCTTCGATCCATCACGCGTAAAGGTGGAGCGCCGGAAACCGGTATAGGTAGAACGCCCCCATATTCATGGTGACTGTCCGGTACCCGGTGAATTGTGGTCGCGGCCGAAACGTTTGGACCGTTCCAGCGATGGGACGGGTGTCGACAACCACGGGGTTACGTAAGCCGCCGACACCCGCCGTCCGATACAACGAGGCGGGGAACGGTGAGTTACTAGTGGGTTACAGGGTGGGGGAAGACGTGCGGGAGTTGCTGCGGATCAGAGCGGAGATCCTGGCCGCACTGGAGCGGGTGAATGAAGTGATCGCGAGGGCTACAGCTCCCGATTGATCAAGGCTTCCAGGTCGTCCGCGGCCTGGCGGAACCGCCGCAGAGCCTCCCGGAGCTGGTCTCTATCCAACTCCGGGAGGGGCGACGCGGGCTGCAGCAGAGGCGCAGGGTCCCCGCCTGCCAGGATCGCCCCGCATGAGCCGTGTGCCCACAGCAGGGTGTCTTCGATCTTCCGGTAGGTGACCGGCTTGGCCGGCTCCCCGTTCTCAACTTTCGCCCATGTGTCGCGGCTGATCTCTGACTGCCGGGCGGCTTCGTTCACGGTGTAGATCCCGCGGAACTCTCGCCGTTCCTTGATCAGCTGGCCGAGGCGGACCTGCTCTGGTGTACCCATCGAGATCCATCGTGCCATGTCGACCTACGCATGTCTAGGCACATCTGTGCAAAGGTGACATTGTGCGTATCTAGGCACGTTCTGGTGTTGACATCGTGTCGACCTACGCCTAGCTTTACATCTTGTGAGCACAGAACCCCAGGAACTCAGCCCCGCTGAAGCGGCCACCTACATGAAGGTGGACACCTCCACGATCAGGCGCTGGATTTACAGGGGCCTGCTCCCCGCACATCGCGTCGGGCCCCGCCTGCTGCGCATCAACCGCGCCGACCTCGACGCGATGACCAAGTCCGTCAAGGCGGCCAGCTGATGCCGCGCCACGACGGCAACACACGCGCCACGACTCGCCGCAAGCACGCCGGTCACAGGATGCACCGCAAGACCCGGCTCACGCGGATCGTCGCTGGCAAGGGGCGCGGACGGAAGGCCACGGCGTGGGGACGGGGAGCGGCCTGATGAGCGTCTTCAACTTCGGCAGGAAGAACCAGCCGCCGCCGACACAGAAGCCGCAGGGGAAAAAGCCGCCCAAGGGTGGCAGCAAGCAAGGTGCGAAGGGTGCGCCGAAATGACCACCTACCGCACGCCTGAGGAGTGCTTCGCCGCCGGGCTGAAAGACGGCGACGGCGACAAGCCACTCACCCAGCAAGAGATCGAGCAACTCGTCGCACTGCACGGTCCGCATCTGCGACGAGTAGAGGCGGAAGCCTCCTAAGCCCGGGTCCGCGTCGATCGAGCTGCCCCCCTGCTCTCGGCGTGGATCCGGTTCCAAAACTTCACAGCACACAGGAAGAAGGGGCCAGACCCCCATCCGCAAAGACGAGGTCTGACCCCAACCGATTACAAGGGGAGATGTTACCAGTGGAGATCTTGAAGTGGGCGGGACTGATCGCAGCGGGGTGGTTCGGGCTGTCGATCATCATGGCCATCGGGTGGGCTGTTGTCGTGGGTGGCATCAAGCGGACCCCGCGGCCGGTCGAGGAAGCCGACAACCAGCGCGCGCTGAGGGTGGTGCGCTGACATGGCCGGCAAGAAGAAGGAACCGACCTTCTGGTCCACGAGCGCCAACGGCAAGAGTAGGTCCGGCGGCGACGCGTACGGCAAGCGCAACAACGCCAAGAAGGCAGGCGGTCAGGGGTGCGCACTGCTGCTGATCGTCGGCGCATCTGTGCTCACCGGCCTGAGTGTCTTCGCCGGTCACGCTATGGGGTGGGTCCTGTGAACGCGCCTGGGGGGATGGGCAACACGGCCCTCGTCTACAAGGCGGTAGGCACTCTGTGCGGCATCTTCAAGGACCACCCAGACCTTGCCGCGCAGTCGATCACGATCAGCCACAACGGCAGCGTGGAGGTCTCCTGCATGGGGACCGCGGGTGTCTTGATGCGCTGGTCCCGAGCGATCCCCGAGCATGCCCACACCACGGCTCTCGTGCCGACGCAGTACGGCCTGGACGAGGCCGACGTTCTCGAAGCCGATCACCTGCGGGTCACGGTCCGCAGGCCCCTGCTCGGCGGCGTGCCCGCATGACCACCCCGTGCACCCACCCGCGTACCGGCATCGTCACCAGCCACCCCGAGCCAGGCTCGTTCTCGATGCCATCGCATGCCACGACCTACGTCTGTGACCTGCCTGAGTGCATCGAAGAGGCGAAGGCCTGGGTCACGAGGATGACCTACGGCAAGCCCGCCTTCCACGTGCTGGATGGAGAGTCATGAGCGAGCTGATCTGCGGCAACTGTGACTACGAGGCCTGGATCGCCTGCGAGGACTGCCAGAGGGTTCTCGGTCACTACGCCGATGCCGTGCTGAAGCTGATCGCGGGTGCGTCATGAAGGGCTTGCTCTACACCCTGATCGCCATCGCCTTCGTCAGCTTCCTGTGGATGCTCTGGTCCAGCGGAGGTCCCTCATGACCCACGCACGCCTAGGTGTCTACGCCCGGTGGACCTGCGACGACTGCACCAACGCCCAGTTCCCCGGCCGCCTGCCCTGCACGGATTGCACCGGCTACACCACCGATCAGGAGCGGATCCTGCCCCGCGTGCTGAACGCGTGGGGTCGGCCAGTGGACCGGGTGCCCTCATGATGCGCCGCTTCGTGTTGGTGCGCAGCGAGGACGTCACCGGCAGGAGCGGGCTCGGCATCATCGCCGAAGGCGTATCCCTGACAGGCGGTTCGGCGCACCTGCACTGGATGACGGACTGGGAAACGTTCGTCCACTGGCCTGGCGGTGTCGACGCGATCCTCGCCGTTCACGGGCACGAAGGCTCGACCGTCTGCCGCTGGCTGGACGAGCACCCACTAACCACTTTCGACCGGGAGGACCGGGGATGACGTACACGCCTGAGCAGCAGAAGGCCAACAGGGACAAATGGATCGCCGCGCTGCGATCCGGCGAGTTCGAGCAGGCGAAGGAAGTCCTGTTCACGGAACCCGACACCGACGGGAAGCAGAGCTACTGCTGTCTCGGGGTCGCCTGTGTCCTCGCGATCCGTGAAGGCCGCGAGGAAGGCTTCCCTGCCTACGAGACTGCGGGTGATTGGGATCAGGAACTGCCGGACTCGATCAGGAAGTGGCTGGGACTATCGAGTCGGAGCGGTTTCCTGCTTGACGAGGTCGAAGGACAGGAACATCTGATCGGTCTGAATGACCACGCCGGGTACACCTTCGCTCAGATCGCTGACGTGATCGAGTCCGGCAAGGTCAAGCTCGCGAGTGGCTCATGACCAGCCTCACCGTGGCAGACCTTCTCCGCGAAGGCCGCTACGAGAACGCCGTAGCCCGCATGCAGGAACTGTGCCGCGCCGCGGACCCTGAGATCCCGGTCGACGCAGCCCTGGTCCTGTCCGAGTTCGAGCAGGCCCGTGACCGTCTGCGTGCAGTCGTCCCGCCGGCCCCCTTCAAGGTCGTCGTGGAAGTTGTGTCGTGATCGGCCACCTGCTCGCCTACCTGTTCGACGTCGCGTTCTGGTTCTTCGTCATCAGCGTCTTCGTCCTGCCGGTTGTCATGTCGTACTGGCGTGCACGTGAGAAGCGGGACGCCGAGCGGACCGCGCAGATCCTCGACTCGCTACTGCACGACACCACCCACCAGTACGAACAGGACGCACTTTGATGACCGACTACACGATCACCCGCGACGACGGCGCTGCTGATGTGTTCGCGCTACAGGACGCTCTCAACGTACTGAAGGCGTCGGCGTTCTGGGACAGCCCGACCGCGAAGCGTCTGCTGGACCTTCGCCGCTCCATTGAGGAGCAGGTAAAGCCAGCAGTCGAAGAGCCGGAAGGCTTCGGCTCCATCGTGCGCGCCGTCTGCCTAGGTGGAAGCGAGCATCAGCTGTGGCAGCGCTCATACGGAGACAGCAAGCACTACTGGGAGTCCGAAACCGGTGTCGTTGATGTCTGGTCGGACCTCACTGACGTTGAGGTCCTACGTGTAGGCATCGGGGACGCCCGAGGTGACGTACTCCCTGAGTCCACCGAGGACTACAGGGCAGGTGTCGAGGACTTCCGCGCCAAGATGCTGGACACCCTGCAGCTGAAGCGATCCGAGGCTCTCACGGCTGAACGCCAGAACGCGTACGACGTGATGACCGGCCTGATCACCAGGCTCCTGCCATGAACGCCTGCACCGACGCTCTCGGCTACCTCGTCCTGACCGTGCTCGCGCTATCGATGATCGCGGCATGCGTCCTTCTCGTAGCGGTGGCGACGATCACGTTCGTTAGGTGGTCCCGGCGATGAGGAACATCCTGCGGGACCTCCGCACCGCTGTCCGCGAGTTCCTCGCGCCGTGGCCGGAGGTCGACGAGGACACCACGAGCACGGCCGCGATGCGTCAGTGGGTCGCCGGCCTACGTCATCCACCCGAGTGCAACAGCGGGTGCCAGTGCGAGTTGGGAGGTGATTCCGAATGAAGCGTGGCTGGGAGTGGTGAGCCTCTGACAACCATCCACCGCCCGCCTGCTGCTGGGGAGCAGGCCTCTACACCAAACGACCTTCGAGGAGTGAAGCCGTGAAGACAGCCACCATCCATGTAGCGATCTCGCGTGACCTCCTCCTCACCAGCAATCACAGGCTCGGCTGGCAGGCCAAGTACAGGCGCACGAAGGCGATCCGGGAACTCGCCTACCTGTGGTGCCGCGGCCACCGCCTGCAGAAGATGCCTGCCGCCAGGTGTGACATCGAGGTCACCTGGCCGGACAACCGCGAACGCGATGTTTTGAATCTTGAGCCGACCTTCAAAGCGTGTTTCGACGGCATCATCGGGGACTCGAAGCCGCAGTCAGTGTCTTACAACCTGCTGCCTTCGGACTCCGACAAGCACCTGCAGATCGGCAGCATCCGTCCCTCGGTGCACCGTCTCAGGACCCCCGGAATCGCCTGCTACATCACGTTCAAATTCTCGGAGGTGGAGTGATGAAGGACTGGACCGACTACGCGGACTGCCGGTCTGTTGGACCCGCGCCGTTCTACCCCGAGAAGGGTGACACCTGGTCGGTCGGGATCGATGTCTGTCGCATCTGTCCGGTGCGCCTGCGTTGTTTGGACTTCGCGATGCGCCTGGAGCTCGGCCGCCCCACCAAGCACCGGTTCGGGATCTTCGGCGGCTTGAAACCCAGTCAGCGCAGGAGATACGAAGCCGAGTGGCTGGCCACACAGGAGGCGGCATGAAGGACTTCCCCACCTCCTACCGCGCCGAGTACGACGCCCAGATAGCCGCCAATGAACCGGTGATCGAGTGGGAGAAGAACCGCCACGGCATCTGGGTGCACACGGCTATCCACGACCCGCATCGGGACAGCGGCCACAACCGCGAGAAGACCGCCTGCATACGGAACCACCTGTACACCGAAGAGTCCACGATCACCACGCGGGATGGCCGTCAGTGCCGGACCTGCAAGAACGAGATGCGGAAGCCGTTGACGCCTGAGCAGAAGCAGCGGGCGCTGGAGTTGAAACGGCAGCGGCGTCAGGCACGCCTCAAGGGTCTCAGGCCGATCGACATCGAATATCTAGGAGAGGTCTCGTGACCCAGATCCACACCGCACTCAACAACGTCATGAGAGACGTTGGCGCGGTCAAGAAGAACGACCGCAACGACTTCCAGAACTTCATGTTCCGTGGCGTCGACGCGGTGGTGAACGCGGTCTACCCGGCACTGGTTGAGCACAAGGTGACGGTGCAGCCGAAGGTGCTGCAGTACGACTACTCGACCATCGACGTCGGCAAGGGCAGCCAGTCCAAGCCGATGGGACATGCACGGGTGATCGTGGAGTACACCTTCACGTCCGCCGAAGATGGCTCATCCGCTTCCGCCGCAGCTGCCGGCGAGGCTTTCGACAGTGGCGACAAGGCCACCCCGAAGGCCATGAGCGTGGCTCTACGGACCGCGTTGCTGCAGGCGTTGATGCTGCCCACGGACGAGCCGGAACCGGACGCACAGACCTACGAGCGGGCTCCCATGGAGGAGCCTGCCGAGGTCGACCCCGTGACGGTGGCGCGCGTGGCCGTGAAGACCGCATGGGAAGCCAACAACGGTTCATTCGCCGCTGCCGCTGTGGAGAAGTCGTTCAGCCATTGGTCGGACGGTGAGGTGCTGATGGATGCCACCGCTGACCGGCTCTACCAGTACGCCGACCACCTGAAGAGTGAGGCGGGAGCATGAAGGCCAGCGAGGTCGTGGGTGCGCAGGTGAAGGCGCGCCGCAAAGACATGGGGCTGAGTCAACACCAACTAGCGGTGGCCTGCTCTGCGCGCGGGTTCCATGCCCACCAGACGACCATCGCCAAACTGGAGAGAGGTGCGCGTCCTACGACGGTCGATGACCTCGTCGTACTGGCGGACGTCCTCGGTGCGCTCCCTGCAGATTTCCTGATGGACGAGATGCTCGTCAGTTTGTCTCCCGATGATCAGCGTGTGCAGAACACCCTGCTAGCAGCAGAGAATGCGCACCTGCGTGGGCTCCTGGCTGGCATTGCACAGACAGCAAAGGCGGCGGCTTCATGAGTGCCGGGCTGGACCAGGCTTTTTCCCGGAACCAGGGAAAAGGGGAGAGTTCATGAGTACCGAGTTGGTAGATCCGTTCGCCCAGCGCGCCGAACCCCTTCAGGAAGACGAAGCCGACCTGATCCTGCAAGCCGTCAACAGCCGCCCCTGGGACGACCCGACCCGCTACCAGGACTGCTTCCGGATCCTGTACGTCGCTGCCGCTTCTATCGCTTCCGGGTACGTCCCCGGCAGGGAGCAGCACCGAGCCACGCAGGCTCTGCGTGAGGTCATGGCGCGGGTTGTGCACGGCGAGATGGAGGCAGAGGTGAACCGCCATGGCTAGGCGCGTGCTCGTCACCGGTTCCCGAGACTGGCTCGACATCCATCTGGTGCGCAACGAACTGGCGAAGCTGATCGAACCCAACAACCACCTGACCGTGGTGCACGGAGCCTGTCCGACAGGTGTGGATGCCGTAGCGGATCTCTGGGCTCAGCAGAACGCGTTCATCAACGAGCGCCACCCGGCCGACTGGAAGAGGCACAAGGGCAGTGCGGGGTACCGCCGCAATGCGGAGATGGTGGCACTCGGAGCGGACCTCTGCTTGGCCTTCATCCGCAACGGCAGCAAGGGTGCCACGCACACCGCTGACCTCGCTGAGAAGGCTGGCATCCCAGTGCGGCGGTTCCTCGAAACCAGCGAGGGGGCACAGCCACCCGGCATTCGGGTGATCAGTTGCACGCCGCCACCGGTCGAGGGGGTAGCTGCAGACAACCTCCAGTCCGAACTGGACCGGCTGGAGCGACCGTACGAGCGCGTGCTGTCCGACGACTGTGAGCCGGGTGATCTCGGATGAGCAAGTACGCGCTGCTTGGCAGGTTCAGCAAGACAGACAGGGTCCGCCATCGTCTGTACCCCGAGCTCGGAACGGGCGAGGTCACATGGGTGACACCTCTTAGTTCGCCCACAAGCAAGCCTGTTGCGACCGTGCAATGGCCAACTGGACAAGTCTCCACGCACGCCATGTCCGTTCTCCTGGGGGAGTCATGAGCGTCTATATCTCACTGACGGTCAGTTCAGACAGCGCCGAGCAGGTGACCCGCACCTTCGAGGCTCTCGCTCGCTGCGCTGCTGGGCTGGCGCTCGAGGGGCTGCAGGTCTCGGTCTCCGCAGGGACTACCGACGATGCCGAGGCGGAGAACTAATGGAAGACCTCACCCCCATCGAGTGCGAGCGGAAGCTGCGCAACCTCGTTACCCAGATGTCACAGGCACAGACAGAACTGCGCAACGCACGTGACGCCGAGGTGGACCGGAAGCACGACTACGAGGCCGCCAAGCGCCGCGCGTTCCTGTCCGCCGACTGCCCCAAACCCACCCGTGGGGGCCACACCGTAGCCGACCGGGAGGTGTGGGTAGACGACCAGTGCGCCGACCAGCAGAGGGCCTACGACATCGCCGTAGCACGGCGTGAGGGTGCACGCGATCACCTGCAGACGGTTCGGGACACGTCGATGGTGGTCATGGCCCTTCTGCGCTCTGTTTCGACCGCGTACGCGCTGTCCGGTACCAACCAGCACGAGGGGGTCTAATGGCAGGCCCCGTACGCGCCCAGCCAGGAATCTACAGAGCCTTCAAAGGCACCGTGCTGCACCTCTACCTACCCGGCTTCCATCTCGCCTCGTACGCCCGCTCAGCGTCCCCTGTGGGCCTGTGCGGAACGCAGGCATGGGACGGATGGAAGGCGCCCGCCATCTGGTTCGACAGCCCGCCAGTCCTTGGTCTGCCCTACCGCTGGTGCGGTAAGTGCGTCGGGATCGCGCTCGTCCACTTCGGTGGCATCGATGACTCAGTGAAGCGGATTGCGCCTCACTTCTCCCCGGAGGTGGCGCATGCCGAAAGCTAGCCGCGCAGTTGTGGATGCCTCTAGAAGCGTCGTCCACGAACGCGACCAAGGCAGGTGCTGCATGTGCGGCTTCTACATCACCGACGGCAACGGCGCAGTACACCACCGCACCCCGAAGGGTATGGGTGGTTCGGCGCTGCTCGAGTCACCCGCCAACCTCGTCACCCTGTGCGGACGCGGCAACAAGGATCTCTGCCACGGGAAGGCGCACGGGAATCCGCAGTGGGCGCGGAACCACGGCTGGATCGTGTCCCGCTCACTCGACCCCGCCGAGATCCCGGTGGACATGCACGACGGCTGGCACACCCTCGACGCGGCTGGCGCTCGTCACCCCTACACAGGGAAGGCGAGCGCATGACGCGAGAGCCAACCCGAGACCAGTCGTACTGCGACGTCGGCGACCACATCCACTGCAGCGGCTACACCGAGGACGACTTCGACACCGAGACTTGCTTTTGCGACTGCCATGACGAGCAGGACTATCCGGGTGATGTGCATGAACGTTGACCCTTCCTCACCCATGGCCAACCCCGGCCGGCGCATGTACGAACAGGCGCGGAAGCTGCAGCGGGCGAAGCGTGCCTACCTGCTGCGCCGGGGTGTCACCGCTGTCCCGAGGGACGCGACAGTCCTGCAGTTCCCCACCAAGAAGGAGGTGACCGATGGCGGAGAAGGACACGCGGACCTATATCCGGGTGCATGATGGCATGCCCGACCACCCGAAGATCGACGCGCTCTCTGACGCCGCATTCCGCCTGCTCGTCACCGGCTGGTGCTACTGCTCCCGGTACCTCACCGATGGGCGAATCCCCGAAAAAGTGTGGTCACGGAAAGGTAACAAGCGCTCTCGGGACGAGCTCGTCCGTGAAGGTCTCGTCTACCTGGATTCCGACACAGGAGACGCGTCCTTCCACGACTACCTGGACCACCAGCGGAGCGCTCAAGAGGTCTCTGACCTGCGAGAAAGCCGCCGCGAGGCTGGGTCGCTGGGTGGCAAGGCGCGTAGCAAAAACCTAGCAAGTGCTAAAGCAAGTGCTAAGCAAGAGCTCAAGCAAACGGGTAGCAAACCTGTACCAGAGACAGAGACAGAGAAAGAAGTACTTACTAACGTAAGCACTCTTGCCCCTCGCGGGGCTGCCAAAATCCCGCGGGCAACGACCAAGGGCACACGCATCCCGGACCCCTTCACCGTCGATGAGGCAATGAAGGAATGGGCCGTCGAACGCAGCATGCAGCCGCAGTGGGTGATGCGTCAGACCGAACGCTTCGTCAACTACTGGACTGCTCTGGCCGGCGCGAAGGGCGTCAAGACGGACTGGCGCGCCACGTGGCGCAACTGGTTGCTGAAGGCCCAGGACGATTCCCCCGACGCGGCTTCCCCTGCGTCGCGGAACGGGTACGCCAAGGACGACGTGCGGGCGAGGTTCCAGTGAGCGGCGATCTCGGACTACTACTGGACCTCTATGGATTTCTCGATGCCGATGGCGTGATGTGGAGGCTAGGCCAACCTTGGGAGGCCAACTACCTACTCGCTAGGCACCACTACCTCGGTCCGTTGCGCTCCGGTGCTCGCCTGACGGTCATCGGTTCGCGCGCTGGTGAGTTGGTCGCCGCGATGATGTGGCGCAGTCCGACATCTCGACGCCTTCCGAATGACGGTTCGTGGCTGGAGCTCTCCCGATGGTGCCTCACCGCTGGGGCGGGCGAGAACGCCGGAAGCCGCATGCACCGATGGAGCCTTCGACTGATTCGCGAGCACCTCCCGGAGGCGACGACACTGGTGTCCTACAGCGACCCGGCCCATGGGCACACCGGCGCCCTGTACCGAGCCTGCAATTGGCGGTGGGCGCCAACATGGCATCGGCTTCGACCACCGCCGACCGGTAGCGGTGACTGGGGCACCGGTCGGCAAGAGGTAAAGGACCGGTGGGTCTTCTGCGTGAAACCTGATCCTTCCCAGCGCCTAGCGCTGGCCATCGATGACGCAGCTGCGGTCCGGTACTGGCGGCAACGGGCTACAGAGGTCGAACTGAAGTGGGCTCGCCGCAGCCTGAACATGCCACCCCTTGGGGAAGTCTCATGAACGACGACCTCGCCGAGCAGATCGTCCTGTCCTGCTGCTACCAGTCCCCTCTGGCGTTGGAGCGTGCAGCTGGGATCCTGACGGCCGCCGATTTCGCGAACCTCGCTCACCAAAAGCTGTGGAGCGTTCTGCGGGGCTTGAAGGCCGACGGCAAGGCCACCGACGCGATGGCGGTACAACTCGCTCTGAACGGCAACAAGCACCTGATGAGCGTGCATCTGACCATCGCCACCAACCCGGCGATCCCGGACTCGGTGGAGCAGTACGCATCCACAGTCCATGGGTTCGCTCGGCGGCGTGAGGTGATCAACCAGGCGATCCGGATGCGGCAACGCGCCGAGGACCTCGAGACCGACCCGCAGTCGCTGGTATCGGAGACCGTCAACGCGCTCACCAAGATCCGTGACCTGGGTGCGCCGGATATCGAGACCCAGACCCTCGGTGAGCTGATGAGCAAACCCGAGGAGCCGTACGACTGGGTGATCCCGCAGCTGCTGGAACGCATGGACCGTCTGGTGATCACCGGCGAGGAAGGCCTGGGCAAGAGCGTCTTCCTGCGGCAGCTGGCACTCATGGGGGCCGCGGGGATCCATCCGTTCTCCCGTGAGCCGATGAAGCCGATCCGGGCCCACATCATCGACCTCGAGAACACCGAGCGACATGTGAAGCGTCAACTCCACGCGATGTGGCTGCAGGCCAAGACGCAGGGCAAGGACCCGTCTGACGGTGTGTCCATCGACTGCCGCCCGGCCGGGATCGACATCGTGAAGGACAAGGACCTGTCGTGGATCAACCGGGTCCTGGACGCGACCCAACCGGACCTGCTGGTGATCGGGCCGCTGTACAAGCTCGCCCCCAGGGCCTTGCAGACCGACGACCATGTCGCTCCGGTGATCAGCGCCTTGGACTCGATCCGGGCGCGCGGGATCACGTTGGTGCTGGAGGCTCACGCCGGCCACGCCACCACGAAGGGCGACGAACGCAACATGCGCCCTAGAGGCTCGGCGGCGCTCATGGGCTGGCCCGAGTTCGGCTACGGCCTGCGGTGGAACGAGGTCGGCGACGTCGACATGGTCGCGTGGCGCGGCGACCGCGACGAACGCAACTGGCCGCAGCGGATCAAGCGGGGCGGGTTGTGGCCGTGGACGGCGATCGACCCGAAGGCAAGCGATGAGGACTGGCAACGCACACAGAGGGAGTTCGCGTGACCGACGAAGAAGGCATCGAGTACTGCGATGGGTGCCGCCATCCGGTGATCTGGCACAGCCACCGAGGACGTGCCGGTAGGTGCTGTGAGTGCAACGAACACCAAGGGAAGTGCGGGCACATCAACACCACATCGATTCGGCTAGGCGGCGGCTTACTGACTGGCTGCCAGGACTGCGACGTGACGTGGTGACCGCCGCTGACTACGCAGTCCTCTACACCGACCCTGAGGACGCTTAATGGCCCCCTACTATGCCGACGACGGGTTGACGCTGCATCACGGCGATGCGCTCGACGTCCTGCGCACCCTGCCGGACGGCTCGGTGAACAGCTGCGTCACATCTCCGCCCTACTTCGGCCTTCGGGACTACGGCGAGGAAGGCCAGTACGGGCTTGAGGCGTCACCCGCCGAGTACGTCGAGACAATGCGGACCCTGTTCACCGAGGTACGCCGTGTGCTCGCCGACGACGGAACGCTATGGCTGAACCTCGGCGACTCCTACTCCACCCCAACCAAGGGGACTCTGGGTGGCGTCGCTAAGTCCACCCTCGGCGCGGCAAGCGGTGGTCACGCCATCAGTCCAGAAGGAATCGCTCGCTCAGTTCAACGACAAAGTAGCGGTAAGGCTCGTCGCATCGATGCGGGCGTGCCAGAGAAGAACCTGCTCGGCATCCCCTGGCGAGTCGCCTTCGCGCTCCAAGATGACGGCTGGATCCTGCGCAACGCGATCGTGTGGAAGAAGACGAACCCGATGCCGAGCAGTGTCACCGACCGGCTCAACAACGTCTACGAGCACGTCTTTATGTTCAGCAAGTCCAGCCGCTACTGGTTCGATCTGGACCCCATCCGCGAGCCCCTCGCCCACCCAGAAGCGGCCGACGGCACGCGCGTGTTCGGCGGGAAGCTGAGCGGCGAAGGCAAGATCGGCAGCTCCTATCGGACTGCTGGCGGAATGCCCAACACCTACGGAAGAAGGAGTGACGAGACATGGACCAATGGCATGCCGAGGACTGCGGAGGACGCCCGTTCTGCGACGGGTGCGGCTTCATCGGCGCAGACGGACTCTGGTATCCGGGGCCGAAACCCGGGGGACGTGTGGACGATCGCAACTCAACCGTTCACTGAGGCGCACTTCGCGGTGATGACGGCCGAGTTGGCCGAGCGGTGTGTCCTCGCGGGCTGCAAGCCGGGCGGGACCGTTCTCGACCCGTTCAGCGGCTCCGGAACCACAGGCATGGTTGCCCAGCGCCACGGCCGCAAGTACGTCGGCATCGACCTCAATGCCGACTACCTCGACCTGTCGCTGCGCACCCGTCTCCAGCAAGCAGCGCTTGACTTCGCACCCACCCTCGCAGGCCCCTACACCGACCCTGAGGACGCGCAATGAGCGAGGAAATCGAAAGCACTCTGCGAACAGCTGCAGAGCTTCTTGCAGAGGCCACGCGGTACGTCAATTTCAAGCCGGACGAGAAGCACTCCCAGCAGGCCCGGTACGACGCGCTCCAGGCACTAACGAACGTCTACGCCTACTGCACCGTCGTTGCGCTCGAAACGCTTCGGCGCATCGACCCTGAGGCGGCTGAGCGGGTAGCCGAACACTGCGGCTTGGACGACTGGCAGGCCAAGGCTGAGAACGCCGCAATGTGGGGCAGGGCGCTCGCCAATAGGCGCGGAACCATCAACCCCAACAGCCGGGTGTTCACGCATCTCGCAGGCCCCTACACCGAGGAGACCGAATGAGCGAGCGGAAGCGCCTGGAGGATCTCGCCGAGGCTATCGGCGGCGAGGTCTACGACTACCTGATTGAGGCCCTGCACCCATGGCGCGACTACATGGCTGTCGAGGACGTGAGTGCGATCGCATCGGGGCTCGTCGAAGAACTGAATTCGGTGGGCGTTACAGCCACCCCCTACACCGAACAGGAGACAACCAAGTGAGCGATCGCGTCGTGCGAGTGGGAGACCCAGCAACAGCTAGCCGCAGCATCGCGTTCTGGCGGAGCTACGACAGGCGCCGCCCGTACGTCATCGCAACCACCAAGACCGAAGACCCTGAAGCGCCGATCGAACTCATCAGGCCGTACGGCGACGGATCGGGAGACGAGGTGCTGGTCTCGCTGACCCCTGAGGAATGGAGCGAATTGATCGGTTTCATCGGTGAACACCTCAAGGAGACAACCAATGGCTGACGAGAAGCCTGAAGCGTGCACGACGTGGAGCTACCGCCTGCAGCACCTCTCGATCAACCTCGGCGCAGGGAAGCGCTTCGGTCGCCAAGTGGCGCAAACGCTCTGCAACGCGGAAGCGTTCGACCAAGCCGAGATGGACGAGTGGGCAGCGAAGTGGTCCACGAAGCCGCGCGGCCATCGCACCCGCATCACCGACATGCCGCCGTGCACCAAGTGCGCTCGGAAGGCGGCCAAGCCGTGAGTGACCGAGACGCCTTCCGCGAGGCCCAGCAGGAGCGCCGCGAGCATGGCCTGAAGGCGCGGCATGAGACCCGAGAGGCACGAGCCATCCGCAAGGCCGTAGCGGAGGAAATCGCGCTGGCGCTCCAGGCTGAGCAGGAGCTGCTGGACTCGCTCCCGACGGATGACGCATCAGTCGGCGAACCATCTCGGCTCGTAGTCCTTGCTCGCTCGTCGGCCTTTCGCGATGCCGCACTACTCGCCCGTGAGATCGGAAGCAGGGACCCCGAATGACCGCGCTGCTGATGGCACCGCTGACAGGCGAGGCCAGGATCCGGGCGCGCAAGGCCATCGTTCGGGACCTCTACAACGCCATTGCCCGCATGCCCATGAGCCTCGTCGCGGATGAGGATCTGGTCGCCTTGAACGTGCTCGCCGAACTGGCGATACGCCATGTCGAGGAGGAGGCCTCATGAGCGACGAAGGATGCACCGGAGAAGGTCGCGGCAGGGGTCACACGTACACCGCTGCTGAGGTGAAGGTACTCACCGAGACAGCCAGCAAGGTGGCCTACGGGCTGGGCCGCAAGGACGCGCTGACGGAGATCGCAGACGAGATGGGTGCCGAGCAGGACGACCCGCGCATCGGCTTCGTGACGCTGCAGACGGATTGGGGCACATGGCGCCTGCTCCTGGCCGCCAAGACGTCCTCACAAGCCTCTGGCGGCACCTCTGACGCTACTTCAGGGGTTCCCAGGCACTCGGAGGTGTCCGAGGCCGCGAGAAGCCCGCAGGAGCCCTGTGGTCACCCAACCCGCCCGTGCGCCGAGGAGAGCACTCCATGACCACCTCACGAAGCATCGCCTTCTGGCGCGAGTACAAGAGCGGCGGTCGTTACATCCACGTCATCGCGACCACCAAGACCGAAGACCCGGATGCCCCGGTAGAGCTCGTACGGCCATTCGGTGACGGGTCAGGCGATGAGGTGTTGGTGTCGCTCAGCCGCGAGGAATGGGCCGAAATGATCGGGTTCATCGGAGAGCACGCGGGTGACACACCGTGACCCTTGATCCCGTGTACTGCGCTGACGGCTGTGGCCGGCTAGCCGAACGAGAGCGACCGATGGGCGTCTTCGGCGAGGGTGAACTGATCGACGGCGAAGCGGTCATCGCTGTCGAGTTGGTCTGCCGCCACCACGCGAATGGATGGGGTGACGAATGAGCGACTGCGCCTGTGGCCGCCCGACTAACGGTGGGTTCATCTGCTCAAGCTGCACCAGAGCCTTGGAGATCGCTCTCGGGAACATCTCCAGCTACTGGGCCGACCTAGACAACGTCAAGGGTCGCCACACCCGCTACGGCGGGCTAGGCGGACGCGGCGCCGAGAAGCCACTACCTGTGGATGCACGCTTCCTCGGTGCTTACGAGGACGGCTCAATCCTGCAGGACGCGGTGAAGAACACCATCTCGACGTGGACCCGGATCGTCATGGAGGAGAAGCCGGTTCTGCGAGGTCCCGTTCACCCTGCCTGCCTGCATGTCACCTGTTCGACGGTGCGCAGATCCCACTGGCCGGCGGATACGGTCGGGTCCTGCTGTCGCTACCTGCTGGGGCATGCCGACTGGATGCGCACCAAGGACTGGGCACCGGAGATCCTGGACGAACTCGACGATCTGGAGGCTCAGCTGCGGCGCATGGTAGACCGACCCGCCGACAAGTTGTTCGTCGGCTACTGCACCGACTGCGACCTCGCTCTGCACGCCAAGATCGGAGCGCCTCAGGTCAAGTGCACAGGCTGCGAGAAGACCTTCGATGTGGAGGCCACCCGTGACTCCATGTGGGTAGAGGCGCAGGACCAACTCGGTACCGCAGCCGAGATCTCCCGCGCGATCTCATGGCTGGGTCAGACCCCGATCACAGCGGACCGGATTTACAAGTGGGTCGAGCGCAAGCGCCTCACTCAGCGGGGTCATGTCACCTACCGTGGACGCGAGGTTCCGATCTACCGCATCGGGGACGTGGCAGCGCTGGTGCAAGCGTCGGAGAACCAGAAGCAAGCTGGCTAGCCGTAGCACTGAGCGTGTCGCTTGTCTATGGGTACCCACGCTATGTACTGTCAGGGTTCAGTGGGTGCGGAGCTATATCTACACCCCGCGAATGCTGCCCACCATCCTCCGGGATTGGTGAGCCTCCTGGTCTGACTCCCGCAGCCGATCCGTGACGATCGCAACGAGAACGTACATACCGTCGGCAGGGTGGCGATCCATCGCTCAGCAGGAGCTGTCCCGCGAGCACCTCGGTGCCCCAACGGGACCTGATCACCCGAAGGCCCGGCTACCCCACCTGAGTAGCCGGGCCTTCGGTATGCAACTTCCCGCTGACGAGCGGGTAAGAGGACGAGGCCCGCCACCCCGGTTCATCCGGGAGCGGTGCACAGCGACGCACGATGCACCTGTGCTGAGTGGCCCGAGCGGCAGCCGACTGCGCCTCGTCTGATCACTACCTGTAACCACACTGGGGGTGTGGCAATGCAAGGCCGCCATGTGCGACCACGACCCAACCTGTTCATCCGGCTGAGGGTGGTGGCACATCGTGTGGTCACCGCGCTGGCCAAGGCTGACAAGAGGCAGACACCGCCCCACCAAGACTGAGCCGGCGCGTAAGATCACTGAAGGGGCGAGGCTCGTACAGGTCCGCAGTAGCGTTCGCGCGGCGTTGCCTGCGCAGGGTTCAAGTCCCTGGATGCCTCGCCCCACTTACCTACCAACCTGGCCGCTCGTGGAAACCTGGGAAACCAGCCGTACTGGCGCTCGTGAGCAGCGGAGATGGTGGGCAAGCTGTAGATCAGGGTTCGCGGACGAATACCAGCATGAGCCGACCGGTAGCCGCGTCGTACTGAACGTCTTGCGCTACGCCGATGATGAGCTTGGCCAGCAGTTCCTCTAACTCTCCGAAGTCGAGCGCGATCTCAGCCGCGTTGTACTGGCCCTTCAGCAGCTCAGTGCACACCCCAGTCATGGCGGCCATCGCTAGGTCACTCACAGGTCAGCCTCCTTCGGCCCGCGAATCTCTTGGGTGATGCCGACCTTCAGGAGACGCCGGATGTAGGCACTCCGGGACTCGGTGCGCCGCAGCTCGTCGAGCTTGGCGACGCCCTCCTCGGTCAGCCGAACGTGGATGGTCTCGGTGCGCTTCTTCGGTGGCCCGCTCATGGGTCTAGTGTATCGCACAGGTGATACACGTAGCGCGTCTGTGACACACGCGCTACACTCCGATCAGGGAGCCAAGGAACCGGCCCGGTCAGGACGCGCGTCTAACTCCCCGATCAACAGGGGGAGACATGAACCAACCGCGAGAGATCATCACCTACGCATCTCCAGGCGGCGAGTTCCTGAAGGCCGACTACCCGTGGCTTCAGTCGATCAGGGCTTGCGTGCGCGGCGGTGACGGAGGCGCAGCTTCCGACGGCAGTCCTGGCGGACAGGGCGAGACGAACTGCATCCTGAGGATGGGTTTGTGCTCATCGAGCTGTATGACGAGGCGCAGCCATGACGCAGCAGCAGAGACCCCGCCCCACCCCGCGGCTTCCGGATCCGGGGCAGCGCGAGCAGCAGTGGACGCCTGACGGACCGCTGCTCCCGTACCCAGGACGCCACCCGCGGAAGCGCTCCAAGCTCTGGCTGTGGATCACGCTCGGCGCACTGGCTCCCGTGCTCGCCGGCCTCATCGCCTACGCCCACTACTTCGGACTCCCCGACTACACCACCGCCCACACTGTGGTGTACCGGGTAGAGGCCGACGCAGCGTACGGGTCAGGCCGCACAGGTACCGTCACGATGCAGACCGAGGGCGGCACCAGCCAAGGCGCCGGTCTCCTGCCGATGACAGCCACCTTCGCCAACTTCCACCCCGGTGACTTCGTGTACGTCTCGGTCCAGAACGGCCAAGCGCTAGGTTCGGTGACCTGCCGTATCACGGTCGATGGCGTGGTGGTCAGCGAGAACACCTCGACCGGTGGGTACACCATCGCCACCTGCCAAGGGAAGATCGCGTGACCCAAGCCTGCGAGTACTGCGACCGTGAAGACGGCACGCTGTACGGCTGGCACGCCGACACCTGGTGCCGCTCCTGCATCGAGGCCCACCCGCACCTTGAGATGACAGGGACACTGGACGACGCCCCTGTTGGCCGTCCTGAGAACCCCACCTACACGCAGCCATGGATCATCCAGGCGGGATCGTGAAGAGTCCTAGCGCGAAGGCGTACGACCTCGGCGTACTGGTAGAGGCGACGTTCGTAGCGGACCTGAAGCGCTGCCGTCACCCGCAAGCCGAGCCTGTCATCCTCACCACAGGCGAACTCGTAGCGTGCGTGTGCATCGGCTGCTACCAGCCACTGCCAGCGGACTACATTGAGTCCCAGGCAGAGCAGGCTCAGCGTGAGGCATACTGCACCCATCGCAGTCTCAGATCCCATGATTGGCACCGCATCCTCGTCTGTGACGGATGCGGCCTGGTGCTTCCGATGTGCTGATCGATGTCGAGCACCTGACCGACCAGCAACTACAGGGGATGAACCGATGAGCGAACCAGTGTGCATCGAGCCTGGCTGCCCTCAGCCCGCCGACACTGAGCGTCCCGTACCCACCGACCACGGTGACCCAGTGGTAGAGCTGGTATGCCACGACCACGAGGCACCCGCATCTCAGTAAGACCCAGCAAGGAGCGCAAGACCATGCAAGAACTGAAGAACGAGATGAAGAACCGCATCAAGACGCTAGAGCGCAGCATCGAGCGCTGTGAGGCAGAACGCGAACGACTGCTCACCCAATGCGCGCAGGTTGACGAGCAGATCAAGGAAGAGAAGACGCTGGTCGAGCAGTACCGTCAGGCACTCGGCCAACTCGGCGTCACACTCACCTACGTCGGAGCGTACGCGGCACCAACCCACTAGCTACTGCGTCATAGGTAGGTGATGACGCATGCCGTGGACCAAGCGCAGTGGCTCAGCTCAGGTCTATCGCACCCCTGAGCACAAAGCAGCACGCAAGAGACTGATCGCAGCCTTCACGGCCGGCGACCTGTGCTGCCTCTGCGGACACCCCATGTGGCCACCCACCAGTAGCCTGCACGCCGACCATATCCCCGGCACCGACCAGTACAGGGGCCTCTCCCACGGCAGCCGCTGCCCCACCTGCGGCAAGTGCTGCAACCAGGTGGATGGTGCGCGTAGGGGCAGAGCCAAGCAGGATGCGCCACGGTCAGCACCCAGACGATGGGCACTCTGACGTCGAAAATTTTTTACTATCACGCGCCATGACCCGCCAGTTCAGGTCGCATCCCTATCCCAACGCTGAGTGTCCCGTGACTTGGGGGTTGCGATGAAGCGGAACTGCAACTCCTGCGGGATCGAGTACGAGGCGAAGCGGCCGAACTCGAAGTACCACGACGACACGTGCCGTAAGCGCGGCAGTCGCTCCGGCGATGTCATTCCGCTCCCTGATCAGCCTGTTTCGGACGAATCTGCTCCTGTAGCCCCCCTGCTCGCCGCTACCAAGCGCGAGCTCGAGGAAGCCGGCGTGGCTGACACTGCTCTCGGGCAGCAGGCGATCGAGCTGGCCCGGAGAATGTCGGACCCGCGTGCTATGGGTCTGAGCGTGGCGCCGATCAGCAAGGAGCTCCGGTCAGTGATGGCGGACGCTCTGAAGGTCGCGCCGGCCGCGAGTGGGCTGGATGAACTGAGGAAGCGCCGCGATGCCAAGCGCAACGCTGGTTGAGCCGGCGTTCTTCACGTTCCCGGACTTCACTAGCTCTCTCGGCCCGGAAGTCGCTGATCTGGCTGACATGGTCGGCTTTGCGGCGGACCCGGAGCAGCGGCTGGTGCTGGACGCGATGTTCGGCCTGGACCGCGGCGGCCGAAGGGTCGCGTTCGAGGTAGCCGTCGTGGGAGCCCGTCAAAATATTAAGACGGGTCTCTTCAAGATCGCGGCGCTGGGTGAGGCGTTCATCTGCGAGGTTCCGCTGCTGGTGTGGTCGGCGCACGAGTTTCCGACCGCCCAGGAGGCTTTCCGGGACTTGTCGGAGCTGATCGAGTCCTCACCGGACCTTGACCGCGAGATCAAGCACATCCACCGCGGTAACGGCGACGAGGCGATCGAGCTCCTGAACGGTTGCCGCATCAAGTTCAAGGCCCGCACGAAGTCCGGCGGTAAGGGCCTGTCGGGTAAGCGTGTTGTGTTGGATGAGGCGTTCGCGCTTCAGCCGGTGCATATGGGCTCACTGCTGCCTCTCCTGTCCGCGCAGACGGAACCACAGGTCTGGTACGGCTCGTCGGCTGGGTATGCGGATTCCGCGGTCCTCCGGGGTGTCCGGGACCGTGGCCGCAAGGGTTCGCCGTCGATGGTCTACGTGGAGTGGTGCGCACCGAAGGAAGCGTGCGTCAATCCGCAGTGCATCCACGATCCGCAGACTCCAGGGTGTGTTCTCGACAATGAGGACTTCTGGCAGATGGCGAACCCGCAGATGGGCCGCCGCATCCTGGTGGACACGATCCGTAACGAGCGGCGCGCCCTACCCCCGGAAGAGTTCGCCCGCGAGCGTTTGGGCTGGTGGGACGACCCTGGACAGGTCGAGCACATCTTCGGGGCCGAAAAGTGGGCTCGCTGCGCCATTCCGGAGACGGAACCGCCGACAGCGGGTATCGCGTTGGGTGTAGCGGTGTCGGTGGACCGCGCCTGGTCTTCGATCTCCGCAGCGGTCCCACTTCCGGGCCGCGAGCTCGTGGGGCTGGTGCACAGGCAGCGCGGCACTCAGGGGCTCGTTGAGAGAGTCGTGGAGCTGCAGCGGAAGTACGACTGCAAGGTGGCCGTCGATTCGCGGGGTCCGGCGGCCGATCTGATCGATCCGATGAAGGAAGCCGGCGCGGTTCTTGATCTGGCCAAGACTTCTGACGTGCAGGACGCCTCGGCGTCGTTCTTCGACAAGGTGCAGACCGCGGTGATCGCGCACATGAGCCACCCCGAGCTCGAGGACGCGGTACGCGGCGCTCAGCGTCGCCCGGTCGGTGACCGGTGGGCGATAGGCCGGCGTACGTCGGCGAGTGATGTGTCGCCCTTGGAGGGCGCGGTTTTGGCCGACTGGCTGATCTCAGGCGAATACGACGTGCTCGACTCGATCTTTTAGGAGGGCTGATGCGCGGATACCTCACCACGGCCCTCGATGTGCTCGGTTTGCTGCTGTTCGCGGCAGGAATGGCGGCGCTCACCTACCGGTGGATCGGCTGGACCTGTCTGGCGGTGGCCGGCGTGCTCGTTCTTGGGGGTTCGGCGATCGCCGCCCACCCGAAGAGTGGTGACACCCGGTGAGCCTGTTCTTCCGCGGCGAGAAGCGGACGATGGACCAGTGGTTCAACACTGACCCCGACTACGACCGGCGCGCGGTCACGGTCGCTAATGCGGTGCATTTGGCCCCTGTTTTCGCTGCGATCAGGCACATTGTCGACTTCATCTCGACTTTGCCGCTGGATACGTACCAGATGAACAAGAGCGGTGCCCGCGTTGAACTGCCGTTATTGCCGTTGATGTTCCGCAACCAGAATGAACCGGGTCGGCAGGGTGTCGGTCAGTGGTTCGGCCAGGCCGCGTACGGGATGGCGACACAGGGCAACGCGGTCGGATGGATCACAGAAGCCGATTCGTTCGGGTTTCCGGCGGTGGTGAACTGGCTGAAGCGCGAGGCGTGGTCGTTCGACGAGATCTCGAAGCAGTGGTACGTGTACGGGGCCCCTGTTCCGTCGTCACAGCTGGTGCATGTGCCGTGGATCGTGCCGATCGGCCACACGTTGGGCCTATCGCCGATCGAGCACTACGCGACGATCGTCAACGCGGGGCTGTCGGCGCAGGAGTACGCGGACGTACGCAGGGGCGGCGGCCTGCCGCCGACGGTCCTGAAGAACACTGCGAAGGTCCTGACGGGCGATCAGGCGGCTACGGCCAGGGATCGGGCCATGTCGGCGTTCGCGTCGGGCAAGCCGTTCGTCACCGGGTCCGACTGGGACCTGTCGCTGACGACGATCCCCCCGAACCATGTCCAGTTCATCGAGACGCTGAAGCTGACCGCGAACCAGATCGCCGCGATCTACGGTGTGGACCCGCGAGAGATCGGCGGGGACAAGACCGAGTCGCTGACGTACTCCACGGATGAGTCCCGGTCGCTGAACCGTGCGAACAACATGCGTCCGTACATCGTGCGACTGGAGGAAGCGTTCAACCGCCTACTGCCGGACCGGCAGTACATCAAGCTGAACGTGGACGCGACGATCCGCACCGACATCAAGACCCGCACCGACATCGTTGGTGCGCAGATCCTCGACGGCCGGCTGTCGGTGAACGAGGCCCGTGCACTCGACGACAACGCGCCTGTTCCTGGTGGCGACTTCCACAACATCCCGCACGACATCGCGAACACAGTTCACGCACCGATCGATCGCCCGAAGGGTGTTCGGAGCCAAGAGGAGTCCTGATGCCCTGGCACATCGGGTCCAGCGAGACGTGTCCCTCGTCGAAACCGTTCGCCGTGGTCAAGAACGCAGACGGCAGCGTCGCGGGTTGCCATCCCACCAAGACGGCTGCGCAGAAACAGATGGCTGCGCTTTACGCCAGCGAATCCAACGCCCTTGACGGGGATCAACAAGAGGAGAACACCATGAGCGACGCTGAGCGGCGCTTCACGTCGGTCCCGGTGGAGATCCGCGCCGGCTCCGACAAGAGCACCATCGGTGGCTACGCCGCCAAGTTCGAGCGGATGAGCCAGAACCTGGGTGGGTTCGTCGAGCGGATCGCACCCTCGTTCTTCAACAAGTCCCGCGGCGACGGCTGGCCGGGCGTAATTGCCCGCTACAACCACGACGACAACATGCTTCTGGGCACCATGGGCGCCGGGACGCTGCGCCTCGGCATCGACGACGTCGGCCTCACCTACGAGGTCGATCTCCCGCAGTCCCGCGGCGACGTGTTCGAGCTGGTGCAGCGCGGCGACGTGCGGCAGTCGTCGTTCGCTTTCGTCGCGTTCGAGGACGACTGGGCCACCAGCGACCAGGGATTCCCCCTTCGCACCCTCGTTTCCGGCCGGCTGATGGACGTGGCGCCGGTGAACACCCCCGCCTACGAGGACACGTCGGTCGGGCTCCGGTCGCTGGCGAAGAAGTTCGGCGCGGACCTGGAAGAGGTCCGGTCGATGGCGGCGCAGAACGAACTGACGAAGTTCTTCAAGCGCACCGACTCGATCGACCCGAAGGCCCAGCGCCACTCTGCTGCGGCTGCTCTCGCCGCCATCGCGCTGCTGGACCCCGACGCGACCCTCTGACAACCACTTAGGCGGGTAGGGCGACCCCACCCGCTGATCAAGTGGCGCAACACCAGTAATTCCGGCAGGGCGACCCCACCGGGACTCAGTACGACCACCACCCGAGTCCCATGAAAGGGGACACAACCCATGTCCAGCATTGCTGACAGCCTGATGGAGCGCCGCAAGGCGCTCATCACCAAGGCTCAGGAGATCGCCCAGCAGGGCGTGACCGAGGGCCGCGACCTGTCCGTCGAGGAGCAGTCCGCCTTCGACGGCATGTTCGCCGAAGCCGAGAAGCTCCAGCAGCGCGCCAAGGCCATCGCCGACGGCGAGAAGCGCGGACAGGAGCTCGACGAGTCCTTCCGCGCGGTCACCGGCAAGAAGCCGGAAGAGCAGCGCCAGGCCGAGACCGACGACGCGTTCGGCAAGTGGGCTCGTGAGGCCCGCGTCGGTGACCACTACGTGGTGGACGCGGTGCCGGGTGCGGAGCGGCGCGCCATCGCCACCCGTGGCGCTGAGACCCGCGCCATGTCGGCCACCGGCGGTGTCGCCCCGGATGGCGTGTACGGCCAGCTGTGGCAGTACGCCGTCGCCGGGTCGCAGCTCCTGCAGTCCGGGGTCGACATCCTCAACACCACCGACGGGAACACGCTGCCGCTGCCGGTCGCGACGGCACACGCCACGACCGGTACGTCGAACGCCGCCGCCCCAGCCGCGATTGCCGCATCTGGTCAGATCACCCTGAACGACGCGACGGTGACCACGGTCAACCTGTCGGTCTCCAAGTACGGCTACCTGACCCTCGTCCCGTCGGAGCTGGTGCAGGACACCAACTTCAACCTGGAGGGCTACATTTCCCAGGCGGCCGGTCGTGAACTCGCCCGCACCTTGTCGTACATCGGCACGACCGCCCTGATCGCCGGATTCACCACGCAGGGCGTGCTCGGTCCGGTCGGCACCGCAACCAGCCTCGGCGCGCAGGCTACGGTCGGCATGGGCACCGATCTGCTGGTCAACCTGTTCCACTCGGTTCTCCCGGAGTACCGGACGAACTCGGCCTGGGTCATGTCGGACTCGTCGTTCGCGGCGATCCGGAACCTGAAGGGAGCCCCGAATGGGGCTCCGATCTGGCAGCAGGCCCTCACTGCGGGCGACCCGGACACGATCCTCGGCAAGCCGGCCTACGTCGTTCCGCAGCTGCCGTCGATGGCTGCGAGCGCGAAGCCGATCTACTTCGGTGAGATGTCGGCACTGAAGGTCCGCATCGCGGGCGGCCTTCGGTTCGAGCGAAGCAACGAATTTGCCTTCGGCAACGACCAGGTCGCGTTCCGCACGCTGGTGCGCACCGGCGCGGTCACGGTCGATCCCAACGCGGTCAAGTTCTTCCAGAACAACGCAACCTGAGCACCAACGCAGTTACCTGCTAACCGCGTTCGTCACCTAAGGATGCTGATGAGGATCGTCGCGGTCTTGTCGTGGTACGACGAACCGGTCGACTGGCTGCGTGAATGCGTGGCCAGCGCCCGGTTCTGTGACCACCTGATAGCTGTCGATGGTCCTTACGCGGCGTTCCCGCACGACAACCCGTCCAGCCCCCCGGATCAAGCTGAAGCGATCCGGGGGGCCTGGCCGGGCTCCACCGTGCACGTCCAGCCGGAGCCATGGGATGGCGAGGTTTCGAAGCGGGACTACACGATCCAACTGGCTGTTGCCTCGGGCGCCGACTGGGTGTTCGTGATCGATGCCGACGAGCTCGTGACCGTGGTGCCGGGCAACTTGCGGGAACGGCTCGCCGGTACGCCCCATCACGTTGCCACGTGCGAGTTCGAGTACCTGCAGGTCCCGTCCTGGCTACCAGCCGGCTGGTCTATCTACCCGATCCGTCGGCTCTACCGGGCGCTTCCCGGTCTCCGTATCGAGGGCTCGCATTGCCGGGTGCTCGGCGAAGCAGACGGCAGGACAGCGCGTCTGTCCGATCCAGATCTGTTGATCTGTGACCCGGCCGAACCGCTCGACCTACGGATACACCACCGCGAGCACGAACGCTCTCCGGAGCGTCGATCACGCAAAGCCGACTACTACAAGCTGCTGCCCGCAATAGAGAAATGAGGATGGACCTGATGAAGGTTCGAATCGTCAATCGCCCGACCGGGCTGCTGAACGGCCACGACTGGCCGGATGCCGGTGAGGTGCTCGAGGTCGAGGACAACGTCGGTGCCGACATGTGCGCCTCCGGCATCGGGGAGCCGGTGGTGGAGGACAAGACCGAGAAGGCCGTGCCGAGCAAGAAGGCCGAGACCCGGAAGTCTGGTGACTGATGGCGCTCGCATACGACGTCTCGATCCGCAACGCGCAGCTGGACGCCATCACCACGCGGGCTGGCGCGTCGGCCCTGCTGCGCTTCTATGACGGCACCCGTCCTGCCACCGGCGTCGCGATCACATCGCAGGTCAAGCTCGCCGAGCTGACCTGTAACGCGACCCTCGCCCCCGCGGCGTCCGGCGGTGTCCTGACCCTGAATGCGATCTCCGCGGACTCCTCAGCTGACGCCACCGGCACGGCGACCTGGTTCCGGATCGTGAAGTCCGACACCACCACGTTCGTCATGGACGGCAACGTCGGAACCTCGGGCTCGGACCTCAACATGAACAGCACCTCCTTCACGGCCGGTGGTTCGGTCGCCGAGACCGGCTTCGCCATCACCGCCGGCAACGCGTAGCACCTGCTCTGTCCGTCCTGGGGATTAGCCCGAAGAGGTTCCCTCGATGGCCCTACCCAACGACTCGATCGACGTAACCCCGGGCACGGGCGCGACCGTGGCTACTCACACGGTCAGCTCCAAGGAGTACCAGGTCGTGATGACGGCCAACCCGAACGGGAACCTGGTCGGCACGATCCCCACCTACTCGGCGTGGTCGGGTGCCGTCACCGCATCGGCGAACCTGCCGTACCTGCACGTGTTCAACGCGACAGGGTCCGGCAAGGTCGTGAAGATGCGGAAGGTGTTCATCCAGCCTTCGCAGGCGGTGAACGCTCTCGCCGCGCAGACATGGCGGGTTGCCAAGACGTCCGCGGTGGGGACAACGGGAAACACGGCGGTCACGATCCGCCAGCACGATTCAGCCGACGCGGCAGTCCCTTCGCAGATCACCGCAGCCCGCTCCTACACCGCGGGCGGGACACAGGCGTTCACGTACTTCGAGATCCCGTTGTCGGTGGAGGAGACCCTTCCGGCGGTGGGGGTGGCGCCGTTCTTCAACATCCTCCCGAACGACGGCGACATCGTGTCTGACTACGTCCTCCGCGAGGGTGAGGGCCTGGTCGTTCAGAACATCACCGGCGGCTCCTACAGCTGGAGTGTTATCGGCGTCTTTTCGGTCGAGTAGACATGCTCCTGCTACTCAAGTCCGTGTCTGGGGGCAGCGTGACTGCGTTCACCAACCTGACCGGCGGTGGAGTCGCGTCATCGACGTCCACCACGACGGCATCGGTCAGTCCAACCGCAGACTGTCTGGTCCTCGTCACGGTCCACGCCTACATCTCCACCGGATCAGTGCAGCCCGCCACCCCTTCGGTCACAGGCAACGGCATCACTTACACGTTGGTGAAGGCGCAGGACGTCGACACTGCGGGCACCGATCGGGCCACGATGTGGGTGTTCCGCGGCATGTCCGCGTCACCGACGTCAGGCGCGATCACGATCTCGTTCGGGGCTGTCTCGCAGACCCGGATCCAATGGGCTGTCGACCAGTCGACTGCGGACGTCAACACCTCCGGAACCAACGGCGCGGGTGCGGTTGTCCAGTCCACCGGGGTCACCCTCGGATCGGCGGCGACGTTGGCGAGCGTCAACTACGCAACGACGATGAGGTCTACCAGCGCCGGCTATTCCGCGTGGGGTCACCAGGTCCAGGAAGCGAAAACTCCGAGGTCGGGTTGGACCGAACTCGCCGACGTGAACACCGTGTCCCTGGCTTCGGTCGAGACCCAGTACATCGCAGGGACCGACACTGCAGGTTCCTCGTCCTGGGCGACCAGTTCACGGGCCGGCGGGATCATCCTGGAGATCGCACCCGCACCGGTCCTGCTTGCGTCGTACAACTACGGCGAGGCCAGCGGCGATGTGGTCGACCAGTCCGGTAACAGCCGTGCCTTCACGCTCACCACTGCGTCTCGAACATCGGCCGGTGGCGGGTACACTTACAGTGGGGCGCAGCCGAACGTCAAGGCCATCTCGCAGGGCACGTCCGGGCAGGTGCAGCAAGGTCCCAGCATCACCGGGTTGAACACCCCTGCCCGTACGGTGATGTCCTGGGTCAAGGGCGCCGGACTCAACGACCCCGGCTGGTTCCTGATGCACCACAAGACCACCGGCGACACCGGCACCTACGGCTACCTTGAACTGTCCGGCTCATTCAGCGGCCGGGCCAAAGACTCCGGTGGCTCACCGGTCGACATCACCGCCACGCCCGACAGCGCGAACTGGCATCACTGGGCGCTGGTTGCTGACGGCAAAGTCCTTCGGCTGTACAAGGACGGAACCCAGGTCGGGTCCGACACCGCTTTGACGTCGATCCAGGACGCTGACGACTACCGCATCTTCGACAACGGCGGCTCCGGAACCTTCGTCAGCGAGACCCGAATCTACGACGGTGCGCTGAGCACTGCCCAGATCAGCACCGATATGGCGACCCCGATAGCCGGCGGTGGCGGGTTCACGGGAACGATCACCGCCACCCAGGCCGACCAGACGTCTACCGCCTCGGGGCAACTGGGGTACACCGGAACTGCGGCGGTCACGCAAGCTGCCAACACATCCGCCGCATCCGGCCAACTCGGCTACTCAGGAACTGGCTCTGCAACACAGGCAGCGCAGACCTCGAACGCAGGCGGGCAACTCGGCTACACCGGGACCGCGTCGGCGAGCCAGGCAGCGCAGACCGCCTCCGCGTCCGGCACCTTCACTGCTGGTGGATCGTTCGCCGGCAGTGCCGCAGTCACCCAGGCGAACCAGACCGGCGCCGCATCCGGCCAACTCGGGTATAGCGGCACCGCGGCACCGTCGCAGGCGAACAACACATCCGCCGCTTCGGGGACAGTGGTAAACCCGGTCACGGGAACCGCCTCGCCGGTGCAGGCGAACCAGTTCTCCATCGCCAACGGCATCCTCCGATACACCGGAACAGCCGCTGTCGTTGAAGCTGCGGACATTGCGACCGCTACGGGAGTCGTCAGCGGTCCTATCACCGGCACCGCAGCCGTAGTGCAAGCGAACCAGACAGTGGTCGCGGTCGGGACCTTCACGGCACTCGTCTCCTTCGGAACGGCGAGTGCGGCCACGGGCCAAGCACCTGCAGCTTCAGCCGCGGCAGTAGCTACACCTTCAGCGAATGCCGGGTCCGCCGTGCTGGCCTCCGCGTCATCCGGCTCCAGCTCTGCACCTGCAGCTTCATCCGGGGCTATGACCGTTCCTACAGCGACTGGAGGGTAGATGACCTACGACATCGCCGATTCCGTCCCGATCGCGTGGGACGTGGAGGACGCCAGCGGCACCTTGGTCACCGCCCTCACTGCGGTGCTGACCATAACCCTTCCGGATGGGACCACCACCGCACCAACGGTGCCCACGCCCGCAGTCGCGGGACAGTATCGCGTCACCTACGTTCCGGCAGTCAAGGGTCGGTATACGTGGGGCGCAGTCACTACAGTCCCGAACACCGCCTATGGGGACGTGTTCGACGTCCGCGGCGCCGCATCGACGTCGCTCCTGTCGCTGCAGGATGCGAAAACACAGCTGAAGATCACCAACACGGCATCCGACGACGAGCTGCGCGGGTACCTCGAATCAGCGACGGAGATCGTCGAGTCCTACGTGGGGCCGATCGTCACCCGCAGCTTCACGCGCAGGGTCAACATGCGCTACCGCCGCTACATTCACCTGCCCCACACGAACGTGACCGCCATCACCGGCCTCACCCTCGTCTCCGACGGGTCAACCCCGATCGCTCTTACCTCTCTCACTGTCGATCCGACGACCGGGATCGTGTCCTTCAAGACCCCTGGCGGGATCTTCCCTTACAACGACATGGACATCACCTACACGGTGGGCCAGTCGTACGTGAAGGCCAACTGGGTCCTCGCGGCGAGCCTGATCGTTCAGCACCTGTGGCAGACGAAGCTCGGGAATCTTCCCAGCATCCAAGGTGACGACGGTGGCTACGTGGGAAACATGGTCTCGCCTCGGGTGATCGCGCTGCTCGACCCGGACTCGGTCGGTGAATTCGGGTGAGCGCCCAGACGGACGCGGTGATCCTGTACCTCACCTCGATGTGGCAGGCCCTGACAACCACAACCCTCACGGGGCTGCAGGTCGCCGACGGCCCCCAGGTGAACAGTGACCCTTCGGTGGACTGGCTGTTCGTCGGGTACAACGGCGCGACCCCGGACGAGTTCAACGAGGGCGCGACGGCTCAGCAGTCCCGGATGGCGTTCCAGCGGGTGAAGCAGGAAGACGGCCAGATCACCTGCGCTGTCGTGTCCGTGAGCGGCGACACCGGTGTTCCTGCGATCCGGGCGCGTGCGTACGGGTTCGTGTCGGCCGCTGAGGACGCACTCCGCGCAGACCCGCAACTCGGCGGTCTGGTGATGGATTCGTTCGTCTCGGACCACCGGTACTCCCCGGTCCAAACACAGCAGGCCGGCAAAGTCCGGATCGTGTTCACGGTCACCTACAAGGGCCAAATCTGACTCGAAGGAGCAACCATGGGCGCACTAGCCCTCATTACCCCGACCTCCACCGGGACGGCCAGCACTGGCGCCGCGGTTGCGTCGACCGACACGATCGCCCAGGCGCTGATCGGCCCTCGCGGCCTGTTCCTGGAGATCATCAACGCGGGTGGTTCGCCTGACACGGTGACGATCTCGGATGCCGGCCTCACGCCTGCCGGAAGTGCCGCCACGCCGCCGAGCGACATCGTCACAGCCGGAACGTCGCAGATCTTCCTGATCAGCCCGACGCAGGTGAACCCGACAACCCTCGTGATCACCGTCACCCACACGTTCACCACGACGGTGACGTACAAGCTGTACCCGAACGGAATCTGATGACCAACACATACAAGGCGCTCTCGGTCCTCGCCAAGTCACAGTACGGCGATGGTGTCGTCGACCTCGACCTGTCCCCGTACGACGAGCACAGCGAGGTCAGCGGTGGCCACCTGGAGATCGTGCCGCGCAAGTACCGGGTCCTCTCGGACAACTACACGGCCGCACCCCAAGGCGAGACCTTCGATGGCGCGTTCCCCGTCGAGAACGAGGCGGCTCTCATCTCGGGTGGCCACATCGAGCGAGTCGACCCGCCCAAGGAAACCCCCGCTGAGCCCAAGCCTGCGGCCAAGCAGCAGAAGAAAGAGGACTGACCCATGGCCGGACCGTTCACACTCACCGACGCGCTGATCATCATCAACGGCGTCACCCTGTCCGATCACGCGAACCAGGTGACCATCACCGACAGCCGTGAAGAGAAGGACGCCACCGCCTTCGGCGCGACGAGCAAGTCCAGCCTCAAGGGCCTCGGTGAGGCGTCCATGGACATCGTCCTGTTCCAGGACTACTCCGCCGGCAAGACCCACGCCACCATCTCGCCGCTGATCAGCTCGAACACCACCGTCGCCGTGGAGGTCCGGGCGACGTCCGCGGCTCGCTCGGTGACCAACCCGGCCCACCTGCTGGCCACAGCTCTGATGTTCGACTACAAGCCGCTGGATGCCAGCGTGGGCGACGTCCCGACGACCACCTGCACCTTCAAGAACAGCGGCAACACGGGCATGACCTACCCCACTTCCTAGTGGCCAGCATTCAGATCCGCGGCGGCGACCAGTTCAAAGAGGCCGCCGCCCGGATGCGCAGGGCGAACGGCGAACTGCCGCACGAGCTCATCGATGCGCTCGAGCGTGCAGCGCCTCCCCTGGAGCGCGCTGCGACTCGTTCGGCTGCTGCGAACCTGCCGAAGCGCGGTGGCCTGAACGCCATCGTCGCCTCGGCTGGAATGAGCCACCAGCGGCGAGCCGGCGGGATCCGGATCATTGCTCGCGGCATCACTCAGTTGAAGCTGACGAACGAGGGTCAGGTCCGCCATCCGGTGTACGGGGAGCCTGGCACGTGGGTGGGCCAGATGATCCCGAAGGCGCTGGACTGGTTCGGCAAGCCGATCCGGGCGGGTGCTCCGAAGGTGCGTGCGGAGTTGAAGAAGGCGCTCGACAAGATCGCGCGCGAGATCGCGTAGAAGCAAGTCCAGCGGCCCCGTTTCCCTGACCGGACGGGTCCGCTGCCATACCCACGGTCAGGACGGTCAGGAGTAGCAATGGCATCAAAGAAGGTCAAGATCACCTATCAGGACAACAGCCGCCCGGAAGAGATTGTGAAGGTCCTCCCCCGTGCGCAGGTGATGACCGAGCAGCACTTCGGCGGATTCACCGCGACCAACGGGATCGCGGCCACATTCCACCTCGGATGGGCGGCTCTCCAGTCAACCGGGAAGATCACGGTCGACTTCGAGACCTGGCTCAACACGATCGACGACGTCGAGGACTACGAAGAGCCGGTGGACCCTACCCCAGAGGTTCAGTCCGCCGATACCTCGTCCGACTCGCCCTCCTGACCCAGATCCCGTACGCCGTCCTCCTCGATGAGGACTGGGAAACGCTCTACACGTACGAGGAAGTCCTAGCCGAACTCGACGCGAACAAAGGGGGCTGACTGATGGTCGACTCCCGACTCGCTTTCGACATCATGGCAAGGGACGACGGCGCTACGGCCGTCCTCGCCAAGGTGGAGCGCGCCCTCGACAAGACCGGCGTCGCCGCGAAGAAGAACAGCAAGATCAGCGACGACGCCGCCAAGGCTTCGGCGAACCTGACGAAGGCGCACAACGCCGAGACCGACGCGCTGGACAAGGTCCAGGTCGCTGAGGCGCGTCTGGCTGATGTCCGCTCGAACTCCAAGGCGAAGACCGGTCAGGTCGTTGCTGCGGAGAAGGCGCTAGCGAAGGCGCGTCGTGACGCCGCTGTCGCTGGTGACACAGCGCAGAAGGCCGCGAAGGATCTCGGGTCGGCTCTCGATGTTGAGGGCAAGAAAGCCGGCAAGGGCCTCGGGTCCGGGCTGAAGAAGTGGTTCACCGGCGACGGCAAGTCCGTCTTCAAGCAGGTCGGTCAGGACGGCGGGACCGTGTTCGGGTCCGGTATCGCGGGCGCGCTGAAGACCCCCGTTCTCGGTCCGGCGATCATCGCCGGTGTCGGTGGCGCTGTGGCCACAGCTCTGCCTGTGGTGGGCGCGATCGCCGCTGCCGGAATCGTCACCGGGTTCGGTGTCGGGCTAGGTGCTCTGGGCATCGTGTTCGCCGCGAAGAGCGTCGCGGTGAAGAACTCGTGGAACCGCACCCTGTGGTCGATGGCCGCGGACATGAAGGTCCTGTCCAAGCCGTTCGAGGCGACGCTGCTGTCCATGTCCGGTGTGGCACGGCGGACCTTCGCGACGTTCAAGCCCCAACTGGACACGGCGTTCAAGACCCTGGCTCCTAGCTTCACCTTGTTCGGTGACCAGCTCGGCAAGGCTCTCGGCCGGCTAGCACCGGCTCTCGGTCCGTTGTCCGATGCGGCTGCCGCGGCGCTGAAGTCACTGGGTGGTGCGCTGCCGGACCTCATCGGCAATCTGTCGAACCAGCTGATCAACTTGTCGAACAGTGTGAGCAGGAACCCTGACGGGCTGAGGGATATGACGTCCGCGCTCATATCGGTCACGGACGGGACCCTGAAGACGATCTCCGTCCTGAACGATCTGGACTCGGTGCTCAAGAAGATCCCCGGTGGATTCTCGGTGTTCACCGGCCTGCCCGGTAAGCTCTCCCCGGTCAAGGGCAGCTTCGACGCGATCTTCACTTCGATCTCGAAGGTCGACGACTTGCTTGCCGGGTCGACGGTGAACAGTCAGCAGCTGGCCGACATCGTTGGAAAGTCGGGGGCAGCGGTTTCCGCTTATGGCCAGGCTGCTGCCGCCGCGGCCGGGGGTCTGGACAAGCAGGCCGGCGCTGCTGCGCGGTCGGCTCACGAGACCCACGCGGCGAATGCTGCCGCGCTGCTGCTTGCTGGTGCGTACGACCGTCAGGCCGCCGCTACACAGAATGCGATCAACGCACTTAATCGCATGTCGGACAAGCTACTGAGCCTGTCGGGCGCACAGATCGCCTACCAGCAGGCCGTGGCCGACACGACTGCGGCGATCAAGGCGAATGGCCACACGCACGACCTCCTCACCCAGAAGGGCCGCGACAACCAGACCCAACTGGACACGCTGACGCAGTCGGTGAAGACCCAGCGGGACGCCATGATGAGCGCCAACGACGGCAACCTGAAGGCGGCCAAGTTCGCCGAGATAGGGCGCGCCGCTTACGCCAGGTTCGCCGTGCAGATGGGTTACTCCAAGACCCAGGCTGCGGCGATGGCCACGCAACTGATCGCGCTCCCCGCGGTCAAGCGCGTGGATGTGCAGGCGAACATCACGGATCTGCAGGGCAAGCTCGCCAAGGCTGAGGCAGCGCTGAAGAGTCCGCACCTGACGGCCACCAAGAAGGCGAAGCTCGAGGCGACGATCTCGAACCTGACGTCCGGGATCGCCACGTCGAAGGCGCTGCTGGCGAGTCTGCCGCAGAGCAGGACAGCGAAACTGCTCGCGAACAAGGCCGACCTCGAAGCGAAGATCAAGTCGGCCCAGGCGCTGTTGGCGAGCCCGAAGCTGTCGGCCACGAAGAAGGCCACACTCACCGCCAACATCGCGAACGCCAAGTCGGGTATCGCGACCATCAACGGGATGCTGGCGAGGCTCCCGGGGTCGAAGTCGACCACGATCACCACCAACGTCGTCACGAAGTACACAACCATCGGGAGCCGCAGCAGTGGTTCCGGTTCTGGCGGTGGCCACATCAACCCTGACGCAAGGGCAAGCGGTGGACCGGTCAGCAAGGGTGTCCCGTACATCGTCGGCGAGAAGCGCCCTGAACTGTTCGTGCCAGACCAGAACGGCACCATCATCCCCAAGGTGCCGAGCATGGCGATGGGCTCGAGCGTTGCGCAAGGTCTGGCCGGCGGGATCAAGGGCGGCACTTCCTCGGCGATCTCAGCGGCGGCCGACATGGCCAACGCTGTCATCGCCTCGGCGAACCGCGTGCTCGGTATCTCCTCACCGTCGAAGAAGTTCACGCAGATCGCGCTGTACATCGCGCAAGGCTTCAATCGTGGCATCCGTGGCTCGACAACGAGTATCCAGTCGGCGATGTCCTCGCTGATGTCGAAGGTCGTTGGCATCGGGTACAGCAGCGCGAAGCAGGGCCGGATCTTGCGGATGCTGCAGATGGAGAACAAGGCTCTCCAAGCGGCGACGATCGCGCGGGCCAAGGTCGCGACCGCGTTGAAGGCGGCGCAGGCGAAGCTCGCTGCTGCGATCCAGGTGCGTAACGAGTTCCGGCAGCAGATCACCGACGCGGCGCTCTCGTTCAATGCGATCACCAACATCCAGCCGGGTGACGGTAAGACGCTGATCGGGCGGGACATTCTCGAGAGCATGCAGAACACCCTCGCCAAGACGAAGGCGTTCGCGACCAACCTGGCGAATCTGAAGAAGCTCGGTCTCCGCAGTGATCTGTACAAGCAGATCGCCGAAGCTGGGGTGGATGCAGGCGGAGCAACAGCGCAGGCGCTGTTACAAGGCGGCAAGGGCACCGTCGCCGCGGCGAACGACCTGCAGAGGCAGATCGCGAACGCCTCGGCCGGTCTCGGCAACACTGCAACAGACAACATGTACAAGGCCGGAGTCGACGCTGCGCAGGGCCTAGTGAACGGCCTGCTCGCGAAGACGAAGGCGCTCAATGCCGCTGCTGTGAAGCTGGCCAATCAGATCGTCGCGCAGATCAGGAAGACCCTCGGCATCCACTCACCCTCTCGGGTGCTGGAATGGCACGGCTCGATGGCCGGCCAGGGGTTCGCCCGTGGTATCGAGGGTGAGTATGGCCTGGTCGCGAAGGCCAGCGCAGGCATGGGTAACGCGGCCCGGCGGGTGGGTGCCGGACGTACTGCAGTGCCGAACGGCCGGGGCGTACGCCCAGCGTCCGGTTCGCCGATGACGGTGATTCTGAAAGTTGAGACCGGTGGTGGCCGCGCGGATCAGTGGCTGGCCGAGATGATCCGCAGGTACGTGCAGGTCAGCGCTGGAGGCGATGTGCAGAAAGCGTTCGGCACGTGACGACACAAGGGACGCTGGAGATCCAGACCGCCAGCGGTGTATGGACCGACATCTCTCAATACCTATATCAGCGGGACACGGTGACGATCACCCGCGGCCTAAGCGATCGGCAGTCGCAGGCGTCTCCGCAGGTCTTTTCGTTCACGCTCGACAACAGGGATGGCAGGTTCTCCCCCCGGAACCCGCTGTCCCCGCTGTTCGGGAAGGTCAAGCGCAACATCCCCGTCCGGTTCACCATCGACAGCGGTTCGTTCGTCCGGTTCTACGGTGAGATCCCGGACCTGTCGCCGCTGTGGGACGTGTCGCACTCCGACCACAACGTCGAGGTCGAGGCGTACGGCATCCTGCGGCGGCTAGGGCAGGGTCAGTCGCCGGTCTCGGCGGCGCTGAAGGACTATGTCCTCGCACAGCCGACACTGGCGGCGTACTACCCGCTGTCCGGTGGCACGGACACTGGCTACGCGCAGAACCTTGCCCCCGGCAAGACCGGGGTGTTTCGCGGATCCGCCGGAGCCGCGTTCACCTATGGCGCCGACCTGGGTTCTCCGTGGCTCGACACGGGCATGGAGCTCAACGCCACCGGTGACGTGCCGTTCATGGAAGGCATCATCGACGGCGCCGGCACGAACGTCGCGCTGGACTTCGTGTTCCAGTCCCCAGGACTCGGCGTTTTGGACGTGGAGATCTGGCCGGGTCTGGATGAGATCTGGACGCTGCGACTGAACACGTCAGCCGACGCGGGAACCGCACAGGTGTCCTGGAACGACGGTGACGGCGGCATCATCACTGCTGTCGCCACCGGGGCTATCCCTGCGCTGCAGGACACTTTGCTGCATACCTGCCGGTTCGAGCTCCACAGTGTTGCGGGCCCGACGGTCGAGTGGTTCGTCTACATCGACGGACAGTTGATCAACAACGACAGCCTGGGGCTGACCCAGATGATCACCAAGTGCCCGTTCTTCCGGTTCCACTACTCGCGGTTCGCGAACCAGACCGTGATGAACATGGCGCACCTCGCCTTCTGGGCCGACAACACCGCAGCGAACATCCCGGCCGTCGGGGACTACTACGCCGCAGCGCTCGCGTATGCGGGTGAGACCGCGATCGACCGGATCGTCAGAGTCGCAGGCGATGGCGGGATCCCGATCACCACCGTGGGCACCGCGGTTGAGTCAACGGTGATGGGGCCGCAGTTCACTGAGACCCGCCTCGAGCAGATCCGTGACTGTGAAACCGCCGACATGGGGATCCTTCACGAGCAGCGCAACGGCACAGGCTTGCGGTATGTGTCCAGGACTGCGCTGTACAACAAGACGGCAGCGTTCACCTTGGCCTACAACGCTGGTCAGGTTGTGCCCCCGCTGGAGCCGGTCGACGACGACCGGTACACCCAGAACGATGTAACAGCGACCCGCCGCGACGGGGGCTCGGACCGGTACACGGTCGATACCGGGCCGCTGTCCACACTGGACCCACCGGACGGTGTGGGTCGCTACGACACCGATCTAACGGTGAACGTCGAGACCGATGGACAGCTGCTTAACGTAGCCTCATGGGTCGCGAACATCGGAACTCTCGACGAGGCCCGTTGGCCTTCGGTGACCGTGAACCTCCAAGTGCCTGGGATCAGCTCGACTCTGAGGAACGCGATCAAGACCGCCGACGTCGGCGACTGCTTCACGATCACCGGGATGCAGAAGGCGTTCATCTACGACGACGTCAAGTTGATCATCATCGGCTACACCGAGACGATCGACCCGTTCGTGCACACGATCACCTTCAACTGCATGCCCGCAGAGCCCTACGCGGTCGTGACGTGGGCGACCAGTTCCACCGTGGGTTCGTTCCATTGGGACACGGACGGAAGTGAACTGAACAGCAGCGCGACCTCGACCACGACATCCCTTTCGGTCAAGCGGTCAACGGGCGCGACCTCGCTGTGGACGACCGACAGTGACGCGTTCCCCTTCGACATCCTCGTCGGCGGTGAGCGTATGCGGGTGGGAGGCATTTCCGGCAGCTCAAGCCCGCAGACCTTCAGCCCGGTCACCCGGTCCATCAACGGCGTCGCGAAAGCCCACACCGCAGGGACCGATGTCCGCCTGTTCGACAGCCCCACCTGGGCACTCTGAGAAGAGGTAGAAGTGGCTGTTGGATTCAATGCCGGAGACCGTGCCGCCGCGCCAGGCCTTCCGAACGTGCAGGTATTCAACTCATCCGGCACGTGGACCAAGCCAGCTGGCCTGCGGGCCGCGATCGTCGAGGTCGTCGGCGCAGGCGGCGGTGGCGGCGGCGTGAACGAGACGGGCACCGGCCAGGGAGAAGCCGGCTACGGAGGCGCCGGAGGCTATGCCAAGAAGCTGTTCCAGGCAAGCGAGCTCGGATCCACGGAGACCGTGACGGTCGGCGCTGCGGGAGCCGGTGGCGCGGCCGGGCAGAACACCGGCAGTACCGGCGGAACGACGACGTTCAAAACTGTCAGCTGCACAGGCGGCGGTGGCGGGATCGGGGCTGGGAATACGACCAGCACCGTCTACATCGCGGGAGGCGCGGGAGGTACCGCGTCTGGTGGGGACATCAACATTCCGGGACAAGCCGGGATGGCGGGACATACCTATTCTGGCTTGTCGGCGTTGATTGGCCGCGGTGGAGACACCCCGCTCGGGACTGGCGGCAGCGCTCGTGCAGTCGCGGGTAACGGCAATACGGCCGGCGGATTCGGCGCAGGCGGCGGTGGCGGATTCGGTGGCCCGACTTCGACACCCCGCTCGGGTGGCAGTGGAGCCACCGGTGCAGTGATCGTCACAACCTACGTCTGACTGGGGGATGGCCCCATGCCGAGTGTCTTCTTCTACGCGCCACATCCGGACGACGAGACGCTGTCTATGGGCGTGGCGATGCTGTACTACATCGCAGCCGGGTTCTACGTGCACCTCGTCTCCATGAACAACGGCGGCGCACTGGGTGTAGCGAACACCGTCAACGGGTTGTCTGCCTGCTCGACCCCCGCGGATCACCCGTACACCCACAACCCCGAGCGGGAAGGGTACGCGCCACTCACCGTCGAGTCCGTGGCTGCAGCGCGGATCTTCGAGGCGCGCGCTGCCTTCGGTGCGATGGCGATGATCCCACCCAGCCCCGGGGTAACGCCTGGCACGGTGACGCACCACATCGCGAATCTGCCCGACATGTACGGCGCGAACGGTGCCGCATCATCCACGGCACCCGTCACTCCCGAAGGAATCGCCGCCGCGAAGGCTGTGATCCTGCCGTTCGTTCAGGACTACCCGAACTCGTTCCACTACACGATGAGCGAGAGCGATCACCACCCTGATCACGCGGCCTGCGGGTACGCGCTGCGGCAGATCAAGGCTGAGAACCCGACCCTGCTTGGCGACCCTCGATTCTTCGTGAGCCGTCTCTACTGGGGTCTCTCTCAGCCGGACGGCCTGTACCCCGCCGACGTGCTGGCTGCTGCGAACGGGACCCTTGCCTGGTTCAACTACTCCGGCGCTCGCAAAGCCGAGTTCGATGCGTGGCTGCGGACCAAGGTCATCGTCCCGTACAGGGCATGGAACCCTGCGGCCGGCGCCTACGGTCTCGGCTACCACCAGGTGGTCAGCCAGTTCAACAGCAACTTCGGTCCCGCCGCGTCCGTTGCCAACTTGTGGCATGGCTGAGGGGGTGACCGGGTGGACTCGCCCCAGCCCACCGCCGAGCTGGCTGAACTCAGGTCCGCGGTTGCTGAACTCCAAGCTGAGATCGCTGACCTGAGAGAAACGGCCAGCACGATCGAGGGTGCACTGAACGCACTCGTTGTCGTATACACCGTGCGCCGGCTACCTGACCCACCTCGCACCGGCCGGGCCCCCGCCGACGGCGAGCCACCTGACTGAAAGCTGTGGGGATGAGATGACCATGAAGCGGAAGCTGTGGCTGGTGCGCTGGCAAGCGCGCCTGGACGACAAGCCGTTCTCACTGTTCCTGTCGGTGGCCGCCGTCCTCGTCGGCACCACGGGCGCGGTCTTCGGCAGCGAAGTATCCAAGGCGATCACCAACGTCCTCGAAGGCGAACCGATCCCCCACCTGTGGGGCGGACTCCTGGCTGTGGCCGGCGCCGCCACCCTGCTCGGTATCGCCCGCGGTTCCTGGCTCGGCGAGTACGTCGGCCTACAACTGATGGCGTTCGGGCTGCTGTTCTACTCGGTGTGCTGCTACATCGGCCTCGGCCTCGGCGGGATCGTGTCCGGCACTCTGGCGCTGGCCTACACCGGGGGATGCTGGTACCGCTCACACCGCATCCTCGCGGACGCGAAACTGAACGCCGCGTCCCACCACGACGCAGCGACGGCTTCAGCGCAGGAGTCCAGCGCTTCCGCCGAACGGTCGTCTGTGAGTGCCGAGGAGGCGAAGCAGTCCGCGCAGGAATCCAGCGACTCGGCCGACAGGTCAGAGAACGCTGCCAACTGGGGAGATCGGGGGCCTGATGAATGACGCCACAACCAGGTTCGTTCTGCAGGTCCTCGCCGTCCTGCTGGGAGGCGGCAGCGTACAGCTGATCCTCCGGTTGGCGTTCAAGAAGTCCGACCTCCGCAAGACCAACACCGAATCCGATTCGGTGGTTGTCACCGCGGCCAACGCACAGGTCCTCCGTCTGGAGGCCGAACTTCAGCGGGCGTTCGAGGAGCTCGAGAAGGTCCGCAGCGAACTCTCCAGCGAACGTACCTCCCGGTCCGCGCAGATCACCGAAGTCCAGCGGTACAACACCCAACTGGCGGTAGACGCGCAGGACCGCAGCAACGAGATGGTCGAGGAGTTCCGCAAGGAGAACGAGCGCCTCAACAAGGTGATCGTGAAACTCCAGATCGACCTGTCCAAGGCGAACGCCAAGATCAGCGTCCTGGAAGGGAAGTGACCGGGGCGCTGCAGGCCCAGACCCTGAAACCCACCAAGTGAAGACGGGGACCTGACATGGCTACACCAATGACCGCCGCCGAGACGCTGGCGGCGATGAAGCTCTGGGGCGTCCCGTACCGGGAGTACTCCGGCTGGAAGACCCGAGGCCGGGACCCGGAGCACGGGCCATTCGGCCCGGTGAACGGGATCGTCATCCACCACACCGGCTCCGACATCCAGTCCGACAGCTACCTGAAGTTCCTGGCTGTCGACGGTAGAGGCGACCTGCCGGCGCCGCTGTGCAACGTGTCCACGGACATGGACGGTGACCTGTGGCTGATCGCGCAGGGCCGCGCCAACCACGCAGGTGAAGGCTCGAGTGGCGTCCTGTCCCACGTGGTCAACGAGGACTACGCCGGGTTCGTCCACGAACTGAAGGCGGGTCCGGACAACACCGACGGCAACGCCCACTTCTACGGCAACGAGGTCCGCTACGACGGCGGCCAGCCGATGACCGCGAAGCAGTACGCCGCGGCCACGAGGTGGGCGGCTGCGGTCTGCCACCATCACGGCTGGTCCGCGCTCAGTGTCATCGGGCACCGCGAGTGGACACTCCGCAAACCCGACCCGGCTCACTGCCCCATGAACCAGTTCCGTTCCACCGTGGCCGCGCTGCTCAAGGCGGGACCCACCAAGCCACCGGTGACCCCCCCGGTCAAACCCCCAGTTGTTACACCACCACCCACGGAGGACGGCATGTCCGCACAGGACGTAGAAGACGGCATCGACGCGTACAACAGCAGGTTCTACAGCGACAAGGGAACCGGCGGGATCTACCACGCGCAGGAGGTCAAGTATCGCACTGATGTCCTGGCCGCGATGAAGGATCAGACCGACGCCCTCAAGGCGCTTGCTGCCGCCATCGCTGCGAAGGTCTGACCATGAGCTACGCGAAGGCCTACGCGGCCCTGGTCGGCTCCATCCTGACCGCACTGTCGGCGACCACCGGTATCATCCCGGACGGCGCCAAGGTGTACGTGGCGTTCGCTCTGGTGATCGTCACCGCGATCGCGACGTTCCAGATCCCGAACCAGCCGGCCGACCAATGACCGGCTTCGAGCTCCTGCTGCTGATCCTGCTGATCGTGTCCGTGGTGCTCGCGCTGGTCGGCGGTGTCACCCGGGACGGCAGATGGTCCAGCTTCGCGCTCAGCGCCCTGTCGCTGGTGTTCCTCTGCCAGCTGGTCAACAGCCTGTAGTACGCTGAGCCTCGTACATGATTAGCCCGACCCGGCATCATGTGACGTTGCTTTTGGCCAAGCAACAGCGGCCCCCTCACCTCTCGCCGAGGTGGGGGGCCGCTGCTTCGTTTCAGGGGAGACCATGCCAGGGATGCGGAACCTAGCGGCAGAACCGCTCCAGTCTCATCACATACGACCGGTCATGAACCAGCAGATGAGAGTCCACAGTCCCCACCAACGTGGTGTCCCAGTAGATCTGGATCCCGATCCCCAGCACCGCCACCACAGTCCCCGTGCCGTAGTCGCTGGACTTCACCCGCAACCCTGGCTCGATGTCGTCACCGGGTCGCGGGTCGTTGCGGTGGTCGATCTGTGACTCGACCGGGATACCGATCAGTGGTCGCTTAGCTGACTCGTTCACCATTCGACTCCCCTTGTCCGTGAGATAGCCTGGGCCGCACACGGATAGCCGTGGCTATCCAGAGGCGTGCTGAGGACCGCCCCCTCACTGGCCGGGTCTTCCCTCTTCCGATACGCACCCGGCGCAGTAAGGAGCGCACCTGGCCGGCTGCCGTGATCTCATACCGGTCTTCCCATCCGGGGATGGGGCGCCAGTCCGTGCCGATCACGGCTTCCACTCCTCGCGGTATCCAGGCGAATCAGCGTATGGGGAAGCCAGCAGTCGCAGCGTGGGGCAAGGCCACCTGACGGGGAACTCGCCCGCGATCCCGCAGCTCGTGCATTCGAGCCGTCCGTAGATGTTGTCGATCGATCCGTGCAGTGCGAGGATCTTCCGGTCGGCCGCGATCCGGGCCAGCACCGAAGCAGGATCGTAGCGCTCGATGTGGTGGCTGATGCACGAAGCCTCGGTGCTCGCCACTTCCTCGATGCTGCCGCCCTCTGAGGTCACCTGCTTGAATGCACCTACCCAAGGTGCGGGGTAGCGGTCCGCGACCTCTCTCGCTAGCCGCTCTTCCTCATCCCAGATCCGGGTGAGCCACGCTGCCAGATCCTCGGCAGGCATCTCGGTCATAGCGACCCCCAGGCGTAGTGCTCGCAAGGCAGCCGGTCCTTCGCGCCGGGGTTGTGCTCCAAGTCCAAAGCAGGGTGACGGACATCCCGCAGAACAGGCTCATCCTCGTATGTACCCCACTCGGTGAAGACCTTCGGCAGACCGTACTGACCGTAGTGGTCGGTCAGAGCAGAATGCACGCAGAGACCGCCAGTGCACTTGTCCGGGTAGTAGTAGCCGCGCTCCCGCACGATCACCTCCCGCTCTTCGCAGGTGATCTTGCGCCACACTGCCAGATCCTGCCGCCGCTCAGTCGTCATCGAATCCACCGAGCGAGATACATCTCATGAGTGCGCCGCAGGTTCTTCGCAGCGAGGATGCGCTCAAACGCGGCACGCTTCTCGTCTGGGTCCGCGAACATCAACTCATCACGGCTCATATCCGAGATGACCGGGTACGCCATGATCATCCGCAGTTGGTAGGTGCCGTCGAAATCGCCGGCTGCCAGATCCTCTACCACTGTCTTGCTATCGGTCACGGCTGGTCCAAGAGTGACTCGTTTGAGATCCGGCCAGAGATGGTGACGCCTGACTTGGTGCTGGAGAAGCTCCCGGTGGCTGGCTCCTTCGGCCGCCCGAGAGTGTTGTAGAACCCAACCTCCCGCTCGGCGGACACGTAGTCAGCCTTCGACACCTCGTGCTCGACGGGGCTGTCCGGGCAGGTACATGGTCGCGTCAGGAAGTAGCGCGCCGCCGCCTGCTTGCTATCGTTCATCTCGTCGGACTCCTTCGTCAGTCTGACTCGCACGCTCCAGCCCCGACAGGCTGGGGCGTGCTCTTTTCGTTTGTGGGGTGACCCCATACAGGCAGCCACCCCACACGGTACTACTTAGGCGCGGACCGCGACCACGACAGCCTGAGCCGTGATCTCACCCGAACCCTGCGACCCACGCGCCGAGTTGTAGCCGAACGCGTTCACCGTGAACGTCGTGTCCGCGGTCACCGTCACCAGGCTGACAGCCGAACCGGTCAGGTCCGCGTCCAGCCCCGGGCTGATGGACGACCCCATCACCGTCACGTAGTTGCCGTCACCGACCAGCTGAAGCATCGGCTGCACCTCCGGGTCACCTGCCGGCGAAGCGGTCGCACGGTTGAACTTGGCCTGCAGGTTCACCAGCCACATCCCCTTCGGTAGAACGAACGAGCCGACCTCCGTGTGGCGGGTCGAGAACGTGCCACCGATGTTCGTGATGACCTTCGGTGTCGCGTTGACGAACAGCGGCTCGGCAGCGCCCTTCGTGTCCGGCGCGTTGATCGCATTCCGCAGTGCCGGGCTCAGGTCGTTGCTGATGATCGCGTTGTCGACGATCTGACCCGATGCTACCGACCGCTGGCACAACGGGTAGGTCAAGGTCGCGCAGCCGGTACCGCCCGCAGCGTTCGCCACAGCGACACCGCCGCCGAGCAGACCGGCCGCGAGGACGGACGCTACCGCGAGACGCCGCTTGGTGTTCAGGAACTTGATGTTCACGATCTCCCTTTCAGGTCACCCACCCTGAGCAACCAGCACACCCGACCCGGGGGAGGGATGGGTCCGATGCTGGTCAATCAGTAGGCATCCAGATCACGCTTGGCCTGCTCGCGGGCTTCCTCGCTGATATCCAGCACTTCGCACGGGCAGCCGTGGCCATCCCAGAACGGGCAGTCCTCCTGCTCACATGTGTTCACGACTCCTCCTCCCCACTGGTTGAGAGAAGAGCCAGCACGGCGTCGGCGCGCTCGAGGTAGGTCTGCTTACAGGAAGGTGCGAACTCGCCGTCGTCGCCGAGGTCGTTGCAGCCTTCGTCGTCCCAGGGGTCGCCGAGTTCGTGCTCGTGCAGCGCCTGCGCGATCTGCTCCCGTGTCGGCAGCAGGTAGAAGTTCTCCCGCCACCCGAATCCCTCTTCGCCATCGACGGCGTACTTCCAGGTGAATGGCGGCCGATTGAAGCGGTTGTAGTCGCAGATAACTGCGTGCACGCTCCCGACCATGACGTTCCGGCCGACCAGCTCGCCGTAGACTTCGGTGTCAGGCATCGGTCTCTCCGTTCAGCAGAGCGCTCACGATCTGAGCGCGATGCCAGTTCAAGCCGTCCCGCCCCTGCGCGCCGACAGGACGATCCTTGCCGGGGCTCTCGATGCCATTCCAGTACCCGCACTCGCAGGTGACGCCGCTAGCCACCACCATCCCAGTCCGGAGGTAGTGTGCCTGAAGCTCCGTCGCGATCTGCTCAGCCGTCGGCATCAGGTACGGCCTAGCCGCCACGAGAGCGGCGCGGATCTGAACTGACGCGATCGCTCCCGCAGTTGCCCAGGCTTCAACCCCCGCTTCCACCGCAGCGTCCGGGATCTCCACAGACCGGGTCACGACTTAACCTCCTCCACATACCCGAGCTCCACCAGAGCAGCCAGATGACGACGCGCGTACTCCTGCGCCGACTCCTCACCGCACACGGTCAGCGTCTCCATCGCCGCCAGCAGGAACCCCGCGACGAACGAGTCATCCGCGGACGGCAGCGACTGCCACGCGGGCGTACCCGGCGGGGCGTAGCTGCGAGGCGGGATGAACTGCTGCTGGCTCATCACAGGCCAGCCTTGGTCACGCCGTACACAGCTTGCCGGTGGGTGAAGCCCTCACCAGCGCTCGATTCGAGCTGGTGGATCAGACCCTGACGCGAGAAGTGCGTCATCTGCAGGTAGTTGAGCGCGGACTTCGCGGCCTGTTCGTTCCAGTCGACCTTGATGTGGGCCACGGCGTAGGTCGCATCCGCCACCGAGAACCCTTCGCCCGCATCGGACGACAGCTGCCGGATCAAACCCTTGCGGCTGGACGCGGTGAACGAAAGGTACGACTCCGCCGAGCCGATGGCCTGCTCCTGGCTCGCGGTCATCGAAGGCTTCGGTGCGGTGGTCTTTACCGGCTGGGTAGTCTTCGCCACGCTCGGCTTGTTCGTCGGCGTCACGACCGGGTCCGGGGTGGGACCGTTGTCGACAGGCGTACCGGCCTTGCTCGTGACAGCAACGGGGGCCTCCACGCCGGTGTCACCGAACGCCACCGCTGCACCGACCAGGACGACGAACCCCGCACCGATACCGAGCAGGGTGTTGCGGACGCGGTGGGTGCGGGGCTTCTTCGGCGCGGGCGGCTGGAGTCCCTGCGGGTCGAACTGATTCGGCTGCTGCTGGTACGGCTGGTTGCTGTTGAAGTCAGACATGTTGGGTTCCCCCTGTAGAAGAATGTATACGTGCCATCTTGCGGATGCGCGGTTGGCTTGTCAAGCGGTCACGTATACTCAACCCATGGATCCTCAAAGCGCAGGCATCTACTGCCGCCTCAGCTACGCCCCGGACGGCTCGCTCGAGAAGGTCGAACGGCAAGAGGCTGATTG
>Ga0193707_1000008_pt1 | contig 49004 bp, 43 predicted proteins | sample U3c2metaG_FD_143043 | JGI IMG/M metagenome (GOLD analysis project Ga0193707, IMG submission 143043) | Soil microbial communities from a riparian zone of the East river system, Colorado, United States - U3c2 | ecosystem: Environmental > Terrestrial > Soil > Riparian zone | place: USA: East River... | reverse complement strand
GTAGTGCGCGGATGGAGCAGTGACTTTCAGGAGTTGGCGCCGGTGGACCTGCCGATCGTCGCGAACACAAAAATTTTTCTTCCCGCTATCGCCGAAGAGATCAGAAAGCAGGGTAAATTTTCCAAGAGCGTGGTCGAAGACCGGCGCAAAGTGCTGGCGGCGCAGCATGAAGAGGTGCATGCGCGCTGGCAAGCCGATCTCAAGAAGCGTTGGGACGAGCGGCCGATCGCGCCGCCGCGGCTGGCCTACGAGATTTGGGAAGCGCTCAAAAAAGAGGATTGGCTGTTGGTCGCCGGCGCCTTTCGCGGTTGGCCGAGCCGGCTGTGGACTTGGGACAAGCCGGGGCTGTTTCTCGGCGGCTACGGCGGCGGCGGCTTGGGCTATGGGCCGGCGGCATCGGTCGGCGCATCGCTGCCGTATCGCGGCACGGGAAAAATCTGCGTCAACCTGCAGCGGGACGGCGAGATGCTTTATACCACGAGCGCCCTGTGGACTGCGGCCAACACCGGTGTGCCGTTGTTGACGGTGATGACCAATAATCGTGTTTACTATAACGACGTGGAGCATCAGGAAAAGGTCGCGATCCACCGCGGCCGGCCAGTGGAAAACAAACTCGTGGGGATGGAAATGGCCAAGCCGCCTGTGGACTTTGCCAACTTGGCCCGCTCTTTCAGTCTTCACGGCGAGGGACCGATCACCGAACCGGAGCAGATCCGCCCGGCGGTGGAACGGGCGATCAAGGTCATCAAAGAAGAAAAACGTCCCGCCTTGGTCGATGTATATATGCAACACGTATAGCGCACTGGCAGTGATTCGGTCTCGTCATGATTTGCTTGTACTAAATGAGGGCACGCACAGGGGCGTGCCCCTACGTTGAAATCTGGCCGAACCACTACCGACTTTTTTCAGGTTGACAGCGCATCGGGGCGGCAGTAATTTCGCCCAGGCCAAATTCTCCCCGTTGGAGGAACTCTGTCCATGATTTTCCCCAGAGTCGTTCTCTCAAGCCTTATGGTTTCGCTCGTGTTTTCCCTATCCGCCGCCCAGGGTGCGGAGCAGCCGTCGGGTAGTTTTGTCGACGCCCCGGGCAAGGAACTGCTGATGAGCAAATGCTTTCAGTGCCATGGCGAAAAAATGTGGAAGGACTTGAAGCAGGACCAGCGTAAGTGGGAGGGCGTCCTTTACCGGATGGTCGGCCGTGGCGCTCTGTGGACCGAAGAGGAAATCAATACCATGGCGGTTTACCTCGCGACAGGGTTTGGGCCGCAGAGTGAAAAGGCGGCGGCAACCAAATGAGAGAAGAAAATTAACCACAAAGCTTGTCCCGAGCGAATGCGAGGGAACTGGAGTCACGCAAAGAACACAAAAAGGGATGTAGGGGCGATCGGCGGTCGCCCTAGGGTTCTAAAAGGAGGCGAAGATGAGAGAACTGGTTGCAAGCTATCTGTCCAAAACGATCTCGCGGCGAGGATTTCTCGCGGGACTGACCAAAGCCGGAGTTTCCCTGGCAGCAGCCGAGTCGGTTCTAAAATCTCTGACGCCCCATGTCCAAGCTCAGGACGCACGACGCACTGCGCCTGAAGGCATCAAGCTCTTTCAGGGGACCGGTGGCGCGGCTTTCGCCGAGCAACTCATCGCGTCGGGCGTCAAGTACGTGTTCGGCAACTCCGCCAGCTCCGATGCGAATTTTTACGAAGCCTTGGTCGACCGGCCGCAGCTCAAATATATATTAACGCCCCACGAAGGGCCGGGCGCGGCGATGGCCGCTGGCTACGTCAAGGCGTCCGGCGAACCGACACTTGTCATGCAGGCCGGCTTCGTCGGTTTGGCCAACGCCATGGGCCAGATGTTCAACGCTTTCAAAGAGCAGACGCCGGTTGTCTACTACTCTTATCGTTCGGATACGACGCGACGATCGGGACGAGACGGTTTCGAAGAAGTCGCCAATCAGGAGCAGGTGGTTCAGCCGTTGACCAAGTACACGTGGTTAGCACGCCGGGCCGACATGATCCCGGAGACCGTGCGCCGCGCTTTTAAAGCGGCGTGGACTCCGCCGTACGGACCGACCTATGCCTCCTGGCATACCGATTTTATCGACGAGACGGTGCGCACCGAAATCATCAGCCATGACAAGATTGACCCGCGCATGCGCATCCGGCCCAATCCTAAAGAGGTCGAGCGCGCCGCCAAACTTTTGGTCGAGGCGAAGAGCCCACTGATGATCGTTGGCGACGAGCTGTACAATGCCAAGGCGGTCGATAAGGCCGTCAAGCTCGCCGAGCTGATCGGCATGCCCGTCACGCAGGTCAGGCAAGTTTTCTGCAATTTCCCCGAGAGTCACAATCTCTGGGTGGGCAGCATCGCAGGGCGAGGGGTGGAATCGCTCAGTTTTCCGAAGGACATAGACGTCGTCATCAACGTCGGCAACAAACTCCAGCACGGCAGCCCGGCGCCGATCGTGCCGCGCAGCGTCAAGTTCATCGATCTGAGAAACGATAGCTGGAGCATGGGAAACGTCATCACGACCGAGGCTCCGTTGGTCGCTGACGTTGGCTACGGACTGGATGATTTGATCGCGGCGGTGCAAGGCATCATGACCGCGGCGATCAAGGCGAAGGCGCAGGAGCGCAGCGAGCAAGTGCGCAAGTTTACCGAACAAGCCAAAACGCTGCGGGCGCAGATCGTCAAGAATCCGGACTGGAATGAACGACCGTTGCTGGCCGACAGACTAACCTATGAAGTCGCCCAGTTCGCCGACAAAGACGCCATCATCGTGCACGAAGCCGGCTCCATTGGGCTGCACAGCTTTGAGTTCAATCCTGTCAGCGGTCGGGAACTGTTCTTCTACTATGGCGCGCATCTCGGCGCCGGCGTCGGCACCGCGGCCGGGGTCAAGTTGGCGCGTCCCAATCAACAGGTCATTTGCCTGGTCGGCGACGGCTCGTTCATCTTCGGTCCGACGGCGCTCTGGAATATGGCGCGTCAGGAGTTGCCGGTGATCACGGTCGTGTACAACAACCACGCTTACTCCGGACCGCACAGCCGAGCTGTCGAGCATGTCGCCAGTGGACGCATGGTGCAGACGGGACAGTTCGTGCATGACTATCTGGGCAATCCGGACATGAACATGGTGCACATCGCCAAAGGATTCGGCGTCGACGGCGAGGCAGCCGAATCACCCGGGCAGCTCAAAGAGGCGCTGGTGCGCGCGCGCAGGGCAACACAGGACGGCAAACCTTACCTGATCGACGCGCAGGTTCGGCGCACGGGGGTAGGGTGGGCAGAGAATCCCTGGACGCCGCCGATCCGCATCGCCCAGATGCGCACGCGCAAGGTGTGAGCTGCATCAAGGTCATCAAAGTGGAAAGACGGCGAGCATTGGTTGATGCGTGTGCGCAGAGGGTGTGATGAGGGTTCCAGTCGTTCCAACGGTTCCAAATGTTCCAATTGTTTGATTCGAGATAATTCCATGCGACGTTTTAAATTCGCCTTGGCGGTTGCTCCAGTAATTTTTCTTTTCGCTATGACCGGCGCGGGCCACGCGCAAAGCAGGCCGCTCAAGAAGATCCGCGTCGGCGTGCCGTCCGTGGGCATGGGCAACATCATCATCTTCGTCACCAAAGAAGGTAAACTCTTTGAGAAATACGGACTCGACGCCGAGGTCATCACCGTCATGGGTTCCGGGATCGGTTCGAAAGCATTGATCAGCGGCAACCTGGACATTATTCCGATCGCGCACCGACCGTTCATCGCGGCTGATCTCGCCGGCGCCGACATGGCGATCTTGGCGCACACGATGCCCGCTGTGGTGCACGCCTTGATGGTGCGGCCCGATATTAAAAAACCGGAGGATTTAAAAGGCAAAAAGATCGGCGTATCCAGTTTGGGATCGTTGACGGATTTTTTGGTTCGCTCGATCGCCAAGAAGAAAGGACTCAATCCGGATCGCGACATAACTCTTATTACTACGGGTGGCAGCGATACCGAACGGATCATGTCGCTCAAGGCCGGCGCTGTCGAGGCGGCAGCGGTATCTCATCCCGGCTACGGCTTGGCGCGGAAAATGGGATTCAGCATGCTCTGGGATTCCGCCAAGGAACTCGATTATCCATGGATGGAGATTACGACGCGACGCGCCGCGATCAAAAACGATCGGGAACTGATTACGCAATATATGAAGGCCCACCTGGAAGGCATCGCGCTGTTCAAGACCAACCGCGATTTCGGTGTCAAAGTGATCAAGAAAACCTTGAGGCTGACCGACGACGACCTGGTGAACGAGTCCTACGACATTTTCTCGAAAATGTTCATACCGGCGCCGTATCCCAATCATCCGGGAATGAAAATCAGCTTCGAGTACGTGGCGATGACACGCAACGACGTCTGGGGTCACAAGCCGGAAGAGTTCACCGATCCGAGTTTCGTAACTGAACTCGACAAGAGCGGGTTTATCAAGTCGCTGTATGGAAAGTAACCGCCGCATCGGCGAGTGTTTTTCGAATTGCGAAGTGTCGAAGTGGCGCGTCCAGAATTAGAATAACTGCTTTTCTTCCTCCGTCCGTTGGTGTTTAGACCAAAGCGCGATCTTCATTTTTTTTCTGCAGAGATCGTGAGAAATTTCTAGCGACGTAAACACCTAGCAAAGGTTTCCTATGAAATCACCACTCTCGTCGCTGCTCAGCGCGATCCTAATCTTGTGGCCTGCTATTGCGATCGGCCAAAATTCCAATTTGGAACAGGCGCGCAAGGAAGGTGAAGTGGTGCTCTACTCGACAATCACGGTCGGCGCTTTCAATGAATTGAACAAGGCGATCAAGGAAAAGTACCCCTTCTTAAATGTCCGCCACATACGACTTGGCCCCGCACAACAGCTCGCGAAAATCATGCAGGAACAACGCGCCGGTCACTTCCTGGCGGATGTAGCCTACAACAATTTACTTCATCTGATTTATTTGAAGGAGCATGGCATTCTCGGCAAGTACGAGTCGCAGGAAAACAGGTTTCTCATGAAAGAAGCGATCGACGCGGACGGCTTTTGGGTCGGCGGCGATATCGACGTTTTGGTGACGGGTTTCAACACCAGGATGATTTCTCGCGGCGATGTTCCGACCACTTACGACGGATTTTTGGACGACAAGCTGAAGGGACAGATGGCCATCAATAGCAACAACCCGTACGCCCTCGTTGGGATGGCGAGTCTTCGAGGGGAAGAGCAGGGCATCGCTTACATGAGAAAGCTGGCGCAACAGAACCTTCGGCCAGTGCAAGGATTTGCCCATATGGCCAATCTCTTGGCCGCCGGAGAATACCCGATCGCGCTCATGAGTCAGGTTACGAAGATCGAAGAGATGAAAGAAAAGGGAGCGCCTGTCGATTGGGCGTCGAACACTCCCAACTTCAGCACGGTGGGCGCCTATGCGCTCAACCGTACCCCGCCCCATCCCGCCGGAGCGCGGCTGTTTATCGATTTTGTCCTTTCCGAGCAAGGGCAGAGAGTTCTCGGGCGCACGGGGAAGCTGCCGATGCGCCGCGGTGTGCCAACTCAATCCAAGAGCATCGACAAATTGCTGGAAAGCGGCAACCTGCACCCGATTAAGGATGCGAAGGGGTTTGAAATGTATGCCAAGATCTATCGTGATCTGATCGAGCGACGATAGTGTTACTCTTCGGCGAGATCCAAAAGAATGCCGTCCGGATCGGACGTCTGGTGCTTGCCGATTCGACACGCTTGGAGATTTTTTAACCGAATCGATCCGTCTCGACCGACATCGATTTTTCTTGGCGCGGCAGCTGCAGATCGCGAACCGATTTGCTCGAGGTCGTTTTTGGCACTCTCCAAACTTTCCACACGGAAGCCGAGATGATGGATTCCCTCTTTCATGCCGCGATAAGAATCGTTATCGCAAGGCATAATGGCCAAATAGACCACGCCGTCGGTCAGATAAAAGTTTTCGCTATCGGATAGCTTGTCGACTTTCTCCAGGCCGAAGACGTCCTGATAGAACTTCGCCAGCCGCGCCGGTTTGATCGCCCGCATGGCGATATGACTCAGTTTGCGAGGCTGTTCCCAGCCGCTTTCTTTGTAGCCTTCTCGCACGTTGGCCATTTGATTTTGCGAGATATCGAACTGATTGCCGGTCGGATCGTGAGCTCTGATGCCGGCAAAGGGGACGTAGTCCAGCGTCTTTGACACCAAAACGTCCGGATACTTTTCCGCCAGCTTCTCAAGTACGGCCGCCACGTCATTTACTTCAAATCCAAAGTGGTCGAGGCCAGCGCTGATGCCCGGTTGCCGTTGAAGCAGCGCGTAACCGATGAGTCCGTCGCTGATATGTCCTCGCTCCGGATTATAATTTCCCGTCGCGTCGGTCATGCCGTTGGTGATTTTCTTCATACCAAAGATGGTTTTGTAGAACTCCGCCATCCGATCGTAGTTTTCAGTGCAGATGGCGACATGTTTGATTCGCGTTTTCATTGTTTATCCTCTCAAGGAAATCTGAAATGCGAATATCACCCGACCTAGAGTTTTACAATCAAATAGGCTCGCCGTGTTTGATGTCATACGCTGAGAAGCTTAGACGTCAACGAGTAAAGCTAAATATCCCGTCTTCTTATTAAATACAGCAAGATTGTGATGGTTGGGTAATTTCTACCGGCAGATCCGCTTAATTACCTAGCGCGCGTTTCCCTAAATCTCTAACTCAGCGAGATTTGGCCGCTTTTGTTCCTGGTATGACGGTTGCTCAAACCCTATTCCAGGAAGTTTAGAGAGGAGGATAACGTCATGAGAACGATTGCGACATTATTATTGTTGGGCAGTCTGGCTCTGGCTGGCTGCGAATTTGCCGCGGGAGCCGCGACCGGCGCTTTGGCGACTGGGGCCGGCTACGAGATTAACGCAAAGCGACAGATGGACAGGCTCGAAGATGACTATCGCCGTGAGCGAATCAGCCGTCGCGAGTATGAACGCCGCAAAGATCAGATAGAGCGAGGCTCGATTATTTACTAAGTGCCGAGGCGATGTCGGCACTGACTCAACGGGTTTATCTTCTGATCGGCTAGCGTTCCAGGCGCCGTCCTACGCGATCTCGCGGCAGGCGGCGCCTGGAATTTTCCTCGGTAGCCGGACGTGCTTAAACCGCTTCCTTTCCCGCGATCCACGACCGCACAGCGTCGAAAACACAAATCTGTCAGTCGATCGCGTCATGGTGGAAAATGCGAAGACGGCACCAAGAGAATTTGCTCATCATTTTCTAGCTTAGACTTCCTTCCCGTCTTAAGGCATAGAGCATTGCGGCCTTTGATAGCCAGAACCTGGGGAGGAATGGGCCGTGTGCGGAAGGATTCGGCTATGCTTTGCTTATGGTCCGGGCCGTCCTCGAGATAAATTTTCACGAGTAGCGGATGCTCGTTGCCGCAATCAGCGCAATGAAAGTAGATTTCGTATGCCGGCATGGTCTCTCTTTTATCGCCAGTTTGGCGTTAAGCAAGCTCGTGGAGAATACGCTATGAAGTTTTCCGCTGTACGCGGTTGAAATGGTCTTGTAGGATTCCCTCTCGCTGCTCTGCGCTTTCCTTTCCACCGTCACCGTCCTGGCGCCTCTGCTGAAAGACTAGCAGAGGAAATCCGTAATCCAAACAGGTGATTTGGGCAAGATGCAAAACCGTAAGTAGACACAAAAGGCGCAGTTTTCTATACCGACAGCGTTGAAAATAATCCTGCCTGAATCGCTTCATGGTAAATATTTGGTTACAATCACCGCATGAAACGTTCCGGCGTCGCAGACCTTCCGCTTCACGGCGGCCACGTGCCGCAATGGCTTGCCGAGCGGATGACCAAACTGGGGACGGCCATCACCGAAGCCATCGTCCGGAACTACAGCACTTCCGTCTTCCTCTCGCGGCTGAGCGATCCCTTCTGGTTCCAGGCGTTGGGCGCGGTGATGGGAATGGACTGGCACTCTTCGGGCATCACCACATCGGTCATGGGAGCCCTCAAGCGCGGCCTTACGCCGCGAGCCGATGAATTGGGCATTTACATCTGCGGCGGCCGCGGCAGGTTTTCACGAAACACGCCGCAGGAATTGCGCTCGATCGCCGAGCGTCGCGGGTTCGATGGCGAAGCCTTGGTCCGCAACAGCCGGCTGACCGCGCGCATCGACAATAATGCGATCGCCGACGGATTTCAGCTCTACCTCCATAGTTTCATCGTGACTTCGAATGGCGAGTGAGCCGTCGTACAGCAGGGCTTGAACGATCGGAGCGGAATGGCTCGTCGGTATCACTGGCACGCCTCGAACGATTCGTTCGGGCAATCGAAACCCGCCTCAAACCCGAGGCCAATTTCGACGCGATTATTGCCCACGAAAAGGCGATCTCTCCCTCACTCGACGACAGACCCCGGCAGCTCGCACTTTTCTGAATTCGGGACAGAGGAAAAATTCGCGGCCCGAGTACATTCACCGAATGGGTACCCGCTTCCACCTTCCAACCCAGCGGTGGCTTTCCAAAGCTATTGTCAGGCGACGGCAGTAGCGTTCGATTCGATCCGGATCAGTTACCGCGGGTTCCTCGACACCTGACCTATTCGCGATTGTCACAAGGCGGCTAGCTCAAAAGGCCGCCCGAGCTCGACGTCAAGAAAACACGCTGAGGTCGCGGTGGCGCAGGGCACACCGAGGAGAGCAAAAGAATCTCTGTGACCTCTGCGTCTCTGCGGTGAGCAATCCCGAAATTTTCTGTGAAGCGCTTCACGCGTGGGCATCGGCCCAATTGGCGCCGCTGTGCACTTCCACAGCCAGGCCGCAGCGGAGATCGGTGGCTTGGGTCATTTCTCTTTCGATCAACGCGCGCGCTTCACTGAGTTTGTCCTCCGGCACCTCGAAAACCAATTCGTCATGAACGGTCAGAAGCATTTTGGCGACGGGCTCTTTGCGCAGGGCGGCGTCGACGTTGATCATCGCCTTTTTGAGTATATCAGCGGCGCTTCCCTGAATCGGTGCGTTGAGCGCCATGCGCTCACCCAAGGCGCGCAGCCGAAAATTGGACGACTGCAGCTCAGGCAGATAACGGCGCCGGCCGAACATGGTCGTGGTGAATCCGTCGACCTTCGCTTTGTCCACCTGCGCGGCGAGAAACTCTTTCACTTTCGGAAATTGCGCGTAGTAGGTTTCGACGAAAGTCGCCGCTTCGTCCATTTCGACGCCGAGCCGCTGCGACACGCCGTAGGTGGACATGCCGTACGCGATGCCGTACGAAAACTGTTTGACCTGATTGCGCATCTCCGAAGTCACGTCGCTCAATACGACACCATAGACCTTCGCCGCGATAGTCGCGTGAAAATCATGTCCTTGAGCAAATGCCTGGCAAAACGTCTCGTCTTCGGAAAGATGCGCTAACACGCGCAACTCGATCTGCGAATAATCCGCCGAGAGCAACACGTGTCCCGGCGGCGCGATGAAAGCACGGCGAATCTGCCGCCCGAGGTCGCCGCGAATGGGAATGTTTTGCAAGTTGGGCGCGGTCGATGACAAGCGCCCGGTAGCGGCGGTGGTCTGTTCGTAGGTCGTGTGAATGCGCCGGCTCTTCGGATCGATGAGGCCGAGCAGCATTTCGCTGAAGCCGTTTTTGAGCTTCGACACCTCGCGGTATTCGAGCAACGAGGCGACGATCGAGTGGTGCCCGGCGAGCTTCTCCAACTCGGCGGCGTCCGTGGAATAACCAGTCTTGATCTTGCGGGTTTTCGGCAGAGATAATTTTTCAAAGAGAATGCGCTGGAGTTGAACATTGGAGTTCACATTGAACTGCTCGCCCGCAAGTTCCTGAATCGTGTGCTCCAAGGTCGTCATCTTTTGCCCGAAGTCCGTGTTCAATCTGTCGAGGTAGTCGCGGTCGACGAGAATGCCGGTGTGTTCCATGCGCGCGAGCACGGGGATCAGTGGAAACTCGAGCGTGGTTGCAAGCTCCCAGGCGCCTTGCGTGCGGAGTTGTTCTTCTACGACCGGCGTCATGACGCGGATCGCCACGGCTTCGCGGCACACACTCTGTTTTTCGTCGGCCGCGAAAGCCAGAGTGCCCTGCTCGCCGGGTTGCGGGTCGCTCTTCTCTGCATCGAGGCTGACGCCTAGATACCGGCTGACGGTATCCTGCAGGCTATACCCTGACGAAGCGCCGGGTTCGAGGAGATAGGCAGCGAGCTTGGTATCACAGTGTAGACCTTCGATGTCGACGCCGGCATCGAGCCCCGCGCGGAAAAGTACTTTGGCGTCATGGGCAGTCTTTTGCCGGTGAGGATCTTTGAGAGCGCCGGCAAGCTTGGGCATGGCATCGTTAAACGGCAAAATGCGCGCTTCGCCGCCTCCGTCGCTGACCGCGAGCCACTCATCGTTCCAAGCGAGCGCGATCGTCTCGCCCGAACGTAGCTCGCTTTCCGAAGTGAATTCCGAAGTCGAAACGATTTCCAAGCCGGGCGATGCAGCCCCAGCGCCGTGAAATTTAAGTTCTTTAAGACGCTCGTGCAGGCTGCGAAATTCGAGTGAGTGAAAAAGATTGCGCACCGCTTCGTCGTCCCACGCTTCGAGGCGAAGCTTCGCTGGGTCGAGATCGAGCCCAACGTCGTTGAGCAAGCGGCCGAGCTCTCTATTGATCCGAACTTGATCCGCGTGGGATTTGATCGCCTCGCGCAGTTTCGGCGTGAGCTCGTCGGCATGGGCGATCACCTGCTCGATGTCACCGTACTTGTTGATCAGTTGGGCTGCGGTTTTATCGCCGACGCCGGGCACGCCGGGTAAGTTGTCGGCGGTTTCACCCTTGAGCGCAACGAAATCGATCCATTTTTCCGGCGTGACGCCGTAGCGTTCGAGCACGGTCGATGGGTCATAACGGATCACGTCGGAGATGCCGCGGCGGGTCATGATGACGACGACTCCGTCACGCACCAGCTGAAGAATATCGCGGTCGCCGGTGACGATGATTACGTCAAAACCTTCTTCACGTGCGTGCTTGGTCAAGGTCGCGAGGAGATCGTCGGCTTCATAGCCGTCGAGCTCGACCATGGGAATCCGCAAGCTGGCGAGAACTTCTCGGATCAATGGCAATTGTTGTTTGAATAAATCCGGAGTCGCCGCCCGCCCGGCCTTGTATTCCGCGTAACGGTCGAGGCGGAACTGCGGCGCGCCCTTATCGAAACAAACGACCACGCCCTGGGGTCGCTCATCGGCGAGAAGTTTGATCAGCATCGCGGTGAAGCCGTAGACGGCGTTGGTCACTTGCCCCGAAGACGTAACGAGGGTATCGGGCAAGGCGAAAAAAGCGCGAAATGCCAACGAGTGGCCGTCGAGCAACAATACCTTGCGCGCGTCCGTTTGCACCGGCGACGCCGGTTTACTGCTCGGTTTCTTCCTGGGTTTTTCTATCGTTTTGGCCATAGCGTTTTTAGTCTAATCAGAGATTTCGTTGACGGCAAGCTAGCAAAACTATCTCTGTCTTCCCTCCGAGATCGCGAAGCCGAAATTAGGCTGTTCAGCGTCATAATGTAAGATTTCGATTTGATCCCAACACTTTGATATTCGGAAGCGGTCTGTGACGCAACGTTTACAGGCCACTGAAAGACTCTCTCGGAGTCCTTCGACGTCGCTCAGGACGAACGGGAGAGCATTTGAAGTCATTGATTATTTTCCGTTCCTGCTGAGGTGTCGACTAATCGGATGAAAGCCGGCAACTTCATCCTTTTTCGGTCGATTGCATTCACCGGATTGTAATCAGCAAGACGCCCGCGACCATGGTGGCCGCGCCAAGAATGATGCGCAGATTTACCGTCTCGATTTTGCGCAGAAACACGGCGCTAAAGAGGACCGTGAAGAGCGGCGTCGTGTTGAGCAGCGGGATGATGACGGAAAGCTGGCCGGCGCCGAGGGCGATGAAATTCGCCACCTGTGCCAGCGTTGCCAGTGACGCCGCGCAGACGAAGAAAATCAGACTGCGGCGCTGTATGCGGAATTGCCCGGTGCGTTTTGTAGTGACGGCGAATATCAGCAGTAAGATCAGCGACACCGTCGTCACCACGGCTACCGCGACAAACGGATCGGGAATAATTTTCAATGCTTGTTTGCGCAGAGTTTGGGAGACGGCCGAAATGAGGCCGGCGCTGATCGGCAGGAGCGCATCGACCAAGCGCCATTTCGCAGCGCCTTGCTGCTTTCCCGAGATCAGCCAAAGGCTGCCGACGATTAGAACCGTGCCGAGGAAAACCAGCCAGCCAGGCTGTTCTTTGAAAATTGTAATCGCGATGGCGGTAGCGAAGAGCGGCTCGCTGCCGCGCAACGGCCCGGCGCGGGCGACGCCGATGCGCGTAATTCCTTCATAAAACAGTGCGCGCGCAAAAAGCGGCTGCATGCAGCCGCTGATCAAGTAGTAGATCATCGCCGGCGACTTGAGGAATTCCAACGAGGTCGTAGCGATCAGGTAGCTCCACATGCAGGTGATCGACACCGTATAGCTTACTAACATGGCGGCAAAGATATTCGACTGCCGCAGGCCGAAGCGGACCAGAACAGAATCTCCGGCCCAGCCCATGGCGGAACCGATGGCGATAATTTCGGCGAACAACGGCGTCAAGTGAGATCTCGTCTCGTCGGAACCGTCAGATAAGCCGAGCGTGCCGAGATTTGCAACGGCAGAGACGGTGTCTTAAGATCGCTTGACTTAAAAAATTTCCGTCAAAGGAGGCTTTATGGAAAAACAAGCCAAGGTTGTGCAGCTCAAGACGCAGCTCGTGAAAGAGGGACACACACGCGACATGCTTGCTGAAACCGATTTGATGACACTGAGAATTCATTGCTACGCGCCGGGCATCGGCGAAAACGCGCTGCATTCCCACACGAAGGAAGATCACATGTTTCTCGTGCTGCAGGGGACGGCGCAATTCACCACCGGACGAGACGGCAAGACGGTAGTCAATGCCGGGAGAAACCACGCAGTCGTTTTGCCGGCCGGTTGCTACTATCAGTTCTGCAACTCGGGCACCGAGCCGCTCGTGATGGCGCGCATCGGCGCGGGATCGGACAAAGCGGATCACCGGCTCAACCCGGACGGCTCGGCGATCCCGGGACGAACTCACGAACAAGGCGCGGCGAAGCCGGTGCTGATTGAAGGCGCGTTCTTCGAATAGAGCTACCGGAGTTTGTCGAATTAAAAGGAGGGGGCAAGCCCGCACTCGTGGGGGCGAGCACGGACTTGCCGGGGAGAGCTTCCCCAATCGGGGAAGTTCGCGGAACTGTTTAGGCGATATCTCGCATGTGGGAGAATGTGTACTGCAGCTTTCTTAGCTCGGCATTGAACCAGCGTTTACGCCGGCGGTGACGTGAAAGGTGCGGCTCGAGGAGTGATTGGGGATATAGCTTGGCGCCGCATTTGTCGCACTTGGCCGCTCGGAAATCAGTCCGATCCATTGAAATTACCTTGGATTGTTTCGGTGAAGCTGGCTGCATGCCCTTCCTCCTGCAGGTTGTTGTAAACGGTCTTGAGCAAGTGACATGCCAGCGGTTACAAATGGCTGCCACAGCAAAATTTTCAAATTCTTTCGCGGTAATGAAGCCTAAGGAGCAGGGGTGAGTGTCAGGCGCAAAGTGTCAACGACATGTCATCGATGACACCTTGCCACGGTCAGTAACGTTCCGCGGCGCCACAGCCGACGTAGGGAATCAGAATTACGCGGTATTTATCGGGTTTAAGCGATAAACAGGCGTGAGCAGCGCCATGTTGTGCCGGCGCGCCTTTTTCACATCTCGCAATGGCCGGCTCGGGCGCAAACGTAAACCTATCTTACAGATACTGTTTCAAGCCAAAAAATTCAGCAGCAGTGCCGCCTAGTAAGTTATCAATATCCTGCTGGGTCAACCCCTGGCGCGCCTTTAGCATCGATACGGTATTGGGTGACGTGCCATCCGGATGAGGGTAGTCGCTGCCGATCATCAAACGCGAGCTGCCGATTCGTTTGACGACGTCCGGGAGAGTCGAATCTTCGGAGCCGAACGAGAAGTAAAAGTTATTAAAGCAATCCTTAGGGCGCCGTTTCGCCTTTTCCCGCGCCGCGGCAATACCGATAAACTTGTTCGGATGTTTTTTCAGTACGCGAGAGATCGCTTGGTTATACGCGCGGCTGACGTTGGCGCCCAACTCGGCATCGACATCGTAGTAGAAGGGCGAGTTGTTGGGAATCAAAACCTGTATGTCGAAGCCGTCGTGCGCCATGGCTTCCAGGCGTGGCTCGACTTCGAAGTCGGATTTCGGCCGGCCATTGACCCGCAGTGGTTTGATGTGCGCCGGCACGTGCGGCGCGCGCCGGATAGTCGATCCGATAATGGCCCGTGGGCAAGGCGACGACACGCGGTCCCTGCGCGGCGTACTTGACGTCTAAATCGCCAAGGGCATCGAGTGGCGTAAAATGTGTATCGGAGTCGATTCTGATCATCTTAACCTCCGTTGCTCTTGATCAGCGCAACTACGCGTAACTGATTACAAGTTAGATTAAGCAATCTATTTCAGCGTAGAATATGCTGTCAACGAGATCGTCAAGGGGCTCTTGATTCATCAACGCTATGTGCGCCAGGATTCGGTGGCAGGTTGACGGAATGCCGCGCCGGATGTTAGAAGCAGGGCCTCCTTAAATCCTATCATCTTTCTTACAAGGCTAGGGAGGGTTTATTTATGTCAAGGTTCCTAGTCGCTTTGGCAGGATTCGTGTCGAGCTTTCTCGTTCCGCTCACGTCTTTTGCGCAGCAAGCGGATGCGCCTGTCTACCAGGATGGTGACTGGTGGCGAATAAAACTAGAAGTCGCCCGGCCGACCGGAGTCTCGGTTGCGGGTTCGCGGCTGGGCGGCTTTCCCGAGTATCGTGTTCAGATTAACTCCGGCAAACCCACAACTATTGGAATTCGAGGTGAGCAAACCAAAGAGCTAGATACACCGGCCATTATATCGTTGGTATTAGGCAAAACCGGATGGCGCGGTGACCTGTTGCGATTTCCCCTGCGTGTCGGGCTCACCTGGACGGATCGTTTTCAGTTTCAACCACGAGGCACGCTCGCGACTTGGCAGGAGGGTCGTTACGAAGTCCAGGCTTGGGAAAAGATCATGACCGCGAAGGGCGCGTTCGATGCGTTCAAGATCGTGATGAGCACCAACGTACCGACGGGTCCTAAAGGCAAAGGAACCGCCGTTCGAACGAACACGTACTATTACTCTCCGGAAATAAAAGCCATTGTCTCTTATAAGGAAGAAGGGATCGAGGCCGGGATTACAGAAACGCTCGTGGACTTCAATCTGAGTAGGTGAAGGTTCGTAAAACGCGTTGAGCAGCGATTTTGAAATTAGCAGTATACGTTGCCGAGCTCGCCGGCTCATTACGAATCGCTTCGAAGTAGTGTGCGTCGAACCGCAGCGATAATTTTTGCTTTAGCGGGCGTGAAATTCTGTTCAAGCCCCGGGCTCGCGGGAACAGGCGCGAAAGGCGCGGCGACGCGCACAATCGGGCTGTCGAGATAATAGAAAGCTTCGTTTTGGATGCGCGCGACGATTTCCGCGCCTATGCCGCCTTGTTCGACGGCTTCATGGACGATAATCATCCGGCTGGTTTTCTTGACAGAGCTCACGATGGATTCGACATCCAGCGGCGAAATGCTGCGCGGATCGATCACTTCAACTGAAATTCCTTCGTTCGCTAACTCGTCGGCCGCGGCGAGCGCCAGTGCGAGCATGCTCGACAGAGCGACTATCGTCATGTGATCGCCTTGCCGCAGAACCTTGGCTTTACCAATGGCGACGACGTGATCGCTATCGGGAACTTGCCCTTTCGACCAATAGAGTCCGCGGTGCTCGACGAAGACCACCGGGTTGTCGTCGCGAATAGCTGTCTTCAGCAATCCTTTGGCATCAGCGGGATTGGACGGCATGACTATTTTTAAACCAGGAACGTGGGCGAGCCACGCTTCGAGGCTCTGCGAATGATGCGCGCCCATGGCGCCGCTGATGCCGCATTGGACACGGACGGTCAGCGGAATGCTAAGCTGGCCGCCGGACATGTAATGCAATTTTGCGGCGTGGTTGACCAACTGGTCCATGGCGAGGGTGATGAAGTCGATAAACATGATTTCGACGACGGGTCTCAACCCCGCGGTTGCCGCGCCGATCGCCAGGCCCATTACAGTCCCCTCGCTGATCGGCGTGTTGACGATCCGGTTGGCGCCGAATTCCTCGGCGAGTCCTTTGGTGGCGCCAAAGGGTCCGCCGAGCGCGACGTCCTCGCCGAAGACGTAGACGGACGAATCGCGGCGCAGTTCTTCGGCGAGACCGGAGCGAATGGCTTCAAGGTAAGTTTGCTCAGGCATGACCTGTCGTTCATCATCGTGTCATCCTGAGGCGCAGCCGAAGGATCTCGACTGGAGACGAGACCCTTCGCTGGCGCTCAGGGTGACAGTAAAGTTGAGTATACGTGAATCGTTGTTGCCAAGCGGATCGCCATCATAAACCTTCAAGCTGTCACTTGCCTATCCACTTCGTTTGCCGTCGGCCAAGGCGACGATAACGCGAACTCGGCAGCTTTTTCGACGAGACCGCGGGCTTCGCTTTCGATTGCTGCCAGCTGTTTATCGGTGAGCGCCTTCTTGCTTTTCAGCACGCGGACAACGCGGGCGATGGGATCTTTCTTTTTCCACTCGGCGAGCTGAGATAGCTCGCGGTACTTCGCCGGATCGCCCTCGTAGTGGCCGCGCATGCGGTGGGTCAAGCATTCGACGAATATCGGCCCTTTGCCGGAGCGGCATTCCTCTACGGCGTTCCGCATCGCGTCGCGCACGGCAAAAAGATCGTTGCCGTCGATGGTGCTTGCCGGAATTCCGTACGTCTTCGCATGTTGCGCCAGCCTTTCAATCTTTGTGTGCGCCGACAGCGGCGTGAACTCGGCGTAGCCGTTGTTCTCGCAGACGAAAATAACCGGCAAGCGCCAGAGACTGGCGATATTCAGCGATTCGTGAAACGGCCCGGCTTGCCCGGCGCCGTCGCCGAAGAATACCACGGCGACTTGGCGTTGCTTTTTTTCCTTCGCGGCGAAGGCGGCGCCGAGCGCCAATGGAATTGTTCCGCCGACTACGCCGGTCGCGGTGATGAAGCCGGTTTCCTTGGCGACGATATGCATCGAGCCGCCCTTGCCGCCGCAATAGCCGGTGGCGCGCCCGGCAATTTCCGCCATGAGCTTGTTGATATCCGCGCCTTTCGCAATGGCGTGGCCGTGCGAGCGATGGCCGCCGAAGACATAATCGTCGTTGCGCAATAAGCTACAAGCTCCGACGGCAACGGCTTCTTGGCCGATACCCAAATGCAGCAGGCCGACGATCTGGCGTTCGGCGTAGAGCGCGGAGGCTTTTTCCTCAAACGCGCGGATGAGCCACATCCGGCGTAAGAGGTCGATGAGCTCGCGTGGATTCTCTTTCTTTGCCGGCATGAGTGAGCGTGGATCGTGAGAAATCGCAGAGTCCGCGCTCAAGCAACCGCTGCCCTGACGGCGTCTATGATGCGCGATTCCGATGGTCCAATGTGCGCTTCCAGAGGCGGGCTGTAAGGCACAGGCACGTCCAGGGTCGAGACCCGGCGGATGCGGGTCTTCAGTTTATCAAAGCCGCTTTCGGCTATGCGCGCGGCGATTTCCGCGGCGACGCCGCAGCTCTGGTGTGTTTCGTCGGCGATGACGACGCGATGAGTCTTTTCAATCGAAGTTAGGATCGTTGCCAGGTCGAAGGGAACCAGAGTCCGCGGGTCGACGACTTCGACGTCAATGTTTTCCTTAGCGAGCTTGGCTGCCGCCTGGAGCGAAACCTGCACGGTGTACGAAGTCGCGATCAGAGTAACATCGCTTCCTTTGCGCTTCACGTCCGCCACACCGAACGGAATCGGCTTATCGTTGTCGGGAATTTCGCCGCGCATGTCCAACAATCGGGTGTGATCGACGAAGATCGTCGGATTGTCGCTGGCGACGGCGGTTTTGAGCAAGCCTTTGACGTCGCGTGGCGAGGAGGGAATGGCAATTTCCAAACCCGGACAATTCCATAGCATCGCTTGCGGACTGCCGGAGTGTTGCGCCGCGCCGCCGCCGCGCAGACCGTGAAACAGATGAAACACGACCGGCACGCGAGTTTGGCCGCCGGACATGGAAAAAGCATTGGCCGCTTCGTTGGCGACTTGGGGCCAAGCTTCATAAATAAAACTGCCGGTGCTGAGATCGACGACCGGCCTTAAGCCTGCCATCGCCGCGCCGGTGGCGAGGCCGCAAAACCCAAGCTCGGAGATCGGCGGCGAAATCATGCGGTCGCCGTATTTATTCTTGAGATTTTGGTAGACGTGGCGGTACGGACTCAGGCTTAAAAAGGTTCCGTTGATCAGATGGACGCGCTCATCAGCCGCCATGATTTCTTCCAGCGCTTCGAATTTCGCTTCGTAGTAGGCAAGTTCTCGCATAGTAAACTCTCAAGCAAAGAAATCTTTCTCGGCTTCTTCCGGTTTGGGATAGGGACTGTTCACCGCGAATTCGACCGCGGCGGCGATCTCGCCTTTGACTTGGCGCTCGATGCCGGCGATTTCGTCTCTGCTCGCTTGTTCGTTTTCAGCCAATTCGCGTATGTAGATCAAAAGAGGGTCGCAGGAGCGATACCACTCGCGGGCCTTTTCCGGCACGCTGCTGACATCCCACGCGAGCGAAGTGTCGGTTGGCCGCGGTACGGTCGGCCAATTGGTCTCGCTGCCGGGATAGCGGACGGTTTGCGCCTCGATGAACTGCGGGCCTTCGCCGGCGCGGATTTTTGTCACCACTTCGGAAATCGTCGCGTGCACCAAACCTGCGTCCATGCCGTCGATCTGCTGCGCCGGAATTTTGTACGCCTTCGGCAAATCCGTTAGCGGATACGCCGCCATCGATGACGATTGCGCGGCGGCGGCGGCGCGGCCGGCACCATATTTGCCGTTGTTCTCGCAGAGAAACAGCACCGGCAACTTAAGCAGCGAGGCGAGGTTGAAAGCTTCCGGCGCGGCGCCTTCTTCGAGGGAGCCGTCGCCGAACAGGCAGACGGTGATGCGGCCGTTTTTTTGCGCCTTCGATGCGTATGCTGTGCCTGTCGAGAGCGGAATAATGCCGGCGACGACGCCTGAGCTGTGCAGAAAGCCCAACGAAGGCGCAACCGAATGGAATGAACCGCCTTTTCCCTTATTCAATCCGTCGGCGCGACCGAGGATCTCGGCAAAAAGTTTCTTCGGCTCGGCGCCGCGGGCGAGCAGATGGCCATGGTTTCGGTGTGTGGTGAAAAGATAATCATCCGAGCGCAGACATGAGATCGCCGGCACGCCGGTGCCCTCTTGGCCGACATAAAGGTGGTAGTGTCCGCCGAACACGCCTTTGTCATGCAGCGACACGAGATTCTCCTCGAAATGGCGGATGACGAACATCCGCCGGCATAGATCCAACAACGTTTCGCGGGGTAATTTTGGTAACATATGGTTTGTGACTTATTGCAAAAGCCGGGGGCTTGTCAACGTCGTTCACTGGATTGACAAGGCTTCCGTCGCGGGACTAAATGCCAGGTAACACCGCCATTCGATGGAGGATATCCTATGATTGCAAAATGGTTGTCGCTGCTATTAGTCGCGGGTTTTTTCGTCTCGCCGCCAATGCTCTTCGCGCAATCCCGCGCCCTCAGGAAAGTACAAGTAGGTGTGCCCGCGATCAGCATGGGAAACATCATTATCTATTTTACCAAGGATGCGAAGATTTTTGAGAAGTATGGTCTTGACGTCGATCCCGTCGCCGTAGCCGGCTCCGGCATCGCCTCAAAGGCACTGATCTCGGGCAGCGTGCTGATCTCGCCGATCGCCACGCCAACGGTCATGACCGCGGTACTGGCCGGCTCGGACATGGTGATCTTGGCGCACACGATGCCGGGCGTGATCCAGTCTTTGATGGTGCGCCCCGACATTAAACGAAGCGAAGACCTCAAAGGAAAAACCGTGGGAGTCACGACGTTTGGGTCCCTGACCGATTTTCTCGTGAAGTATCTTGCCAGGCAGAAGGGGCTTAACCCGGACAAAGATTTCGCGCTTCTTCAGATTGGTACCGATAGCGATCGATTCCTCGCCCTGCAGCAGGGAAAGATTCAGGGTGCGACGTTATCGCATCCGAACTTTATCTTCGCCCAACGGGCGGGGTTTCACGTGTTATGGGATTTTTTCAAAGAAGTCGACTATCCGTGGAGCGAGATCGCGACGACGCGGACGCAGATCAAGCAAGACCGCGACCTTGTTATGCGCTACATGCGCGCGCACGTGGAAGGCATAGCCCGCTTTAAGCAGGAGCCCGATCTCGCGAAGAAAGTCATCAAGAAGATGCTACGACTGGACGACGATTCGTTAGCGCAGGAGTCTTGGGAGCTATTTGCCAAGCATCGTATCGCCGCGCCGTATCCAAACATCAAGGGCCTGAAGACGAGCTATGAGTACGTCGCGGCGACGCGTCCCGACGTATACAAACACAAGCCGGAGGAGTTCATCGACTCAAGCTTCGTTGAGGAGCTCGACAAGAGCGGATTCATCAAGAAGCTGTACGAGAAGTAATCGGCCGGCATGAAGGTTCGCATCGGGATAGCGCTCGGGCAATGGCCAATTAAGGACGCCCACGCCGACGCGATAGTGGATCTCGTCGACTACTTCGAAGCGCTCGACGTCGATTCCCTCTGGATGAGCGACCGCCTGGTCACAAGTCAGTTGATTCTCGAACCGATCACGTTTCTTTCCTATATCGCGGGGCGATTGCGCAAGATGAAGCTCGGGACGAGCACGCTGGTGCTGCCGGCGCGCAATCCGATCGTTCTCGCCAAAGAACTGGCGACGCTGGACTTCATTTCGCGCGGCCGTTTGTTTCCCGCTTTCGGTTTGGGCGGCGACGATTCGAAGGACTTGCAGGCCGTTGGCGTGTACAAGAAAGAACGCGCGGCTCGGGCCGATGAGGCGATTGGTCTGATGCGGCGGCTATGGACGGAAGAAAATGTCACGTTCGAAGGAAAATTTTATTCCGTGCAAGATGTCACGATCATGCCGCGGCCTTGGCAGAAAAATGGTCTTCCCATCTGGATCGGCGGGCGCAGCCAAGCCGCCATGCGCCGCACCGGTCGTTTGGGCGATGGTTGGTTGGTCTCTTCGGTGTCGCCTGCGGAGGTCGATGCTGGAATCAATGCGATTCGCGTCTACGCAGCCGAAGCCGGCCGACAAGTTCCGGAAGATCACTATGGCGTGCTGATTCCTTTCTACTTTGCGGCGGATGCTGACAAAGCGTTCGAAGTCGCCGGACGCTCGGTTCGGCCGCGCGCCGATATTTCGGTTGGCGAATTCACCGCATTTGGAAGTCCCGACCAAGTGCGCGCAAAAGTGCAAGCCTATATCGCCGCGGGCGCAACGAAATTTATCATGCGGCCGTGCGGACCGTTCGAAGGCTGGCGCGAGCAGGTCGGGATTCTGGCGCGTGAAGTGATTCAGCCGCTGCAGACCCCGGCTGAATAGACTGGGTAGCAAGCTTCTGGGAAAAAACCATTGATTGAAAAGTTGTCCGATGGCGTCACCCGCAAGTGTTCTCTTTACGGCGGGCTAATTAGAATTCGTCAGGATTGCCGCTAAAGGCGTGAGGGAATGACGAAATTGAAACGGCTAGAAATAATCTTGGTAAGGTGCTCATGCGGAATCTGGTTTGGGTACCAGCACCGCCGCGCCTTGAATTTTTCCATGCCGTAGCCGTGCTAGGGCTTCATTTGCTTCTTCCAACGGAAACGTTTCAACCCTCGTGCGCACAGGAACCTTTGGCGCGAGAGCCATGAACTCTTCGCCGTCGCGGCGCGTGAGATTTGCGACGGAGCAAATCGAGCGCTCTTCCCACAGGATGGAATAGGGAAAAGAGGGAATATCGCTCATGTGGATGCCGCCACAAACGACAATCCCGCCTTTCCCGACGGCCTCGAGCGCTTGTGGCACCAGAGCGCCGACAGGCGCGAATATGATCGCGGCATCGAGCTTGACCGGCGGCAGTTCGTTCGAGCCACCGGCCCAAACCGCGCCTAGGCCGAGAGCGAACTTTCTTGCTTCGTCGTCGCCTGGACGGGTGAACGCATAGATCCCACGCTGCTGATATTTTGCGACTTGCGCGACGATGTGCGCGGCGGCGCCGAAACCGTAAATGCCGAGCCGTTTGGCATTGCCGGCTTTGACAAGGCTTCGATAACCAATCAACCCGGCGCAGAGCAGCGGCGCGGCTTCAACGTCATTGTATATTTCGGAAATCGGAAAACAAAAACGCTGATCGGCGACGGTATACTCGGCGTAGCCGCCGTCGATCGTATAGCCGGTGAACTTCGCCTGGTCGCAGAGGTTTTCTTGGCCATTCCGGCAATAAGAGCAAGTGCCGCATGTCCAGCCAAGCCAGGGTACGCCGACACGATCGCCGATCCTGAAGCGACCGACGGTTTGGTCTAATTCCGCCACCGTGCCGACGATTTCGTGGCCCGGCACCAGCGGCAATTTAGGCCGCGTTAATTCGCCATCGACGACATGCAGATCGGTGCGGCACACCGCACAGGCGGATACGCGGATCAAAACTTCGCCAGCGCCAGGCCGAGGGGTTGGCACGTCTGTCAAGCGCAACGCTTGACCGGCTCTTTCAAAGAGCATCGCGCGCATGATTTAGATGTTTATCCAAACTCGAGCGAGAAGCCAAATCTGCGGCGAGATGCCTCAGGGCTTGATCCTACCTGGACGGCTATCATGCTATAGTGGCCGTCAACTTGAAAGTCGGCCGACAATAAAGGAACAGCAAGCATGGGATACATCGAATCGAACCTTTTGCCTGACGAAAAAATCGTCTACAAAGCGAGATTGCACTGGATCATTTTCTGGAAACCTTGCGCGCTGGTTTTTCTTGGGGCCATTTTTCTATTCATTCAACCGATCGTTGGCGGCGTTGTTATCCTGATCGGATTGCTTGCCTTCCTTCCTCCGGTTATCGATTACGCGACTTCAGAGTTTGGCGTGACTAACAAGAGGGTGATTATCAAAGTGGGATTTTTGCGCCGGAAAACGTTGGAGCTGCTGCTCCGGCACGTCGAAGCGATATCCGTGGATCAAACGGTCATGGGCAGGTTTCTGAACTATGGCTCAGTGACGCTCACGGGAACCGGTGGCGTGCGCGAAGTCTTTCACAATATTTCCGCGCCGCTGGAGTTTCGCAAGCGGATTCAAGGCGAGGCCTCGTAGAGGCACCGTGCTGTTCAATTTGGTTAGCCTACATAATTGGCTGAGGATTTTGCCGGCAATCCTAGCCCTGAGTCATGCGGCAACGCTTGGTGCGGCCGTTCCGAATAGCGCGCAAGGCTTGATCGACTTTGACCATGACATCGGACTCGTTGGCGCGTCGCACGAGCAGCAATTTTGTTTATCGATCAAAAACGGCAAGCTTAAATCCGGGCAGATGCTGACACTGGTTTGGATTCCCATCTCAGACGTAAAAGAGACCGCCGAAATACGATCGGCCAACGTGCGCAAGTTGCTGACGGGTTCTTGCGATGCAGTCAACAACATTGAAGGCCACGCCGCCTATGATCTCGATGCCAGGAATCTCGATACCGGGAAAATCTATATCGCCATCGTGGGAATCCACGCCGATCTGCGGATCCTTCACGGAGTAGTGGAAGGCAAACTCGACTCGCGCAACAGCGTTAGTTTCCGTGCGTGCAGCGGTATGGAAGGACTTCATTTCAGCGTATGGACGGGCGGCGCTCTCAAGGAGAAACCAGTGTGGCACCGCTATTACTATCTCGGTTACGACGTCGAGCCGACGTGTAAAGACACGGACTTCGAAGAGCGGGCCAAATGACTCGAATTCGACGAGAATCGGGGATTAATCCAGGTCGATATCTTTCAGCGGTTTGGTGATGGGCTCTTCTTTGGCTTTCTTGAATAGCTCTTGGAACTTAGCCTCGAGAACTTTGGACTTGTTCTTTTCCGCTTCGGCGATCTTTTGATATTTCTCGTCACGGCGACTGGCTTCTTCATGGACTAGTTTGACCGCGTCCTTTAATTCAACGGCCATTTGCGGGTTCGCCCGCAGCTTATGATCAAGGACGGCGCCAAGCGCCGGATCGATGGTCAGTGTAGCTTCGCAGCAGGGGCAGGTAACTTGAATTGTTTTTGCTTCGTTGGCAGACATGGTCAACTCCTCGGCAATCGGCATCTCTTTCTCCACTCCTACCTCATGCCTCTCGTCTCGTATCATCCCCTCAATTCGATCTGCTCGCCGTCAGGGCCGCTGAAGACAACCCGGCGCCAGCCGGTTTCGCGCGGCTCGCGGGCGGCGGTGTCATGTGGAGCGCGGAGTAATTTTACTTCATCGCGCTGAAGCTTCTCAACCGTATCGACAAAATTATCGGTTTCGAGACAAAAATGAAACCCTGACATCGTCTCGCCCGGGTGATGGGTCAACTCAAGGACGGTATCGCCTAGTTTTAGATAAGCGATTTGCAAACCGCCGCCCGCAGCGTGCTGAAAATAATGCTTAAAGCCGAAATGGCGCTCGTAGAATTTCACCGACCGATCCAGGTCTGAAACATGGATTGCAACATGATCGATACGCTTGAACATAGGTTTCGCTCCGGTTAGAAGGATAGGCTTTTCGTAGGCTGTTTTGCAAGCATCGCTCGGCAGTGTGAAATTTTCGCGCAGAGCGTTAAAATAGCCGTTCCGGGATTACCACCGATGCCCATATTTCGACTTGTCGATGACATGGTTTTTCCACCGCCGGATTATGCCGATCCAAGCGGCTTGATCGCCGTCGGCGGCGATCTTTCTCACGAACGTTTGCTTGAGGCCTACCGGGTGGGTATTTTCCCGTGGTATTCCGACGACCAACCGATCCTGTGGTGGTCGCCGGACCCGCGCTTCGTGCTAGAGCTCAATGAATTCAAACCCTCGCGCAGCCTACGCAGGACCTTGCGTCGCAATATTTTTCAAGTCACCTTCGACCGATATTTCGAAGAAGTGATCACAGCCTGCGCCGCTGTTCCTCGCGAAGGGCAGAGCGGCACGTGGATCACTACGGAAATGCGCGATGCCTACATCGGTCTCTACGGTCTTGGTTACGCACACTCGGTGGAAGCCTGGTATGCCAACAAGCTGGTGGGCGGCCTCTACGGGGTATCACTGGGAAAGGCTTTCTTCGGCGAGTCGATGTTCCACTACAAGACCGATGCGTCAAAGGTCGCGCTGGCGGTGCTGGTGGAGAAACTGAAGAGCTGGGGCTTTCATTTTATCGACTCGCAGATGACCACGGACCATATGCAACGCCTTGGCGCCAAAGAAATGTCACGACGGATCTTCTTAAAAAAACTCCAATCGGCATTGCGCCATTCAACTAAGCGCGGCAAGTGGCGTGTGGATGACTAAACTCACCCGTCCATGTGCCAAAGCTTGCGGATCAGTTCGTTAGGGCGTCGCCGATGCGATGGCGGCAACCGCGATTATGCGCTCATCAGAGCCGCGTCATGCCGGCCCGCGCCGGGCTTTCACAGCTGTTGGCAGGAATCAAGTCCGAAATATCCCCGAAATTGAGATCGGCCCCGTGAGATACCGTCAGCTCGCGTTTGCAACCGGTGTTTGCTCGGCTTCGTGGATCAGTGCATCGAGTGATTTTTCGGACGGAAATTCGATGACCAGCAGCGCGACGCTCAACGCGGAGAGCCAATACTGATCTTGGACAAAGCGTCCAACGATCGCCAAAACCAATCCGTAGACCGCGATCGCTTCGACGATGGCGAAGATCACGACTTTGCGGGTGACGTAAGTCGAAACCACGTAAGCGGCGCGTTCTTCATCAGCGCCCCTAAACTCTTCCAAAGCGCGAAATAGTTTCGTCGCCTTGGCGTCGCGGACGATCGCATCAGGGGGCAAGTTTCGCCTGCGCCAGTAAACGTAATAACCCAGATCGACTAGAGTGAGGAGCCAAAACATGACCCTCGCCGGAGTGGCAATCGAGGGATTGGTCCCGACGTTCGGGTTGGCTAAAACGCTGCGCGAAATCACCACGTAAATCGGAATCGAGATGACAAAGCAGCTCCACAGAATCACCGCCGCGCCGCGCTGGTCGAGCAGGATTGTTTTGAACTCAGGTCGGATCATTGCGCCTCCTGATGTGATAGCTACTTAGCACAGCTGAGCTCGATCTGTCTCGCGTTCGAGCTTCGATCTTGTCGCGTGGCTGATCGGGTGATATACGCACGGCTAACGGCGAAATGGAGAGGCGACTATGGCTGAATTCGATATTGTGATTCACGGCGGCCGGTTGATCGACGGAACCGGCAATCCGTGGTTTTACGGCGACGTGGCAATCAAGGACGGCAAGATCGCGAGCATCGGCAAGATTAGTCCGGAATCCGGACAACGCGCCATTTCGGCAAAGGGTTGCGTCGTTACGCCCGGCTTTATCGACATGCATACGCACAGTGATCAGCCGATCGTCGCCGACGGCAACGCCGAGAGCAAAGTGCGTCAAGGCGTAACGCTGGATATTATCGGCGAGAGCCAGACCGTGGCGCCGCTCGAAGGCGCGATCTTGGAGGAGTACCAAGCCGAACATCGCAAGCGCAACGGCATCGAAACCGATTGGAAAACTTTCACCGGTTACTTCAACACCGTGATGCGCGGCGGAATCTCGATCAACGTCGCTTCCGGCGTTTCGCCGCAGCAGGTGAAGCGAGTCGTCTGCGGTTTCGAAGAGCGTCCAGCCAGCGGCGCCGAGCAGGAGAAGATGAATCGCCTCGTTGCCCAGGCGATGGAAGAAGGCGCGCTCGGTCTCACGGCCGCGTGGCACGCCAAAGGGCCGGAGAATCCCGGTGAAGTGGTGGAGATGGCGAAGGTGGCCAGGCGCTATGGCGGCTACTACGGGGTGCACGTCGGCAGCGAAGGCTTCGATATTTTTGAAGAGTTGGCCAAGACGTTGCGTATCGCGCGGGAGTCGCGGATTCCGATCCATGTTTATCATTTGAAAATGCGCGCCAAAGCCAACTGGGGGCGCGTGCGCGAAGTGGTTGAACAGATCGAAGAAGCGCGACGCGAAGGCTTGGATATCACCGCCAATCAATATCCTTATACGGCTATGCAGCATCCCTGGCGCCGTTTGTTCCCGCGCTGGGTGCAGGACGGCCCGGCGAACGAGACCATTTCGCAATTCAAGAGTCCGACGTTCCGCGAGCGCGTCATGAAAGATCCCGAGTTCAGCCAGTACGTCGACGAGCACGGCGGCTGGGAAGGCGTCGTCGCGGCGCGGTTAGATACCGCGTCACTAAAAAAGTTCGAAGGCATGACCATCGCGGAGATCGCCAAGCTTCGCGAGGTGGATCCCGCAAGCGCTTGCTTCGATCTGATCTACGAGGAGGGCGCGTTCATTCACGGCGTGCATCACACGATGAACGAAGACGATGTGAAAGCCGTTATGCGCGTGCCGTGGGTCTCGATCGGTTCCGATGGCAGCGCGCTCAATCAGAAATATCCCGGCAAGCCGCACCCGCGCAGCTTCGGCACCAATCCGCGCGTGCTGGGGAAATATACGCGCGAAGAAAAAGTTCTTACTCTCGAAGACGCCGTGCGCAAGATGACCTCGATGCCCGTGCAAGTTTTGGGTCTCAAGGACCGGGGTTTGCTGCGCGAGGGGTACTGGGGAGACGTGGTGGTGTTCGACCCGGATACGGTGGCCGACACAGCCACCTACGACAATCCGAAGCAGTTTCCGAAAGGCATTCCGTATGTTTTGGTCAATGGCTCTGTGGTCATCGATAATGGGGATCACACGAGGGCGCGGCCGGGGCGCGTCGTCCATGGACCTGGATATGCGGGTAAGTGAAATTCAAAAGGATGACAGCTAGAAGTCTAGATCACCGGAATTAGTGGATCCGGTATTCAATAGCCGCGACAACTCCAAAGATATTAAACGATGTGCTGAAACTGGTGAGCTCGCCGTAGATCAAAATATTTGGCTTCCATGGAGGATGCGGACGATTGTGAACGACGCGGACAGATCAAACGTTGAGCCCTTGGCTCAGGAGCTGTTACGCGAGTTTCAGGGAGTCCTGTCGTGGCGATGGGATGGTCGCTTTGAAACCGTTTTGGCAGAGTTCGGAATAGACAGTAGGGAATCACGTTCGCACAATCCTGGAGCGACATCTCAGTATGTCGTGGGACGATTCAAATATTTCCACCGCACCTGATGTCGTTCTGATCGTAAACATTCGCGTCGCTAGACTTAGGTCGGGCCAATTGCTTTTTACCTCGGATCCGAGTCCAGGTGCGCTCATATTTTGCGCGTGGTGGCCATGGGGCGACGGCAAGACCATCTCTATACGCGTCGCGCCATTCTATAAGAAATTACCAGATTCGGAGTACGCCAAGAGAATCCAACTTTTTAAAAGCCGCTTCAGCACTTAAAATGCCGTATCCTCGGGTTTGCTGCTTTAGTGTCTTGAGCACGCCCGCTCTAACGGGACGAGCTTAGCCCGAATAAGTATTGATCTAAAGTCTTGTTTCGGGTAGCGTTCCCCCGAATCCACCACAACTTAAAGGAGGCAATCGTATGGAAAGAAAGAAGGCGAGTGATTTCGATCCGCAACTGCTTGGTCTTTTCCACAAGTACGTGCACGGTGCCATTAGCCGCCGCGAGTTTTTGGACGGCGCCGCCAAATTCGCCGTCGGCGGACTGACGGCGACGGCATTGTGGGACATGCTCCGGCCCAACTATGCGCTGGCCCAGCAGGTACCCAAAGACGATAAGCGAATCAAGGCCGAGTACACGATGTATCCCTCGCCCAAAGGTAACTCGTCGAATGGAACGATGCGCGGGTTACTCGCTCGTCCCGCAAGCGGCGATAAATTTCCTGTCGTCGTGGTAGTGCACGAAAACCGCGGCTTGAATCCTTACATCGAAGACGTGGCGCGGCGGTTAGCGGTTGCTGGCTTCATGGCGCTTGCACCGGATGCGATTTGGCCTCTGGGCGGTTATCCGGCAGTAGACAAGTACGGCGCCGAAGCCGATGAAAAAGCGCTCGCCATGCAAAAGGAGCTGGACTCGAAAAAAATCATCGAAGATTTTGTCGCCGCCGGCGAATTTTTGCTAAAGCATCCGCAGTCCACGGGTAAGCTCGGCGCCGTCGGTTTTTGCTTTGGCGGCGATGTCGTCAACCAGCTGGCTGTTCGGCTGCCGCAACTTGCGGCGGGGGTCCCTTTCTACGGCGGCGCGCCGGCGACAGCGGACGTGCCGAAGATCAAGGCGGCCATGCTGTTAAACTTTGCCGAGCAGGATCCTAGAATCTTAGGACGCTGGCCGGAGTACGAAGCCGCGCTCAAGGCAAACAACATAAAGTACGAGGCCTATATATATCCAAAAACCAATCATGGCTTTCATAACGACACGACGCCGCGCTATGACGAAGCCGCGGCCAAGCTGGCTTGGCAACGCACCATTGACCATTTCAACAAGACGTTGAAAGCGTAGATGCAGCTTGATCCGCAGAAGAGCTGTCAAAGCTGATGTGAATTAGGAAGAGACCCGACGGCGCGCATATTTATGACGCGCCGCGGGTCGATTCTGGACCGCGCTAACGGCCCAAAAACGTCTGACTGAACTCTTTGCCGCTCTGATCGAGAATCGGCCCAATAAAGTCGACATCGATCAGGAGATATTCCTTTTCAACCAACTCGGCGAATCTTTGCTTGACGCCCTTGCGAGCGACGACGCGACCGAAGGTCGTGATCATGCTTTGGCCTTCTTCGGACAGTGCCCAATCGACAAACAACGCGGCGGCGTAGGGATGCGGCGCGTGGCGCGCCAGCATGAGTTTGTTAGCCTGAGCAAAATAAGGATCGAGGATCATTTGATCGATCGGCGCGCCGCGAGCTTTCAAGTCCAGGACGGTGTGGCCTGAAAGCGCAATCGCTAAGGGCCTTTCGCCAGCAGCGATTAATTGGCTTTGCGCAGTACGGCCGCGGACCAGCCGCAAATCTTGTTTGGCTAGATTCCGCATGTACTGAAGTCCCTTGTCTCGCCCTAGCTGTTTAAGTAGCACCGCGAACCACTCGTAAGATTCATCGTCGAGAAACATGTTGCTTTTCCACTTTGGCTGTAACAGATCCTCGTAGGTTTTCGGTGCGTCGGTGCGTTTGACAAGATTCGTATTGTAGCCGAGCACGATTGGAATCACGTACAGGGATGTAAAGTAGCCCTCCTTGTCCTTATTCGGGATATTGAAGAACTGGCGCTGTGGCGACTGATAGGGATCGATGGCGCCGATTTTCTTGAGCGCCGATGCCTGCTCGGCAGAACCGTTGGTTACGTCGAACAAGTGATTTCCCGCATTCATCTCCGTTTGAATCTTGATCACCTGGCGATTGCCGGAGACGCGGTAGGGATTCACCTTGATGAACGGATAACGCTTTTGAAAGACGCGGATGAACGGGTCGATCTGCTGGGCTTGGAGAGAACTATAGAACGATACTTCGCCTTCGGATCGAGCCTTCTCGACGAGAGTTTTCTGCCGTTGCTCCGGCGCCAGATTGTTTAGCTTGGCCAGAACTTGACCAGCGGTTTCGGGCGGCGTGCCTGCAAACGTTGCGTTTGCCGCAAAAATGACTGGCAACAGGATAACTGCGCGGAAATTCCACCGCTTCATTCGTCAAGGCTCGCTTAGAACGAATCGTGGTCTTCGGTTACCCGAATGACAGCACGCTGTCAAGCAAGCCAAATATTTCACGCGCGCGAGCGGTCGTTTGTTGACAGCTATTTTTGTATTCGATAGCGTCGCGTCACAATGCGTGGACAGCTTGCCACTTCCGCGTTAACTGATATTGGAGGTGCCCGTGGAAGATCTCAAGCCGGTAAAAAGCGGCAAAGTCAAAGTCGACGACGTCAATCTTTATTACGAGCTTTACGGCCAGGGTGATCCGCTCGTTCTAGTCGCCGGCACCGGCATCAGCCTCGCGCCTTGGCGCGTGTCCCAGGTGCCGGAGTTCGCCAAACATTATCAAGTTCTGATCTATGATCATCGCGGCTTGGGCCGCAGTGACAAGCCCGACATGCACTACACGACGCGACTGTTCGCCAAAGACTGCGTCGGCTTGATGGACGCGCTCGGCATAAAAAGGGCTCACATGATGGGTCATTCCATGGGCGCGCGCGTGTGCCAATGGATCGCCTTGGACTACCCGGATAAAGTGCGCAGCTTGGTGCTTTCGGGGCCCGGCTCGGGGAAATACAGCGAGGCACTCGAAGATTATCCGCGCGGCGTGCCGCTGGATGCGGCTTTGGAAATGATCGAGAAGGGCTACGAAAAATATCAGAGCGATCACTGGGGCCCCGGTTTCATGTTCAGTGACAGTTTCGTCAAGGAGCACCCGGACATCGTAAAAAAATATCAGGAGCTGATCGTCGACGAAGTGCCGCCGTTAAAAAGTTATCTGCGCCACGTGGTGGCGCGCCAATGCCACGAAACGACTCATTTAATTCACAAGATCAAAGCGCCGACCTTGGTCATCGTCGGCAGCAAGGACATTCACGAAGGCGGCACCGGTAGCCACGTCGAGTCGGCCAAGGTGCTCGCGGAAAAAATGCCCAATGCAGAGCTTGTGCTCATCGAGGGCGGCAGGCATGGTTATCTGCGCGAGATGCCGGACAAAGGCCATCCGCCGATACTCGATTTTCTTAAGCGTCATTGACGTGAGAGATGTCCATGTTCATCAAACGTGACCTGTCGATCAGCCGGCGTGCATTTGCCCGCGCCGTGGTCGGCGCCGCGGCCGGTATCGCCGGAAGCAGCAAGCTGGGTTGGGCGGCGCCGCCGCGCGACCGCATTGTCGTGGCGATGAGCGTCGGCATCGACAGCGTCAACCCTTATGCTCACAGCGATTCGCCTCTGTATGGCTTGTGGGGCCATATCATGGAATCGCTGGTGGACACGGACTACGAGCGCAAGAATTTCTCGCCGGAGCTGGCGACGGCGTGGAGCGCCAAAGGCAATGAATGGACTTTCCAACTGCGCAAGGGCGTGACGTTTCATGACGGCTCGCCGTTTACGGCCAAGGACGTTGCCTATTCCTACGAGCGTTTGGTTAAAGACAAACAGAGCCTCCAAGCGCCAAATCTGAGCGATATCAAAGAAGTCAAAGCACCGGATGATTACACTTTGGTCATCGTCACGCAGCGCCCTAAAGTTGCGCTGCTCGGCTTGCTCTACAATCGCGTAGTCTTAAGCCACAAAGCGGTGGAAAGACTGGGCGACAAGCTCGATACTCAGGCGATCGGCACGGGCCCCTATCGATTTGCCGGTTGGCAGCGTGGCGCCCATTTCACCATGCGACGAAACGAGAAATATTGGGGTGCGCCGCCAAGCGTTCGTGAAATCGTCTGGCGGCCGGTCAAGGAAGACGCGGCCAGAATTGCGGCGATCGAGTCGGGACAAGCGGATATCATCAATCAAGTGCCGGTTCACGAAATCGAGCGGCTTAAACGCAATCCGCGAGTCCGTGTAGAGATGCTGCGCGGCTTGAGGGTGCTTTATATTGGCTTGAATCCGGCGCACAAACCGTTCGACAACAAGCTGGTCCGCCAAGCTTTCAATTACGCCGTTGACCAGGAAGCGATTATCAAGCATGTGCACGAAAATCAGGTTTATGGCCTCAAGGGTTTATTGGGCCCGCAGATGCTCGGTTACGATGATCAACTGGAAAATTATCCGTACGATCCGGAGAAGGCAAAAAAACTGCTAGCCGAGGCCGGTTATCCGAACGGTCTCACCGTGGATTTCAACACCCATGCCGGCCGTTATCAGAAGGACCGTGAAACCGCCCAAGCGATCGCCAGTCAAATGGCCAAGGCGGGCATCAAGACCGACATCAAGGCGCCGGAATACGCAATCTACGAAGAAGAATTCAACAACGGCAAATACGGCATGTACATGTTCGGCCGGGGCTCGATTACGGATCCGGAAGCTTTCTACATCCGTTACTTTCGTTCGGGACGGGGCAAGCGGCTGTCGTATAAGAATACTGACTTCGACCGGATCTTCGACCAGCAGAGCGAGACTTTCGATCCGGCCAAACGGGAAGAAATGCTGCGCCAACTGGGCAAGATCTTGCACGAGGATTGCCCGGTCATTCCGCTTTACAACACGGCCGATGTCTATGCGGTGCGCCGAGAAGTCATCTGGAAGCCGCGGCCCGATGAGAAAATTCCCGTCGTCAATGCCCGGTTCCAAAGCTAGCATTTGGGGGAAAGAGTGGACAAGAAAGAAATCATCGACAAGCAGAAGAAATATCTTTTTAGCTGCGTCGCGACTTACTACGATGAGCCGCTGGTCGTCGATCATGCCAAGGATCAATATGTCTATGATACCGACGGCAAGGAATTCTTGGATTTTTTTGGCGGCATCTTGACCGTCAGCGTCGGCCATTGCAATGAGAAAGTAACCAAGGCGATCGACGAGCAGACGCACAAGGTGCAGCACATGTCGACGCTCTACGCCAATGAGCCGCAGGTGCTTCTGGCGGAGAAGCTGGCGCAGATCACGCCGGGTCGGCTGGAAAAATCTTTTTTCACCAACAGCGGCACGGAAGCCAACGAGACGGCGGTTTTGCTGGCGCAGATTCACACCAAGTGCCAAGACGTCATCACGCTGCGTCACAGCTACAGCGGCCGTTCTTATCTCGCGTTGAGCCTCTCGGCGCAATCGAGCTGGCGGCTGATGCCCAACGTTGTGCCCGGCGTGCATCACATCGCCAACGCTTACTGCTATCGCTGCCCCTTCGGCTTGACTTATCCCAGTTGCGATTTGAAGTGCGCTAAAGATGCCGAAGAAGCGATCCAAACCATGACTTCGCAGGGACGAGTCGCTGCGTTTCTCGCCGAGCCGATTCAAGGCGTCGGCGGTTTCATCGTGCCGCCGAAAGAATATTTCAAAGAGATCGTCGGTATCATCCGCAAATATGGCGGGTTGTTTATCTGTGACGAAGTGCAGACCGCCTGGGGCCGCACCGGCGGCAAGATGTTCGGCATCGAGCACTGGGGCGTCGACCCCGACATCATGACTTTTGCCAAAGGCATGGCCAATGGTGTGCCGATCGGTGCGACCATCGCCACGCCGGAGGTCGCCGACAGCATGAAAGGCAACACCATTTCGACCTTCGGCGGCAATCCGGTCACTTGCACCGCGGCGCATGCGACGATCCAGGTGATCGAAGAGGAAAATCTCGTCGAGAACGCGCGCGTGCTTGGCAACCGTTTGCGTGACGGCTTAAACGCGTTGAAAGACAAATATCCGATCATCGGCGACGTGCGCGGCATGGGGCTAATGCAGGGCATGGAGTTGGTCGGCGAGCAAAAGAAACCCGATATTGAAAACACCAAACGAGTCATGGAGCTGACGAGGAAGCACGGTTTGTTGGTAGGAAAAGGCGGCACTTACGGCAATGTGTTGCGCGTCGCGCCACCGCTCAACACGAACAAGGATCAGATCGACCAGGCGCTTAAAGTTTTGGATCAGTCCTTTGGTCAGTTGGGTCAGTGAAGACGCTGCTCGGTTATCATTAAAGTCATGATTACGGCATTGCTCCTGATTGAACTGCCAACCGCATGAACAAGCTTAGTCGCAGGATCATTGGCGCGATTCCGGTCCTCCTGGGTATCTCTTTTCTCATCTTTTTATTGATGCATATCGCGCCGGGCGATCCGGTGAGTCTCTTGCTCGGCGACGATGCCACGCCGGCGGATATCGAGCGGACGCGCCACGAATGGGGCTTGGATCGACCGCTGATCGTGCAGTATTGGGACTTTCTCACTCGGGCGGTGACCGGCGACTTCGGCAAGTCGCTAAAGTTTAACGAGCCGGTAACAAAATTGGTTAGCGAGCGCTTGCCGGCGACGCTTGAACTGGCTTTTGCCGCCTTGTGCGTCGCGATCATGATCGCGGTGCCGCTCGGCGTTTATTCGGCGATCCGGCATAATTCGCTGCTCGATCACGCCGGTATGAGCGTCGCGCTCATCGGCGTCTCCCTACCCAATTTTTGGCTCGGCATCATGTTGATATATTTTCTCGGCGGCCAGCTGAATTGGCTACCGGTCGCCGGCCGCATCGAATACGGCATCGAAGTCAGATCCATCACCGGGCTCTATTTACTCGACAGTGTACTGACCGGTAATTACGCCGCCTTTTGGAGCGCGTTGCAGCACTTGTTGATGCCGGCTTTTACCCTGGGATCAGCGCTGGCGGCGATCGTGACGCGCATCTCGCGCTCGAGCGTGCTCGAAGTCATGCGCCAGGATTACGTAACCACGGCGCGGGCCAAGGGCTTGAGCGAGTCGACGGTGATCTGGCGCCACATTCTGCGGAACGCACTGATCACGATTGTCACGATCCTCGGCCTTCAGTTGGGCGCATTGCTGAGCGGCTCGGTGATCACCGAAACGGTCTTTTCCTTTCCCGGCATCGGCGACCTGTTGATCCAGTCGATCTCGGCGCGGGACTACAAGCTGACCCAGGTATTGATTCTCATGTTTGCCGTCACCTATTTCGTCGTCAATCTATTGGTCGACCTGCTCTACAGTTGGATCGACCCGAGGATCAGGTTTTAATGTTTTCGCTGCGGTATTTAAAAATCTGGGTGGGCGGCGCAATCTTGCTGCTGCTCTGTGTGTGCGGTCTGGCGGCGCCGTTGTTGGCGCCGCGCGATCCGCAGGCGCAGACCTTGGAGGATCGCCTGCGACCGCCGCGCTGGACCGAAAACGGTTCGTCCGCCTACCTGCTTGGCACGGATAACCTCGGCCGAGACATGCTCAGTCGGATTATTTACGGCTCGCGGATTTCCCTGATGGTCGGCGCCGCAACCGTGATCTTCGCCGGCTTTGTCGGCTGCGCGCTCGGCGCGGTCGCCGGCTATTTCGGCCGCACGGCCGATGAAGTGGTCAGCAAAGTCTCGGAAATATTTCTTGCCTTTCCATTCCTATTGATCGCGATCGCGATCATGGCATTCCTTGGCCAAGGAGTCGGCAATCTGATCATGGCGTTGATGCTCAGCCGATGGGTGCAGTACTGCCGTGTCGTCCGCGGCGAAGTATTGTCAATCCGAGAGCGGGATTTCGTCACTGCCGCAAAGGCGTTGGGCGCCAAAGACTGGTATGTGCTCTTGCGCCACGTGGTACCTAACACGTTTGCCAGCGTGACGGTGATCGCGACCTTCGGCATGGCGATCGTTATCATCACCGAAGCGAGCTTGAGCTTTCTCGGGCTTGGCGTGCCGGTGCATATCCCAACTTGGGGGTCGATGCTGAGCGAGGGGCGAAGCTACATCAACCGCGCGCCGTGGCTCACAATCTTTCCAGGGCTGGCAATTTTTATCACCGTATTCGGCATCAACCTATTGGGCGACGGCCTGCGCGATATTCTCGATCCGAAGTTGCGCCGGCAGAGATAGTCGGACAGGGAGAATAAACGGGGTCAGGAGACAATGGATTTGATATATGGTCTTAGGAGATCACATGGCAAAGAAAATTAATCGTAGACAATTTTTCACGCAAACCGCAGCATTGGGCATCGGCGTGACAGGCGTCCCGGCTTTTTTGCGCAACGGCTACGCCGCTTCGCGCGACCGGGTGACGATTTATCACAGCAGCGTCGCCGACTCGATTCATCCTTACAATCACAGCTCGAGCCCGATTTACGGGGACTGGCAGCATGTCATGGAGCCGCTCATCGAGCTCGACTACACCAAGAAAGATTACGTCGGCGTGCTTGCCGACTCGTGGCAGTTCCAGGGCAATAAATGGATCTTCAAGCTCAAGAAAGGCATCAAGTTTCACAATGGCGCGCCGTTGACATCGAAAGACGTGGCATTCTCGATCGAGAAAATGCGCGATGAAAAGGGCGGCAGCTTGCAGGCGCCGAATTTCAAAGACGTCACCGAAGTTCAAACGCCGGATGACTTGACCGTGATCTTCGTCACTAAACAGCCGCTGGCGATTTTCCTGGATCGTCTGGAGAACCGATTTATTTTAAGCAAAGTCGCCGGAGACAAATTCGGCGACAAGCTCTACGATAATCCGATCGGCACCGGCCCCTATAAATTTGTCAGCTACCAGCGCGGCGGCAACATGGTCTTTACCCGCAACGATGAATATTGGGGCGGCAAAGCGACGATCAAAGAAGTGATCTTTCGCAAGGTCACCGAAGACGCCGCTCGCTTGGCGGCGTTGGAGTCCGGTCAGGCGGATTTCATCAACAACGTGCCGGATCACGAGGTGGCGCGCCTGCAAAAACACCCGCGGGTGAGAATCGACAAGGTGGAAGGGCTGAGAATGTTTTTTCTCGCCTTCAACATGGCCTTCAAGCCCTGGGACAACAAACTCGTGCGCCAGGCGGCGAATTATTCTGTCGATGCGCCGGCGATTGTGAAAAACATTTTTGACGGCATCGGCTATCCCTGCAATGGTCCGGTGGGCGCCAATGTGATCGGCGCCGATCCTAAACTCAAGCGCTATCCTTACGATGCGCAAAAGGCGAAGCAACTGCTGACTCAGGCCGGCTTTCCCAACGGTTGTGATATCCAGCTCTACTATTCCGCCGGGCGCTATCCCAAAGACAAAGAAGTCTGTCAGGTCGTCGCCGCGCAAATGGTGAAAGGCGGATTTCGCGTCGAACTGATTTCTCAGGAGTGGGCGTTATTCTGGGACAAGCAGGGAGTCAACGGCGGCAAGCTGCCGTTCTATTACATCGGGCGCGGCTCGCTCACCGATGCCGACACGCTCTATGATCAATATTTTCGCACCGGCACAACTAAACGAACGAATTATAGCAATCCGGAGCTCGACAAGATCATAGAGGAGCAACAAAAAACCTCGGATCAGAAAAGGCGCGTCGCCTTGTTGCAGCAAGCCGGCAAAACGATTATGGAAGAGGCGACCTTCATTCCGCTTTACAATCTCGCCGACATCTACGGCGTGGCGCGAAACCTGATCTGGAAGATGCGGCCGGATGAAAAAGTTCTGGGTTGGGACATGAAAATCAAGTAAGTCATCGATTGCCACTTAGGCACAGCAAAATTTTTCGCGAATCTCGAAGGCTCGGGAGGCATGATGCGTTCGGATTCACCTGCAATCAAACGAAGGACGTTTTTGAAGCAAGGCGCGTTAGCCGCTCTCGGTGCCCTCGCGCCTACGGCATGGCCGCAGCTCAGTTGGTCCGCGTCCAAAGAGCGGCTGATGATTCTTAGCAGCATCGGTTTGGACACGCTTCATCCCTACGCGCACAGTTCCGGTCCGCAGTACGGCATCTGGCAACACATGATCGAGCCGCTGGTCGAGATCAACTACGCGCGCAAAGACTATTACGGCGTGCTCGCCGAGTCTTGGAAATTCCAGGGGAACACATGGGTGTTTCGCCTGAGAAAGGGAATTCGTTTCCACGATGGCTCGCCGTTTACGGCTCAGGACGTGGTCCATTCGGTCAATCGCATTAGAAATGACAAGCGCAGCCTGCAGAAATCAAATTTCGACGACCTGACCGAAGTCCAAGCGCCGGACGATTATACCGTGGTGTTCACGACTGCTGTGCCTAACGCGGTTATGCTCGATCGGTTGCAAAACCGCTTTATTCTCAGCAAGAGCGCGGCGGAAAAATACGGCGAGGATGTCGATCAACGCGCGATCGGCACAGGCCCTTACAAATTCGTGAGTTGGCAGCGCGACGGCAATCTCGTCATGACGCGCAACGACGACTACTGGGGAACGAAGGCCGCTATCAAAGAAATCGTGCTGAAAAAAGTCGGCGAGGATGCGGCCAGGATGTCCGGCTTGCTCGCCGGACAGGGCGACGTGGTTAACAATGTTCCGGTGGAGGAGATCGCCCGCTTGGACAAACATCCCCGAGTGCGCGCGGAAAAAGTCGAAGGGCTGAGAATGTACTTTTTGGCGATGAACGTCACGCATAAGCCGTTTGACAACAAGCTCGTGCGCCAGGCCTTCAACTATGCCGTCGATCCCACCGTCGTGATTAAGCATATCTACGAAGGCAATGGGTATGTAATGAGCGGGCCGCTCGGCGCCAACGTGATCGGCTACGATCCTAAAATTAAGCGCTATGCCTACGATCCGAAGAAGGCCAAGGATCTGCTAGCCCAAGCCGGCTTCGCCAATGGCTTGGAGGTCAAGCTGTATTTTTCTCCGGACCGCTATCCCAAAGCGAAAGAAGTCTGCCAGGTCGTCGCCGATCAGCTCGCCAAGGCGGGCGTAAAGGCCGAGCTCGTCTCTCAAGAATTTGCTATCTTTTGGGGTTCGGACGGAGTCAACGGCGGCAAGATTCCCTTTTACTATGTGGGCCGTCCGGCCATCGATGCCGATACGGTTTACGACCAATATTATCGTTCGGGCAGAACCAAGCGGGTCAGCTTTCAAAATGCCGAGGTCGACCGGTTGATCGATGAACAACACAAGACCGAAGATCAAAAAAAGCGCGTTGCGCTATTGCAACAAATCGGTCGTATCCTGATGGACGAGGCGGCACTGGTGCCCTTGTACACACTCGCGGAGATCTACGGTGTGGCGCGCAATGTGATCTGGAAAGCGCATCCGGAAGAAAAAGTTCTCGCCTTTGATATGAAAATTCGCTAGCGGGAACGACACAGATAAAGTTTACGCCGGTCGATTGGAGAATCGAATGAGTTCGATGAACCCGAGCATCAAGCGCAGAGATTTTCTCAAACAAGGAGCCCTCGCCGGCTTCGGCGCGCTACTTGGCAATTCCATCGTCCGGGCCAGTTACGCCGCGTCACGAGAACGGCTGACGTTTCTGGCCGCGGTCGGACTAGATACGCTTCATCCTTACGCGATCAGCGCCAGTCCTCACTATGGTATTTGGCAGCATATGATCGAGCCGCTGGTCGAGATCAACTATGCTAAGAAAGAGTATTACGGCGTGCTCGCCGAGTCGTGGGAATTTCAGGACAAGAAGTGGGTGTTCAAATTGCGCAAGAACGTGCGCTTCCACGACGGCAGCCCGTTCACGTCGAAGGACGTGATTCATTCGGTCAACCGAATTAAGACCGATAAGCAGAGCTTGCAAGCGGAAAATTTTCGCGATCTGACCGAGATGCAGGCGCCGGACGATTACACTGTGATTTTTACGACCGAAGTGTCGAATGCGGTTTTTCTCGATCGCTTGTACAACCGCTACATGGTCAGCAAAGCCGCCGCGGATAAACACGGCGATCAAGTCGACCAGCGCCCGATCGGCACCGGTCCCTATAAATTCGTCAGCTGGCAGCGCGGCGCCAATCTGGTGCTCACCCGCAACGACGACTATTGGAACGGCAAAACGGCGATCAAGGAAATCGTCATAAAAACCGTCAAGGAAGACTCCGGGCGGGTCTCGGGCTTGATGGCCGGTCAAGGCGACGTGATTAACAACGTGCCGGTCGAAGAGCTTTCGCGCTTCGACAAGCATCCGAGGATCCGTCCGGAAAAAGTCGAAGGGCTGCGCATGCACTTTCTGGCGATGAACGTCACGCACAAGCCGTTCGACAACAAACTGGTGCGCCAGGCCTTCAACTATGCGGTCGATCCGGCGCAAATCATCAAATACATCTATGAGGGCAACGGCTACGTCATGAACGGGCCGATGAGTGCTAACGTGATCGGCTTCGATCCCAAGATCAAACGCTATCCCTACGATCCCAAAAAAGCCAAAGAGCTGTTAGCAAAGGCGGGATTCGCTGACGGCTTGGAGGTGAAGCTCTACTTTTCACCCGACCGCTATCCGAAAGCGCGCGAAGTCTGCCAAGTGGTCGCCGATCAATTGGCCAAGGCCGGCGTGAAAACCGAATTGATTGCGCAAGAGTTCGTGATTTTTTGGGGCAAGGAAGGTGTCAACGGTGGCAAGACGCCTTTTTATTACGTCGGGCGGCCCGCCATCGACGCCGACACGGTTTACGATCAATACTACCGCTCGGGGGTGAGCCCGCGTATTCAGTACAAGAATCCCGAGTTCGATAAGTTGATTGACGAAGAACAGAAAACCGGCGACCCCAAAAAACGCATCGCGCTTTTGCAGCAAGCCGGCCGCATCTTGATGGAAGATGTGCCGTTCGTGCCCTTGTATACCTTGGCGGAAAATTACGGCGTGGCGCGCAACGTGATTTGGAAGCCGCGGCCTGATGAAAAGGTCCTAGCCGCGGAAATGAAAATCAAATAACGTTGGCTAAATATTGCGTGCCGGATTGCTTGCTGGTTCCGCGGCACCAGACGCCGGCGATTAATTTTCAGAACGAGTTTGTTTTCGCTTCGGACAATTTTGCACGGCGACCATAGGGTCGACGGGAAACCAGCAGAATCCGCTGTCGGAATTTCTTGGCATAGTCGTTGCTCTAGCGTCATTTCATGCCGACGAATGCTGCTGGCGTAGCCGATGCGGCGCCGGTGAAAATGCGCTACTCCTCAACCCTACGATGCATCGGTCAATCCCTCGAAGCGATGGAACTGAAGTCGCTGGAGATAAAAACGCACGGCGATGATTTCATCGTCCAAGCGTGGAACCGCGGCCCGTCGATGGCAATGGATCTGGAAAAGCATTATTCGCCGGAAGATTTACGCAATCTCGACGCGGAAGGACGCGAAAAGCGAAAACCGTTCGCTGGACCGCCGAATCTTTTAAGCTTATCGCAGGTCCTGCGACTTGCCGGGAATTACGTCGATCGCATGCGTGGGCGGCTTCTCAGGGTTTGTTGGCAGGATCAATCAGATAAGATTCAATCGATCACCGTGCAATGGGAGTCTGTCATACCGGTTATGGGAGCGAGTGAATCCCAACCGACGAGCATCGAAGAGTTGTGCATCCATATTTACAAGCAGCGCAAAAAAATCCCGCTTAGCTCGGATCGTCAGGCACACCGGCCGTTTGTGAGCGTCGCCCGCAACGGCTGATCGGTGCGGTAGCTTTAAGCTTGGTACTTGACCTCGCCGCCGACCAGCGTCATCTCGACCTTTAGATCCTTGATTTTTTCTGCTTGAATCTCGAAGGGGTCCTCGGTGAGCACGGCGATATCCGCGAGCTTGCCGACTTCGAGCGTGCCCTTCTCATGCTCTTCGAAGCCGACCCACGCAGCGGTCGTCGTGTGCATGGCGAACGCTTCGCCGACGCTGATTCTTTCTTCCGGCACCCAAACTTCGCCCCAGCGCATCTTGCGCGATACGCAAGCGGCGATATCCCGCAGCGGATCGACGGGCCAATAGCCGGGCGAATCCGAACCGCCGGCGATGATCACGCCGTTTTTGAGCAGCGTCCTAAACGGGAAAGCTTTGGTCAGCCGCTTTTCGCCAACGCAATCGAGGATCGCATCGCCGACGTAGTAGCCGATGGCGATGTTTGGAATTGCTACGATACCAGAGCGCACCATGCGTTGCATGCGCTCCGGCGTGCACAGCCAGTTGCCCATGTGCTCGATGCGGTGGCGGTGGTCTTTGCGCGGCGAGTGCCCGATGGCATTCTCGTACGCATCCAGCGCCATATCGAAGGCGCGGTCGCCAATCGCGTGCACGCAGCAGCGCAAGCCGGCGTCGTGGCAGATCTGGACGGTGTGGCTCAGTTCGTCTTGCTGGATGCGGATGATGCCGTGATTGTGCTCGTCGTCTTCGTAAGGTTCGTAGAAGCAGGCGTTGCGCCCGGTGATGCCGCCGTCGATGCTCATCTTGACGCCGCCGACGCGCAGCCATTCGTTGCCGAATCCGGTGATGAGACCGAGCTCGATCAAGCTCTTCGATTCGATCATCGATTCGATGACGCGCGGCAGGATGCTCACGCGCGCGTGCATGTTGCCTGCTTTGTAGATTTCTTGATAGGCGCGCACGGGCTCGGCATAGCGCACGATGTCATGGACGGTTGTCACGCCGCGTTCAAGACACTGCTGCAGCGCGAATACGATACCGTCTTTAAGCTGTAGATAATTGAATTCCGGCGCGACTTTTTTGACGATCAACTGGGCGCGCTCGTGCAGCTCGCCGGTAGGCTCGCCGCTTTGGGGATCGTGCTTGATGTGGCCGCCGGCCGGGTCGGGCGTGTCGCGCGTAATCTTTGCCGCGGCCAACGCGAGAGTATTAGCAACCGTAATATGCGCACCGAAGGAAATCGAAACTGGATGGTCCGGTACCGCGCGGTCGAGATCATGCTTGTCGGGGAAACGTTTATCGTTAAGGCGAAAGTCCTGCATGGGGCTGCCATGAGCGACTATCCACGACCCTTTGGGCGCGCCGGCGGCTGCATTAGCGAGACGTTGCAAAATATCGGCGACGGAATGCACATCGACGTAGAAGTCGCGGCAGTCGACGAGTTTCATCTCCGCCGTGCCTTTCTCCGAGAGATGAACATGAGTGTCTGTGAGTCCGGGAATGGCCGTCCGGCCTTTGAGATCGATCGCTTGAGTCTCCGGTCCGGCTAGGCGGCGGACGTCATCGGATGTTCCGGTGGCGACGATGCGTGAACCCGCGCACGCAATCGCTTCGCACGTCGACGTCGCACTGGCGAAGGTGCGAATCTTGCCATTGTACAGGATCGTATTCGGGTATGGTAATGGACGGGACTTCATTGTCACGGTGCTCCTTTGCAATTGAACTCTAGAATGGTCGTTCGGTGCTTCAACAAGTCGTGGTCATTTTCTTTTCATGAAGAGCTGGCGCATCAGGTTTTCCCACTGGGTAAATTTGCCTTCGATCTCCTCAAGGGAGTATTTTTCATCAAGGTAGATTTTCTTGAACTTCTGCTCACGCGTTCCGGTGTCCTCGCGTGGCGACCACAGTCCGCCTTTCATCATCAACTGCTGTCCTTCCTTGGAATGAACGTAGTCAAGAAAGAGCAGGGCCGCGTGCGCGTGCGGCGCTTTAGACGACAAACCGGAATAGCCCACAGTCGTGACCACGGGCTCTAACGGCCGCCACTCGATCGGCGCGCCTTTTTGTTTCGCCACGGTCACGTCGGCGTCGAAAATTGTCGGCGACAACGGCACCTCACCCGAAGCCACCAGTCCGGCTAACGCGGCGCCGGACATGTCCTGAACCTTGATATCCTGTTCGGCCAACTTGTCGAGGAACTCGCGGCCCATGACTTCGATGGTGCTGCCGATCCAGCGCACCCCGGTGGAAGTGCCTGCAATGGACATTTTTCCTTTCCATTTGGGATCGAGCAAGTCCTTGACTGCTTTCGGCCCGTCATTGGGCGAAACCAGCGTGGTGTTGAACCCCAAGCTGTTGTAGGTTTCGCGATTGCCGAGATAATAGAGTCCGCTTTTGCCTTTTGACTTGACCGTGTCGGGATAGGAGCGCGCTTCCGGGGTGAAATATTCTTGAAACAAGCCATCCCGTTTCATCAACCCCATGCCTTCAGAAGTCGTTTCGATAACGTCGACAATGGCGCGGCTGGAATTAAATTCTTCCATCGCTCGCCTGATCAGGTTCTTAGAATCATTGCGCCACTCTGAAACTTTGATGAAGGGATATTTTTTCTCAAACTCCTTGACGTAGGTACGAAACCAGGTGTGTGAATCGTAGAGGGTGAGTTGCCCTTCGCGCTTCGCGCCTTCAATCAGAATCTTTTCCCGGTCCGCGCCTTGATACAGAGCTAACTGCGCGATTGTCAACGGCGCTGCAGCGCTAGCTTGGAGCGCGGCGGACGTCAGACAAATAAAGCTAGCCAAGATCAAGCGTAAAATCTTCGTTGCCATGCTTAAAGTTGTCTCCCTCCCTACGCGCCGGTAGGGCTATCTATCTTTTGCGAATGAAGAGTTGCCGCAGCAGCCCTTCCCACTGGCCGATTTTTGCTTCCATCTCTTCGGACGAATATTTTTCGTCCAAATAATTTTTCGTAAATTTCTGCTCCAAAGAGCCTAAGTCCTCGCGGGGCGACCAGAGCCCACCCTTCATGATCAATTGCTGTCCTTCCTTGGAAAGCAGAAAGTCGATGAAGAGAAGAGCCGCATGCGGGTTGGCCGCTTTGGCCAAGAGCGCCGCCGAACCGACGGTCGTGACGACGGGCTCCAGAGGACGCCATTCCACCGGCGCGCCCTTCTGCTTGGCTAGCGTTACGTTGGCATCGAAGATCGTCGGCGACAGAGGAATTTCTCCGGAGACGACCAAGTTGATCAGCGACGCGGGCGCCATATCTTGAACGCTCACTTCCTGGTCGGCCAACTTATCCAAAAATTCGCGCCCCAACGTTTCCAGCACGTTGCCGATCCAGCGAGCGCCGGTCGTGGTGCTGGTGATCGCCATCTTGCTTTTCCATTTAGGGTTGATGAGGTCCTTAAGACTTCGCGGCGCGACGGCCAGAGGAATGAGCTGCGTGTTGAACCCCAAGCTGTTGTAAGTTTCACGATTCGGCAGAAAGAAGAAGCCGTTTTTGCCCCGCGGCTTAAGCTCGTTCGGATAAAAGCGCGCTTCGGGAGAATAGTACTCCTGAAACAATCCTTCGCGTTTCAAAACGCCCATGCCGTCGGCGGTGGTTTCGACGATGTCCGCGATCACGCGTCCTGATTTGTTTTCCTCCAGCACTTTGCGAATAATGTTCTTCGAATCATTGCGCCATTGCGAGGCTCGGACAAAGGGATACTTTTTCTCGAAGCTCGCGACGAAAGTTTTGAACCAGGTGTGTGAAGTGTAAAGGGTGAACTGCCCCTCGCGCTTGGCGCCGTCGATGAGAATTTTCTCCCGATCGGTGCCCTGATAGACGGCCAGTTGCGTCGGAGCCATCGGCGGGGTGGCAGCCATCGCCGCAGCAGCGCACGACCAGTAGACGAGACAAATGAACCTATAGAAGAACGATCGGGCGCGTTGTAGAAACATTGTCCGTCTCCTTCAGTGAACCACCTCACAACCGCAAGGTGTTTTTGTGCTCTTTCAACCAGGCCGCCAACCGTGCGATGCCTTCTTCCAAATAGATTTTTGGTGTCCAACCCAGTTCCCGTTTTGCCAGAGAGATGTCCAGCGGATCGCGATTTCGGTGGGGTGCGACTTCGGCGGCGTTCGGATGCTGGCCGATTTCAAACTTCAAATCAGGCAGCGCCTTTTGAATCGCGCGCTGCAAATCTTTACTGATGTAAGCCTTATCAAGGCCGATGTTGTAGGCGCGGCTGAGCCGCTTGTCGGCGAACAACGCTCGACAAATGGCATCTACGACATCATCGATATAGATCAAGTCATCGAGGGGGCGCGTGAGAAACGGCCGACAGGGCTGGCCGAGGATGCCTTTTTTTAGTTCCAGTGGGATGCTTCGATATAAGCCCGGGCCGTAAACCGACGAACATCTAAGGGCGACGAAATCGACGCCATGTTTCTCTTTGTAGAAGTCGCCCATCCATTCTGACACGGTTTTCGCGGCGCGGTAAAAATAAGTGGGATAGATGGACACGGCATCTTCTTCTTTGACCAATTCCCCGTTCGGTTTCTTGAGTTGGCCATAGATCGAAGCAGAGCTTGAATAAACAATTCTTTTTATGCCGAATTCCTTCGCCGCTTCCAGGATGTTCGTCATCGCGTGATAGCAGTAGTTGATCACGGACGGATCTTCATTGCGCGGCGGATGCGCGGCGTGGAAAACGTGCGTAGGCCGCTCTTTTTCGCAGAGCGCGCGAAAAGCTCCAGCATCGGTGACATTCATGATGTGGCTCGGCGTTCTGATACCGAGCAGCGAGAGGTCCGGCGAGCGCGGCACGACGTCGATGGGAACGATTCTATGTCCAAGAGCCTCGATCGATCGACTCGTATGCGAACCGATGAAGCCGTTGGCACCGGTGATCAAGACCGTGCAAGACATGATGTTACCTCGTTCGGTGTCAGTGCCTGCTGATGAACAGGCGGCGCTTCAAAGCTTCCCACTCGGCGAATTTTCTCTCCATGACCTCGGGGGGGTATTTGCTCTCGATGTAAACCTTTTTGAACTTTTGGTCCGGTGATGTCACGTCTTTGCGCGCTGAGCTGAGGCCGCCTTTTAGAACCGCTTCCTGTCCCTCTTTGGAGTGGAGATAATCAAGGAATAGCAGCGCCGCATGCGGATTGGGTGCTTTGATCACCATGCCGGAAGTGCCGGTGGTCGCAATTACGGGATCGATCGGCCGCCACTCCACCGGCGCGCCTTTTTGTTTGGCGACGGTGATATTCGAATTGAAGATCGTCGGTGACAGCGGCACTTCGCCCGACGCGATGAGCTCAGCAAGGGCGGCGCCGGAAATGTTCTGCACGTTGACGTCTTGCTTGGCGATCTTCTCGAGAAACTCGCGGCCGTAGGCTTCGATTACGGCGCCGATCCATTGCGTGCCGGTGGTCGTGCCGGCGATGGACATTTTGCCTTTCCATTTCGGGTCGATCAGATCTTTCATCATTCTTGGCGCGTCGGCAGGCGGAGTAAGACTCGTGTTGAACCCCAAGCTGATGTAAAGCTCACGACTGGTCCAATGGAATACGCCGTTTTTACCTTTGACTTTGACATTGTTGTCGTAAGGACCCAGTTCCGGAGAGAACACTTCTTGAAACATGTTGGCAGCTATCAAGAGCGCCATGTAGTCGGGACTCGTTTCCACGACGTCGGCGATGTAACGACCGGCCGCCGCTTCATCCGTCAAGCGCTTGAGCAGCTCTTTTGAGTCGCTGCGCCAAACATTTGTCTTGATGAACGGATATTTCCGGCCGAATTCCTGTGAGACGTAGCCCGCCATCCAAGTATTTGACGTATAGAAAGTGACTTGTCCCTCTTTCTTGGCGCCTTCAAGCAGGATGGTTTCCCGGTCCTTTCCCTTATAGAGAGCTAGCTCGGCTATGGACATGGACTTCGCCTGAGCTGCCAAGGACGAAATCGGCCAACCGAGAATCAGTGCGACGAGGACAACAAAGCATCTAATGGACATCGAGGAATCCTCCTTGATGAGACCGATTGCGCGTTAGTTGAAATAACTGTTCTTGTGCGCCCAGAGCCAGAGATAGGCGATTTTTTCGTTGTAAAGTTCGGAATAGCCGACGTGTCCATAACGCGGGATCAGCACCACGTGCGCGCCGCGCGTGGTCGCGGCGTATTTAGCGCCCATGAACATTTCGCGTTTGTGTTCGAGCTTGTCGCCCTTGACCCAGTGGCCTTTGTCGTTTTCACCGACGGTGAGCAGCACGCGAATGCTTTTCAGCCAGGCGGGATCCGGCTCCTGCAAGTGATCGAAATATTCGTCGCGTGGCAGGCCGGTGCGCTTGGGATACTCCTCGAGAATGCCGATGGCGGCATTGTGCTGGTTATCGCAGAGACTGGTTTTCATCTGCGAGCGCAGCGGACTGATCAAACGAATATAATCATCGGCGCCGCCCCACGGCGTTAAATCCTCCGGATCGACGTAGCCCGATTCTTTGAACGAATCCGGCGAACGGCGCGAGACATGATCGATCGGCTTCTCGGCGTATTTCTCGGCGCCGGTCTTGTCGCGCCATTCCAAGCGCCAGCCGTCGGGTCCGCCGCTGCCGAAGCCGACGATGCCGATGACTTTGGCTTTCTTGGAAAAGCGCGTGAGGTGCGCTGCCATGGGTCCGCCGGTGGAGTGGCCAAAGGCGATGATTTCTCGGCCGGCGAAATGCTCATCGGTGAGCAGACCGGCGCCCTGCAAGATCACGTTGAAAGTACATTTTAAGTTGCGGTCCGCGATTTCCTCCAGCGACAGGTTGCGATCTTTGAGATAGATCGGGTTACGCTCGGCGATCGGTTGTTTCCAGACGCCGCCGATGGGGTAATGTCCCGGATAGGTAAGCGCCAGCACTTTGAATCCTTGGGATGCTAGCACGCGCGCCAATCCCGGACGACCGTCGGGCGTTAGATCCATAATCTTCTCGCTACCAG
>Ga0193707_1000007_pt1 | contig 50252 bp, 51 predicted proteins | sample U3c2metaG_FD_143043 | JGI IMG/M metagenome (GOLD analysis project Ga0193707, IMG submission 143043) | Soil microbial communities from a riparian zone of the East river system, Colorado, United States - U3c2 | ecosystem: Environmental > Terrestrial > Soil > Riparian zone | place: USA: East River... | reverse complement strand
GCTCGCTGATTCCCAACACCCGCGCCGCTTGCACCACCGTTACTTCGCCTTGAAACACTCTTTGTATGATCTTTAACCGCTTCTCGTCTTTCATCGTCAGGAATGTCATCTCCACACCCTGACATAATCACGTTGCCGTTAACCCCTGACAGATTCACTTTGCTACCACATGCTCGCCGTTCTCGCCAGAAGCAGAAGACCGAAGAAGTCAACCAATTGACCACGCTCATCGCGCTATGGTAATCGGGGACCAGCTTAAGCCGAGCCATCCGGCGCATGCGTTGTGCCGCACACGAGCGAATAGAGAAGGGGCGGAGGAAATATTTATGCAAAACGCCAGAGTTATCGATGCCGATGGGCACGTTCAGGACCGCGACGCGGAGATTCGCAAATTTATGGAGGAACCGTACTGCCGACGACGAGGGCCGTTCGTCGCCAAGGACAAATGGGATAGCAGCATGTACGGAAAACTCAGCATGGACATTCACGATGTACCGACGCGGTTGCGCGATATGGATCGCGAGGGAATCGACATCTCTGTGCTCTTTCCCACCAGCGCATTCGGTATCACGCAAAGTCCGGAGAAGGACTATGCCGCCGCCTTTTGTCGCGGTTACAATGATTGGATCGCTAATCTTTGCAAAGAAAGCCCGCGCTTGAAGGGCATCGGCCTGGCGCCGTTCCAGGACGTGCCGGCTGCGGTCGCAGAGATCAATCGCGCCGTCACGAAACTCGACCTGGCGGGTATCGCAATCGCGTCATTCGGACTCAAAGATCATCTCGGTACGCCGACCTTTTGGCCCATCTACGAAGAGCTCCAAAGGCTCAACAGGCCGCTTTTGGTTCACAATTCCCGCCAAGGTCCGGCCGGTGAAATCCGCTTCGATACTTTTTTGTTTGCTCATACCATCGCCCGCCCGTTCGAGACGTTGATCGACTGCGCGGCGCTCATTTACGGCGGCGTCCCGGAAAGGTTTCCGAAGTTGCGCATCGCTTTTCTCGAGTGTGGCTGCGGCTGGGTGCTTTACTGGATGGATCGGATGGATGAGGAATGGGAGAAGCGACAATCCGAAGCACCTATACTCAAGGCGAAGCCCAGTGACTACATCACCCATGGTAATTGGTTCTTCGCCGCCGAGCCCGAGGAAAGTACTGTCGCGTACGTCATGGAGCGCATCGGCGATGACAAGATCATCTTCGCGTCCGATTATCCGCACTGGGACGGTATGTTCCCCTACGTCGTCTCGACGATCCGCGAGCGCAAGGATGTTACGGCAGAGTCGAAACAAAAGTTTCTCGGTGACAACGCTAAACGGCTTTACGGTTGGGAGGGATAATAAATACCGGCTAAGCAAAGCACGTTGGGAAAACGTGGCTGGCAATTTCAGCGCGGCCTAAAAACATCCACGGGAAGAATGAAATCCATGCGATTCGAGCGATGGCAGTATTTACGAATAGGTTCGCTATTATTGGGTTTTGCGGTCATCGCTACGGTCTCGGTTAACGCCCAATCGTTACCGCGCTCGCTAACGATCGGATCCAATCCGCCCGGGACGGTCTTTTATGCACTGGCAAGCGGCCTTGCAAAGTATGCCGGCGATGGCGCGCCATTTCAGCTCGTCGTGCAGCCTTATTCAGGAACGAGCACATTCCTGCCTCTACTGAATACGGGTGAGATCGATTTCGGCATTAATAATGCCGTGGATATGGCGCTGTCCTATCAGGGACCGGAGCGACTTAAAGTCGGCGGTCGCAACCCGTTTCAACACACTCCGAACGTGCGCCTGGTTATGCGTGGGTCGGTCCTAATGACGGCGCTGCTCGTGCGCAAGGATTCGCCGATAAAGACGATTCACGACATCCGTGGCAAAAGACTGACCGGAGAATATCCGGCACAGCTGGCGAATTGGTACAACCTTTTCGGTTTCTTGTCCGGCGCGGGAATGAAATGGGAAGACGTGAAGATCGTTCCAGTACCGGGTGCGAACGAAGGAGTCGACGCGCTGGTGCAAGGGCGAGCCGACGTGGGGTTGCATGCCATCGACTCCGCCAAAGTAAAGGAAGCGGACGCGGCCATCGGCGTGCGCCATCTTTCACTCGATTGCTCGGCGCAAGGCGAAAAGCGTTTGCGTGCCGCCGTGCCCGGCTACTACCCGGTTTGGCTCAAGCGTGGGCAGGCCACCGCCATTGTCGAAGACACTTGCGTGAACGCGTACGACATCTATTTAACGAGCCACAAGGGAGCCGTCGACCGCGTGATCAACACGGTTCTCAAAAACATCTGGGACAACGTGGACAAGCTTTTGCCGCTGCACCCGAACTTCAAGGATTGGACGCGGCAGCGCGCCGTCGATACCGATGCGACAATTCCATACCATCCGGCGGCGATTCAGTTTTACAAGGAACATGGTGTGTGGTCGGCGCCGGCTGATGAATTGCAGCGTAAACTGCTCAGTTTGAATCCATAGTCGACGCGCTCCGCGAGACCGAACGGAGCGCCAGTTCTATTCGCGATGCGCGGTATGTAGTCTGGAATCCCACCGGCAAAGAATTTAAGATCAACACGATAATAATAGGGGCTGTCTGATCCGCGCGGAAGATTGGCCTATGTTTTGACGTGGAGAAACTGTGGCGACAAGCTGGAACGAACCGGGAGAACTAAACCAATACCTTAAAGCGCATGTTACTCGATTGCTCGTGAACTACCGGCATTGGACCGGCAAGAGTCTGGTGTCACCGAATCTACCCTCCGCCGAGCAAGCTCGCGAGTTATATTATTCGCCGTTTGTTGTGTTGTCGCACGATACCGCACCGGACCCGTTGCTCAACTACGCGAACCAGGCAGGCTTGGATCTTTTCGAGCTCGATTGGAGGGAATTGACGACTTTGCCGTCGCGCCTTACCGCTGAGCCGACGCATCAACGAGAGCGGGCGGGTTTGCTCGCGACCGTGACGCAGCAAGGGTATATCGATAGTTATCGCGGAGTTCGAATTTCCAAAACCGGCCGGCGTTTTCTAATCGAGCAGGCGACCGTGTGGAACTTATTCGATGACCGCGGCGCGCCTTACGGACAAGCCGCGACTTTCAGCCAGTGGAAATACCTGGAGTGAAAAGATGAGCGCCAACGTTGGAATGGGCGCGCAGAGTAGACATGGCAATCAAGCTCGGTCGGTATGCTTGCGGCGAGTCAGTTCGCCAGCCATGTCGATTCGACGCGATCGCTCAGTTTGTTCCGTTTATTCCCGAACAGACCCGTCGCCGCGTCGTGAATGGTATTTGTACATGAGGATCGCTTGTTGACATACGTTACCGCTAAGAAACTCTTCGGCGTGAAGTTTTCCATTGTGGGTTTGATATTCGATCTTGATGGAGTCGAAAGGGATGGACGAATCAGAATTGTTGACACGCAGCAATCGGCCATTGGAAAGGTCAACCCGGTGTCCGAGGGCGCCCAAGATTTCCGGTAGCCCGTCGAAATTTACGAACTGAACGGAACCCTGTCGGTTACGTCGCGCGGCCCGGTCGAGAGCGTCGATTTCGGCTGCAGAATAACGGACTTCGACGAGGTTCAAATGCGGCGGCATCGGGTCCCCACACTGAAGATGGAATTCATCGCCAAAACACTTTAAGTCAAACAAATCGATACGTCGCTCCTTGAGCACCTGACCGACGACCCGTAAAGTTTTTGAAAACTGATCCCGTGAAGCCATAGGTACGGCTCTCTTAGTGCAAAAATGTCCCCACGGCAAACCCCAAATTAGTTCGGATCGGCCGAATATGAGGCCCTGTAGCGGCTCAAAAACTTCGCGCCGTGATCAGCCGTGAGTCGCCAGCCGCCGTGCCTTGCGCAATCCGGTCTCATTTTCTTCTAAATTTTACTAAAGAGCGACATTCTGCCTCGGCCACTGAAAGTGAAACTCAGGGACAGGTATGCTATATTACTGTTGGACTCGGGGTTGCAGACTCCTCTGACATGCGGAATTCACGCGGACGAATCCCGCGGTGAGCGGGTCGGCCACCGCATTCCGGGATGTCCACTGTTATAGGAATTTCATGAAAGATTCTCGGATAGAGGTAATGCCGCCATCACGTCGGCAGTGGCGGCAACGCCTAAAGAACTCGTTACTCTACTACTTAATGCGAAGCGGGTGGTCAGCCGCCGAGCGCTTGCCGATCCGTGGTGTTCTGCGCCTCGTCGGCTGTGTGGCGCCTTACATTTTTCGCCGGGATACCCGGCGCGCTGAGGCACAGATTCACGCGACGATGCCACACCTTGACGGGCCCAAAACTATTCGCAGAATGTTCGTTCACTTCGCCGAATCGATTTGGGAGCTATCACGTTTACATCGTGCAGTTCCGCAATTGGACGCCGATGCGCGCCGCGTGCTCGACGAAGTTCTCGCCGAGGGGAGGGGAGGCGTGATGATCTCCGGGCATATCGGAAACTGGGAGATTCTCGGACAGGCGATCGCGTCGGCGGGCTATCCGATCGCCACCATCGCCAAGCGATTCTACGACCCCCGGATAACCGCGTGGTTGCACAAGTGGCGGTCACAACGCGGGCTGGAAATCGTGTGGCGCGGGGACAATACCGGTAAGGCGATTCTACGTGTTCTGCGCCGCAATCGGTTGATGGCATTTTTAATCGATCAGGATACCAAGACAGCCGGCGATTATGTGCCGTTTTTCGGACGGCCTGCTTTTACACCGACCATTCCTGCGGCCTTGGCGCTGCGGACGGGAACGCCGATATTATTTTGCTGGCACCATCGTCGCGCGAAGCGCCACAAAATCACCATTGAGCGAATCCACTACGTGCGGACAGGCAACATGGAAGGTGATGTCCTGGCGCTCACCGGGATCCTGACCGGCCGTTTGGAATCGATCATTCGCGCGGCGCCCGAACAATGGGTGTGGATGCATCGAAGATGGAAACAAAAGTCAGTAGAGTAAATCCGCGGCGGGCCTTCTCTCACACCGTCTCGCTTGATCGCCATCGTCAATGTGGATGTTCGCGGCATTACAAACCTTTTGGCGACTGCCGCGTAACGGGTACGGCTTGATTTTATCAATGCGTGGGGCGATGCCCACTTAATGGCGAAGCACTTTATTGAACGTGCCATTTCTCTCAGAGCTTAGGGGATTTTTCCTGTGCGCTTTGTTACCCGGGCCGGTTGTGTGAAATCGCGCGCCGGATTAAAATATTGACGATTTACAAACGATTGCCGCCCACCATCGATTAAGGCGGGGCGGCGAGGTGGCGAACGGGCGCGCGACCAAAACACTAAAAATGCCGCACGCGAAATCATTAAGAGCGATCGGGCAGTCTCTCGAAGCACTTGGCGTTGTCGCATTCGTCATGGAGAAAAACGGGCGAAGCTACATCGTGAGTAGTGATTCACTTCCGGATATTTCAAGCTTAAACGTCAAACAAAGTCTATCTGAAAAAGTTTGGGAGGTCCCAAGCTCTACTCGAAGGCACGTTCGTGCACTGCAATCGGATGGTTCCCTCAAATACGATGTGAACTATGTTTCATGGCTCGACGCGCAAGGCCGAAAAAGACGGCGGAAGCGCTTATCTGCGCAGACCACAGGAACATCGCGCGTCTCACAATTATTGCGTACCCTGGGCAAACACCTGGACCGAATGGAGCCCCACGCTTTTACCATTTCTTGGACCGGGGACGCGATTTGCGTCGACTATGTGATGGGCGATGGCGAGCGCGTCCGTGAAGTCCTCAGCATCGAGAAATTGCGCGAGCTCACGGTTCGCTCGCGCTTCCGCCGCGCGCGCCGCCGCTGATGCCAAACCAGGCAACATCCGGAGCGGACGTGCTTCTTGTGCGTATTCTTGTGCAAATTTTCTGGAACTCGTCTAGCACCTCGTCGACTGGCACGGGCCGAGCAGGCGGGCGTGTTGTCAGGCTTGGCGTGAAGTTCGGTTTTTAGGCTTCGGCTCCTGCGCGTGACAAATTCAACAGCATCCTGTTAGCCAGACAACGATGACACGTTGTACTTATCTTCGAATCGCTTCAATGTTATCGCTGATGATTGTGAGCTCCTGCGTCAATCGCATAACCATGCATTCCCTTGACGGCGAAAGGTTAGATGGAAGATGGCGGCCGGCGCGCGAAGACAGCGGTTTGATTCAAGTCGTCGGATCGGCGGGCGAGACCTTGGTGGGCACATTCAAGCCGGTACCTCGGGGGATTTTTTTTGAGGGTTATCAAAAGACCTTCGGCACCGGAACGATCGATGCCGCCGGTCCGGACGCATCCGAGTTTGGCAATGCTTTTGCCGGAATGCTCGGCACCTCGAGTATCCTCGCGGATGTCGCCTACGGAGAAAATTACAACACCGGGTCCGGCAAAGCGGCGCATGTCGTTACTGGGCCGCTGTTCTATTGGATGGCGAGCCTGCGCGGCGACAAACGAACAACCATGCAATGTTTTTTGATCGGATCATCCTACACGGGGCACGGACTGGGGCGCTGCAAAGGCGCTGAGGGGAAGGAATACACCTTGGAATTCTAAATGGTTAGCCAATGAGCGTCAGTCCATGGCCGACGCGATGGACCGGCGCCGTGGCAAAATTCTATCCTTCCAAATTGCAGGGAAAGTCGCTTAAAACGTTCTTCGTGGTCGCTCAACTCAAATTCGGTTTGCTGTTACCCCATTTTTGCGAACTCGCCTCGGTAGAAAAATGCCTTGAGGGATCTCAACAGGCCGAAGCGTACGGCTTCGACTCAGTGTGGGTGCGGGATCACATTGTGTTCAAACCCCATGAAATTGAGGGCAACGATAACACCCATATCGAGGGCTTCCTGATCCTGTCCGCGGTTTCGTCCGTGACTCAAAAGATTACTTTGGGCACGGCTATGACCATTTGTCATCGCCATCCGATTCATCTCGCGCAGTTGATCGCCGGCTTGAGTGTGATTGCGCAGGGGCGCGTAATTCTCGGCATCGGCTTGGGTGGCTTCGCTCATGAATTTGCCGCGGTGGGCCGCCCGACCTCATTGCCGGACCGGGCCAAGCTCGTGAAGGCGAATATTGAAATTTGCCGGCGACTCTGGGCGGGAGAAAAGGTAACGTACAGTAGCGATGATTTTAGCTTCGAAAACATCGCTCTCAAACCGACACCCGCCAAAGATATCCCGATATGGATCGGCGGTGGCAGCGCCGCAGCATGTCGTCGCGCAGTTGAATTGGGTAGCGGCTGGATGCCGGCGCGGATCAACTTAACGACCTTCGCAAGGCGCGTCGACTACCTGCGCGAATTGTGCCGAAGGGCGAACAAACCGATGCTCCAAACCGCGGTCATGCCGCTTACTTCGATCGGCGAGAGTCGGGAAACGTCGCTGCGAGGAATCAACGTGAAAGCCTTAAGCGATGAGTCTCAACGTTTTACAAGTTGGGTCAACTCGCCGTCTGCAATCTTTTCCCCTGAAGAGACCGCTCGCGGCATATTGCTGGCCGGAACTCCCGCGGACATCGTTCGTGAAACGCAAGCTTACGCAGAGTCCGGCGCAGATCACATCGTGTACGATTTGAGACTACGGTACGCGGACTGGCAGGAGCAATTGAAAATCCTCGGTACCGAGGTTCTACCTGCTCTCAGGGGATAAATGTCGGCGACGACTTACACGCGAATGGGTAAATGTTCCAGGCTCAGCTTAAACAATTCGCCGCCAGTCTCGCTGAGTGAGCGGCAGCCCAACGCTATCGACCCCTCGCTCGGACGAATCGATGGGTTTCAGACGCTGTTGAGAGCGCTTTACTTTTAATTTAATTTCAGCCCAAGAACACTGACCGCTCCTGCGCAGTCTCATTAGCGCGGCATAGCTTTTGTGCAGGGACTCTTCACTTAGCTTTACTCCGGGTGTGACAATCGCGGATTTGAACTGATCAAACGTCAAGGTGTTCGCCGAGTTGCCGCGATTTGTCACATGAAATCGCGACGGTTGGTTTGTCTTTGTCTCGGCAAAGTTACCTCGTAGGGTTACGATTCGTTGCAACAGGCGATCCCGTTCGCCGTGTGGAGCAATACCGACATGCTTGAGACGTCGATCAATCCATGACTTACCTCTGCTCAGAGCGCACGAAACCGCCTCGTTTTCGCTCAAAACGCGCATTGGAAATCGGACAAACTCGGACTCTCGCGCAGGTCCGGTCAGCCAACTAATGTCGGCCTGAGGCACCCATGAATTCGTAACCGTATCGAAACTGGGAAACGCCATGATGGCATGATTACGGTAGGACCGGCTCCACATCTGAATTAAGTCCTCTCTCGGTGGACCCGTTTCAGGCACGAAGAGCTAATTTATCACCGACTCGTTTGTCTTGTCTCAGGTGAGCGACGCAGGAATTTTGTCCACCTAACAATATTCTTAGCCCATCGCCGGCAAAAGGCAAGAGACAAAGTGAACAAAAGTTATTTCAATAACTGGAGGTCTCGATAGTAACGTTCCAGGGAGAGCTGCCACTGCTAGAAAAAGCGGAAGTGCCCGGATTGGTCACCGCGATCGGTTCCCGTGCCGCCCCCGAGATGGCGGCGCGGCATTGTTCGAAGGATGCACACGCGGAACTAAGTGATCTTTACGCGCAGTTCTTGGCAATTAGCCTAACCTGGACTAAGCCGACTAAGCGCAAACCGCCACTCGATCAGCCTTGGCTATCTTTGATCATCCTATCGTCTCCAATTCCACCAGCCGGGACGGCGACCGTGGTCATCATCACGCCAACCCCAGGACCGATGTGGGTAGTTACCGCGGTATCCCCATCGATCATTACGCCAGTCGCGCCTGTTCTGCCAAATCTCCCTTCGCTCGTGGGCGATAGCAGCCCGGTCTCGTGCGATCTCAGCCGGCCCCGCACCGCGGCGTAAATCGCGCCCTAACTCTCGCCTGGCGGCGCCAAGCTCCCGCCGATCGTGTCTCAGTTCACGTCCTCGGTGACTCCAGTCGGCCGATGCGGTCGTCGTAAAACTCAATAATGCTCCGAGCATCGCAATGCCGGCAATGATTTGTTTTGCTGTTTTCATAAATTCTCCCTTCTGTCTGTTTTGACGATTCAATGCTCGAAACGTTTTTTGCGAGAACGGGAGTTTGTTTTGCGGATTTTCGATGGAACGTGTACAGACGCAATCTTGCTGGGATGGGCAGGAGCCAAACCGACAACCTCGGACACGTTTCAGTTAATTCCTGCACATGACGAGGAAAAATCCTGCACATCTTTCCTGCTCAATCTCGAAATGCTTAATAATCGCGCCCCTACGACGAAATTTTAAAAACTCATTTTGGCATAGGGCTTGCGCTTACCTTCACCGAGGCAGGGATATGTCGGGATCGTTTGATTGTCTGGCAGCTCACGGCGTCCTTATTATTATTAGCCGTGTGGTCGCGCTGTGTAAGTTATGTAAATCCTGCTGATCGCTAAGGCTGCGCATGGAGGATGAATGAGTAATTCGATATTGCGCTTCTTATTCTGCCTGCTCATTATGGCGGGGCTTGGCTGTGGACAGAGCATCAGAGACAGGGTGGCTGGCGGGTCAACGCGACAATTTTCCCTTCGCGCTGGTCAAAGAGGACCGGATTTCGTGACGCTGGCGCGGGAGCTGCAGCCCGCTGTCGTCAACGTGTCGGTCTCGGTGGCACGACCCTTCGTTGTGCCTCCCGGCGCGCAGCAGCAGAAGGATGATCCGGCTGATGAAATGCTCGATAAATTTTTTGGCGTACCTCCTCAGGCAGCGCCGGCGCCGCAACGGCAGCAAGGTTCCGGTTTTATCATCGGCTCGGATGGAGTTATTTTGACCAATGCACACGTGGTAGAAGGCGCCAAAAGGATTCTTGTCAAGCTTGGTGACAAACGAGAATTCGAGGCAAAAATCCTGGGAAAGGATTCGCCGACGGATATTGCCGTGCTAAAAATCGCCGTACAGGAAAACTTGCCGACGATTGGACTCGGTGACTCAGACCATCTTCAAGTAGGCGAATGGGTTATGGCAGTCGGTAATCCCTTCGGTTTAGATAACAGCGTGAGTTCGGGAATCGTCAGCGGCAAGGGGCGACATATCGGCGAAGCCTACGATCGTCTGATTCAAACTGACGCGCCTCTCAATCCAGGAAGCTCCGGCGGTCCGTTGATTAATCTCAACGGACAAGTCGTCGGTATAAATAAAGCCATCGTTAGCGATACCGGAGGCAGCATCGGCATTAGTTTCGCGACGCCGATCAATTCAGTGAAGGAAATCCTGCCGCAGCTGCAGACCACGGGAAAAGTAACTCGAGGTTGGGCGGGCTTGTCGATCCAGGAAATGACGTCTGCGTTGGCAGATACGCTAGGTCTTCAAAAACCGAGCGGCGCACTCGTTGCCGGTCTTGTAAAGGGCGGTCCGGCCGACCGCGGCGGAATAAAGCTCGGAGACGTCATAACGGAATTCGACGGTAAGACGGTGACTGACGCGCTGGATCTGCCGATATGGATAGCGCGTACGCCGATAGCGAAGCAAGTTCGACTGACGGTTCAAAGAGATCAACGGGAGATTCACGTGGATCTAACTATCGCCGAGCTCCCGGATCGGCTAATGCAACAGTTCGGCAAGCAAACCGGCTGACCGACCCCTTCAAAAAACTACGCACGATCACGCAGCGCGTATAACGGGGACTAGCGGGTTATCTGCCAGGTTCCAAATACGTTTCAATCTTCCGGCACTATTTGAAATTATCTTAGCTTCGTCGGGTCCGGATGATACGAAAAATCCGGGGCTTGCCTCCATGCGATTGTCCGAATCAGCGCCCGCCGATCGTTATGAGAAACCGCGCCGTTTCGCCCGCCGTTAAACTCTTGCTGCAGTGACGCTTTTCGTTTATCGACAGCCTTGTAAATAACTCTGTCTCGCCGCGGGCTTGTCGGCGTGATAAAGTCAGGTATTATATCGATCTTATGAGGCGACGTTAGGTCATGCCGATGAGAGAACTGATCCAAAAGCTCGGGCCGCTGGTCTTGGAAAGTGCGGCGGCCGTCAGCTACCTACGGAAGCGAATCACCGAATCACGTCCGAACGGCGCAGAAGCCCGGCTCGACGCGATTGAAAATGCCATGGAAGTTCAGTCAACCCTCAATAACACCATCGACGTTCAAATGAATATTATTCATGCACTGCTGGAAAAAGCGCAAAAACGCCTGCAAATCGTAATCGTCGCCCTCATCGCTACGGGAACAATTGCCGCGCTCGCACTCGCTGCCGCCCTGATGAAATAACACCGTCTTAGTTTCGACTTTTTCATTTTCCGTGACTCCACTGCACCCATTCGTCGAGTAGGAGCGAACCCACATGCCTTTGCTGCGCCTCGAAAGCCTCTCCATTGCGTACGGGCATCTGCCGTTACTTTCTCACGCTGAATTTCAAATCGACTCTGCTGAACGAGTCTGCCTGGTCGGCCGTAACGGCACGGGAAAAACGACGCTATTTCGCGTCATCACGAGAAAGGCCGTGCCGGACGAAGGGGAGGTTTGGCGCAAGGCGACATTGAGCGTGGGCCATCTCGAACAGGAAGTGCCGCCGGATACCGAGCAGACTATCTTTGAAGTCGTCGCTTCCGGGCTCGGCGAGCTTGGCACGCTCTTGACGGAATATCACAATCTCACCCACGATGAAGGCTTAGCGCAGCGCGAGTCGCTGCTCGAGCTGGCCAAGCTGCAAGCGCGCATAGAAACGCTCGACGGCTGGAATACCAATCAGAAAGTTGAAGCGGTTTTGACCCGCCTGAATTTACCCGAGGGCAAGCGTCTGGCGGATTGTTCCGGTGGCACTCGCCGTCAAGTGATGCTGGCGCGAGCGCTGGTGAGCGAGCCGGATCTCTTGCTGCTCGACGAACCGACCAACCATCTCGACATAAACGCCATCACTTGGCTGGAAGAATATCTTCTTAGCTACAAGGGCGCCGTGATGTTCATCACCCACGATCGAACTTTCGTGCGCCGATTGGCGACCCGCATCGTTGAATTGGATCGCGGCTGCTTGACCTCCTTTCCCGGCGACTTCGATGCTTATCTGCAAAAGAAGGACGAGCGGCTCGATATCGAAGAACGCGCTTTGGCAAAGGTCGACAAGAAACTCGCCGAGGAAGAAGCCTGGATCCGCCAAGGAATCAAGGCGCGGCGCACGCGCAATGAAGGTCGGGTAAGAGCGCTGCAAACACTGCGGCGTGAAAAAGCCGAACGACTGGAAGGTCAGGGCAAAGCGCGCTTCAGTCTCGACGCCGGCGCGCTATCCGGCAAATTGGTCGTCGACGTGCGACGCGTGAATTTCGGCTATGACGATAAGGTGATCGTCCGGGATTTTTCGACGCGCATCCTGCGTGGCGAGCGCATCGGCATCATCGGGCCCAACGGCTCCGGCAAAAGCACGCTACTGAAATTGATTCTGGGGGAGCTTAAACCTAGTAGCGGCGAAGTCGTTTTGGGCACTAGACTGCAGTTGGCGTACTTCGACCAGCACCGGCGCTTGCTCGATAGCGAAAAGACCGTGCGGGAGAACATGAGCGACTCGGACTACGTGACGGTGAGAGACCGTTCGCGCCACGTGATCGGCTACCTGAAAGACTTTCTATTTCCGCCGCAGCGCATCGACTCGCCGGTCAAGGCGCTGTCCGGCGGCGAGCGCAACCGATTGTTGCTGGCCAAGATCTTCACTCAGTCGGCCAATATGATGGTGCTCGATGAGCCGACCAACGATTTGGATGTCGATACTCTGGAATTGCTGGAAGACCTTTTGGCCGATTACGAAGGCACACTGCTGCTCGTCAGCCATGACCGTACTTTTCTTGATAACGTCGTCACGAGCACTCTCGTATTCGAAGGGGAGGGGACATTTAGAGAATACGCGGGCGGCTATGACGACTGGGAGCGCTATCAACGACAGATTCCCGAAGTTCCGAAGCGACCGCAAACCGGGGCAAACAGACCATCGAGTACGGGTTCTACGACAGCGAAGCGCGCCGAGTCGTCGCGCAAACTGACTTACAAGGAGCAACGTGATCTGGAAGCCCTGCCAGGCAGGATCGAAGCACTGGAAACCGAGCAAGCCGAACTACATGCTCGCATGGGCGACGGCGCCTTTTACCGACAATCGAGGGACGATATAGCTGCGACAATGGAGCGGCTGGAAATCGTAAAGCGAGACCTCGAAGAATCCTACAAGCGCTGGCAAGCGTTGGAACTGAAATCGTCATTGGGGAGCAAATAAACTTTCCCCCGCAGCAAGTTGACGGGTAGTTCAATCGAATCGGATTCCTTCAATGAGCCAAGCGTCATCGGATCGATGGCCATTCAGCTAATAGTCGTCCGTAGTTCTTTACCGAGTATTTCAATCCGAGCTTCGATAGGAGATTCCAGATCATCGCGGTGTTGCTGGTAACGACCGGCACGCCGAGGCGATCTTCCAATCGCTGAATGATCGGCAGAGGGTCCATGGTTGCGCCCTGAAAGTAGATTGCTTGCGCCGGAGTTTTGCGGAATGTTTCTTCGACGAGATCAAAAAGCTGATCCTGACTCAGGTTCAAAGACGTGCCGGGTATCCGGTTGTCGAACGAGGGGCCGAGATGCAGCGTGAAGCCGAGTTCATCGACGTGAGTTTTGATGCTTTCATTCGACGCTCGATCGAAAGGAGTCATGAGCAGTACGGACTTCGCTGCGAACGCCGTCAGAGCGGCGACAGCCGATGAAATTGCGCTGACGACGGGTAACCCGATGACGTTGGCGACCTTCGCTTCTATGCCGGGATTGAATAGGGTCACGAAACCGCCCGTGAGCATCAAGCCCGCGACTTTATGTTTCTTGACCAACTCGCTTGCGCGAGTGACGATCACGTCTTCTTTGCCGGCGAGATCCTGATAGGATTCGCCGAGTAAACCGAGACCTTCATGCGCGATTGACACGCCAGGAGGCAATATCCCATCGAGCGACTTGAAATGCGGGCGATTGGGGGTTGCGGGCGAGAGAACACCGATTTGCACCGAATTGGTTGTTGCCATTAGTTAATCCTTTTTTGATGACCTCGCCTATAGCACGAACCAGAAATTCCCACTAGCGCTTGACCGAATCGAGTTTGAACAAACTCTTTGAATCCCGCATAGTCGCTTTCTATATTTGATTGAGAGGTGTTCGTGCAATTTCGTATCGCAGCCGTAGATTTGGTCAGCAACACGTGTTTCCCCGCTCTCGCCGCGGATGCGTTGGGATATTTCAAAGCCGAAGGCTTAGATGCAAGCATCGAGTTGGCTGCCATGCTTGGCGCCACCAAAGCGCTGCGCGACGGCAGCGCCGACGCGATGATCGCCGGCTCGGTGCATGATGTCTTGACGGAATTTCCCGACTGGCGGGGCGTGAAGATCGTCGTGGCGCTGTCGCAAGGCACACCGTGGCTCGTGACCGTGAGAGCCGATTTGGCGGCGAAGCGCGGTGATCTCAATGCGCTTCGCGGGTTGCGCCTGAGTGCCGCGGAAGGTCCGGACTTGGCGCTGAAGAGAATGCTCAGCGGCGCGGGCATCGATCCGGCTCGCGACTTGCAAATAGTCGAACTGCCCGGCGCTAAGTCGCGCGATGTTTCTTTCGGCGTTTTCGCAGCGCGGGCATTGGAGGCGGGGCAGGTTGACGGATTCTGGGCCAATGCCATGGGCGCGGAGACTGCGGTTAGTCGCGGAACAGGGAAGATTTTGATCGATGTGCGTCGCGGCGACGATCCTGACGAAGTGCGCTATTTCACTTTTGCGGGAATGGCGATCACCGATAAATTTATCGAGCGTGAGCCGCACGCCGTCGCCGCGGCCGTGCGGGCGATCGTCAAGGCGCAGAAAGCGCTGCGCGCGGATCCGTCGTTGGCGCGCGAAGTCGGCAAGCGGAAATTTCCACAAGACGCGGCGGAGCTGATTTCGAACGTCGTCGCCCGCGACGTCGAGTTCTACGATCCCGCGATCACCGAGGACATGGTTGCAAAAATGAATCGCTTTGCCCAATCTGTGGGACACTTATCGGGTTCGGTCGCCTACGACCAAGTCGTCGCCGCGCGCTACCGCGACTCGTGGGAAGTGTAAGAACGAGGATCAAGCGCTGAGATGGTCGGGTGGTTGCAAGGGCTTTTTGACCGACGCGTAGAGCACGCTTGCCAGCAGCAGTAAAGCCGCCGAGGACCAAATCACGATTTCATAGCTTTGAGTTCGGTCGTAAATTACGCCGGCGACGACCGGGCCGATAACGCTGCCCCAAGTCGAGACGAATCCCATAGAGCCGCGGATCTTGGCAAAATTTTTCCGCCCGAAATACTCTCCGACAGTCGACCAGTTGACCGGGAAAGTCGACTCCACCACGCTGAAAAGCGCGATAAAAATCAAAATCTCCCATTCCGTATGCACGCGCGCGAGCACGAACATCGAGATCATCGCCAGGAGCATACAACTCGCCATGAGCTTCGGTTTATGAAGGCGATCGCCGATCCAGCCGAAGAGCAGATGGGCAGGCACAGACATGAACGCCTGCGCGGCCAGGAAAAACGCCGCGCGCTGCTCGCTGACACCCTTCCAGACCATCAACGCGACATAGTGCACATTGATCGCGCTAAGAATAATGACGCGGATCGCGGTCGCGCTGGTGATGAACCAAAACGACGACGTGCGCAGCGCTTCTGCGAGCGTAAAATTCACCTCGTCGTTCGGCTGAGCTCCTCCGGAACGAGCCGTAACGGCGCCGGCGATCGGTTCGCCATCGGGAAGCAAACCGATGCTTTCCGGCGAACGGCGAACCAGAAGGGCCAGCGGCATGCCGATGACGATAAATGCGATGCCGCAACCAAAAGCCGCTTGGCGCCAACCATAGGCATGAACCACCGCCGACAATATCGGCGTAAAAATAAACCCGCCGATACCGATTGAGCCACTGACCAAAGCCATCGCCATCGTTCGCTTGCGAATGAACCAGGTATTGGCGATTAACATCGGCGCATCCATGAAGCCGGCATGAAAGGAAAGCGACACAACCCCCATGTAGACAATGAGCAGCATGGCGTAACTGCTGACGCCCGAGAGCAGCATGTGGCCCACGCCTGTCATCATAAGAGCCATGATCATTAGAGGCCGCGGACCGTAACGATCCATAAAATAACCGGCGATGGGACCTTCGAATGCGCCCTGAGCGCGAGCCAGAGAGAACACAAGTGAAGTCGATGCCCGGCTAAGATTCAGATCCTGACTCAAGGGTAGAAAAAACACCGAAAAGCCGTAGAAATAGAGGCCGCCACCCAGAATACGCAACGTCGAGCCCACGGCGATCATACGCCAGCCGTAGTAGAGATCGGACAAACGTCCGCGTAGATAATGAATCACGTCAATCCTTCTAACAGTTGAATCTATCGCAACCGGAAAATCCCGAGGCGGGACAACGGGCTTGAGAATCTTTAAATTATCCGACTATCCGGGTCATTGCAACGAGAGCAACTACCGGAGCGGTCGATTGGCAAAACTCTGAAAGGCTAGACCTAGGTGAGAATTCAACGTTTCAGTAACGGGGCAGGCTTCGTTGAAATCGGCGTACTGCTATTGGTGCGAAACTCCTTGAACACGCTTTCCAAAGTCTCAAAGTCAGCTAAGGTCCTCAATGACGCGAAGGTCGGAAATATCAACGGCAGCTCGCCGCGTTCGTGAAGTTGCATGGCGCGCTCGGGAGCCAGCCACAAACTGTGACTGACTTCATATGAACTTTCCAGCGGCGTCTGTTTCTCCGGCAGCGACGCGACAAAAAAGCGCGTGTCGAAGCGCAGCGAAACTTGCGAAGGCGTTTGCCAATGGGAAAAGTAAACCAAGCTTGCCAGGTCGCAGCGCAGATCGTTGCTTTCGAGCAGCGAAAGGAAGCTCGTCGACCTATCGAGCAGCCCGTGATGTTTTTCCAAAAGCCGGCGCGCGTGGGGCTGGCTCTTGGGAAACGGCTCGCCCGATTCATGCACCGCAAGCAGAATCCCGACCTCTTCAAAGAGCTCGCGGACCGCGGCGATCCAAAATGCCAGCGCGTGTCGTGGAACGAGATGCGCCCCCATGATTTTGCGCGCTTGAGCGGCGGAAAGACCGACACTTCGTTCGATCATGCACGGCGAAAAATCTTCTTTGCTTACGCCGCCGCCGGGGTAACAATACATGCCGCCAAGAAACGGCATCGCATGGGGACGCTGGGTAAGAAATACTTCGAACCCCTTCGGCTCAGCCCGTCGCAGCAGGATTACGCTGGCCGCTTGTCTTACTTTCGTTTGATTGGTCACCTGACGGCAAGAGCCATGGCGTCGCCGAAACAGTTGCGACAGGGCGGGCCGGCGCAAAAGAAAGTCTCAAAACAAGACTGCGATTGGGAATAAAACAGAATGCTCGACGAGACCGTTCCGGAGCCGTCGCAATGAACACAGATGGCGTCGCCCGGATTGTCCGAGCCTGGGGCAAGCGAATGATCGGACAACACCACTTGCAGCGCGGCGACTGAGGCTTTCAAATCACCGCGCGCGACACAGGTGTGGATTTCCGACTGGCCGAAAAGCGCATGCGCGCGCTCGGCCTTGGCCGAGTGCAAATCAAAAGCGCCGGCGCTACTGAAGACGTGAAGCCCCCGAGGGAGTTTCTGGGTAATGATTCTTTCCTCGTCATTGTAGGCAACGAAAGCGTCGATTTTGTCCGCGAAAAGCAGGGTAAACGGATTGTAACGGAATCGATCATTTTGTTGAACCCATTCATTAGCTGCCACGGCCGACGGCCGCGCGAGCAAGTCCATACAGAGCAACCCGCGGGAGCGGGCGTCCGCCACAACGGAATTCTGCCCATCGAAATGGCGGTTGAGAATACCCGTCAACAACCCGCTTTCATTGACACCGAGCCACGTGCCCCCGGCGCGGAGATCTTTTCCCGCGATAATATTGGGCGTCGTCGCTAAAAAGGTCGGCGGCAACGACGGCCGGTCATAATGTTCGTCCCGGTTGGCGGCGACCACCAGTGGATAATCCTCAAACATGCGAAAATATAATGCCAGTGTGCACACGCGTGTAAGTTTTGCAGAATGCTGGCGTATCTGCAAACGTGCCGCTTGATTGTCGTCAATGATGCTTTGTGTTAGCTTAAAAAAGTTGGGAAGGGACGCCATGTTTCAATCCGTAAACGATGTCATCACGGGCTTCGGCACGCAAAAATACATCTGCAACAAGAACATCGCGACCGTCGTTTATCTCGGCACGACATTGCAAAAACCGATACTGGTCGAAGGGCCGGCGGGAGTGGGCAAGACGGAACTGGGCAAAGTGCTAGCCGATGCGCTCGGCATGGAGCTCATACGCTTACAGTGCTACGAGGGGCTCGACGAAGCCAAGGCTCTTTACGAGTGGGAATACGCCAAACAGCTTCTCTACACGCAGATTCTCAAGGAAAAGATCGGCGAGATTTTGCAAGGTTCGCAGACGCTGCAGGAAGCCGTCGATTGCGTCGCCAATCAAGACGGCGTGTTTTTCTCCGATCGATTTTTGTTGCCGCGGCCCTTGCTGCGTGCGTTGCTGTCGGAAAAACGCTGTGTGTTACTGATTGATGAGGTCGATAAATCGGACGCGGAGTTTGAGGCGTTTCTGCTGGAGGTCTTGAGCGATTTTCAAATTTCCGTGCCGGAGATCGGCACGCTGAAGGCAAAGCAGATTCCACTGGTCATATTAACCAGCAACAACAGCCGTGAAATGTCGGATGCTCTCAAGAGGCGCTGTCTGCATCTTTATATCGATTTTCCCGATTCCCAGCGCGAAATGGAAATTATCAAGCTCAAAGTGCCCGACGTCGGCACTCAACTGGCCGAGGAAGTCGTGCGGCTGCTGCACCGGCTGCGGAAATTGGATTTGAAGAAAACTCCGAGCATCAGCGAAACCCTCGACTGGGTGCGCGCGTTGACTTTGCTCAATATCAAACAGCTCGACCACGACCTCGTGGAAGAGACGCTTTCCACATTGATGAAGTATGAAGCCGACATCCGCAAGGCGCATCAGGAGCTGAAAGCTTACCTCGCCGAAAAGCAGGCGCAACGTCCCGGCGCCAGCAGCGAAAAAGATCATCTGCACTGACCGGTTGATTTGGCATGGAAGAACGTCTTATCGAATTTGCCAGTATATTGCGGCGCAACGGCATCCGCGTGTCACCGTCCGAAAACATGGACGCGTTTCGTGCTCTCGAGTTGATCGGCATCGAAGATCCATTGCTTTTTCGCCACACGCTGCGCACCACACTGGTCAAGCGCGCCAGCGACGTCAAGCCCTTCGAAGAGCTGTTTGATTATTTTTTCTTAGGCATCGGTCAAGCGCTCGATGCCATCGACCGGCGCATCATGGAAGAACTTGGGCTATCGCCCGAACGGTTTCAAGAGATGCTCGAACAGATCCAGCGCCTGCTCAAGGAAATGGAAGGGGATCTTTCCGAGCTGACGCGCGCGCTGCTTAACAACGATCGCGGCGCGCTCGAACGGCTGCTCCGAGACGCAATCCAGCAAGAAATGGACCAAGGCGCGCCGGACAGTTTTCGTTTGACACCCTACACGCGGATGGCGGCGCGCTTGCAGCTTGACCGGGTGCAGAGCGAGCTCGAGCGCTTTAAAGGCATGCTGCAAATGCTGGGGGAAAACGGTGAAGATTTGCAAAACGTCTTGCGCTACCTCGACGAGCGCATGCGCGACCTAAACCGGCTGTTGCGCGAAATTATTCAGCAAGAGCAGCGCAAAAAAGGGGTGGAACCGAGGGACTTTTCCCAGCGCAGCTCGCTTGCCGATAAGAGCTTCGCTTTCTACACCGAAGACGATATTCGGCGCATGAACGACGCCGTTGCCCGTCTGGCGCAGCGGCTGAAAAATCGCTTGTCGGTGCGGCGCAAGAAAGCCGCGCGCGGCCGCTTCGACGTCAAGAAAACCCTGCGCTCGAATCTGCAGTACGGTGGCGTGCCGTTTCATATCCGGCTCGACCGGCGCAAGAAAACCAAGCCGCAGGTGATGGTGCTGTGCGACATTTCCGACTCAGTGCTCAACGCGTCGCGTTTCATGCTGCAGTTTGTCTACTCGGTGCAGGATCTCTATTCGAAAGTGCGCAGTTTCGTGTTCGTCGCGGAGATCGGCGAGGTCACGAAGTTGTTCGAAGAAAATGACATTCAGGCGGCGGTGGAAGCGGCCTTGAAAGGCGACGTCATCGACGTTTTTTCCCACTCCAATTTTGGCCGTGCTTTCGAACAGTTCTACAAGAACTTTTTCTCGGCGGTCAATAGCAAGACGACGGTGCTGATCATCGGCGACGGGCGCAATAACTACAATCGCCCCAACGATTGGGTGCTGCGTGAGATCCAGCAGAAAGCGAAGCAGTTGATCTGGCTGAATCCCGAGAGTCGCATGACCTGGGGTATCGGCGACAGTGAAATGCCGCGCTACGCGCCCCATTGTCACGTCGCCGAAGAGTGCCGCAGCATCACTCAACTTTACAAAATCGTCGATTTGATTGCCCCATGAATAAAGCGGTTTATATCCAAACTTACGGCTGCCAGATGAATCAGTATGATTCGGAACGAATCGTCCAAGTCCTGGCGCGCCACGGCTATGACCAAACCGAGCGGATCGACGCGGCTGATCTGATCTTGCTCAACACGTGCAGCGTCCGCGATAAAGCGGAACAAAAAGTCTACAGCGCGCTCGGCAGCTGGAAGGAATATAAAAACAATCGCGACGGCGTGATTATCGGCGTCGGCGGCTGTGTCGCGCAGCAAGAGGGCGCGAATCTGCTGAAACGGGTGCCGCACCTCGATCTGGTCTTCGGCACACACAATATTCATAAGCTTCCGCAAATGGTCGAGCAAGTCCAGGAATCGCGGGCACGGCCCGTGGAAATCGCCTTCTACCGCGATCCCGGCTACATGGAGGACGCCGACGGTCGAACCGAAGTGCGCGGCGTCAAAGCGTTCGTGACCGTCATGCAGGGATGCAATAAGGTTTGCAGCTTTTGCATCGTGCCTCATGTGCGCGGACGCGAGCTCAGCCGGCCGAGCGCCAAGATTCTCGCTGAAGTCGAATCATTAGTGGCTAAAGGCATCGTTGAAGTGATGCTATTGGGACAAAACGTTAACTCGTACGGCAAGCTCACGCACGGCGAGTTAAGCTTCGCAGACCTTCTAGCTCGTATCGATGCGATCGACGGCGTGCGCAGGATTCGTTTTACGACTTCCCATCCGCAGGATCTCTCGCCCGAACTGATCGAGGCGTTCGCCACGCTTGACCATCTTTGTGAGCATTTGCATCTGCCTGTCCAGTCAGGCGCCGACAGCGTGCTGGCGCGCATGCGTCGCGGTTATACGCGAGACGAATATTTGAGCCGCATCGAGCGCTTGCGTGAGCGCCGCCCCGACGTCGCCCTCAGCACCGACATCATTGTTGGATTTCCCGGCGAGAGCGACTTGGAATTCCAACAAACCCTAGAATTGCTGAAACAAGTGCAGTATGATGAAATTTATTCATTCAGTTATTCGCCACGGCCGCAAACGGTCTCAGCAAAACTCTATGACGATGACATTCCCAGCGAAGTAAAAAGTCACCGTCTGCAGACTGTGCAGGCGCTGCAACGGCAAATATCACTGCTAAAGAATCGCCAACGGATCGACAAGCTGGAGGAAATATTGGTCGACGGACGTTCGAAATTGAAGAACGGGCAAGTGATGGGCCGTACGCGCGGCAATCGAATCGTCAACGTGATCGGCCCGGAGAATCTCGTCGGTAGATTGTTACCGGTGAGAATTACCGGCGCAACCGCTAACTCGTTGATCGGCGAGCCTTTCTCGGATAGATCTTATTTGAACTCCCAGTTATTAAAAGGGGACATGGCATGATGAAAAGAGAAGATACCATCCAAATGGCAGTCGGGGGCTTAACGTTGGATCCAGTCACCAAGACGCCCATCGTTATCCTCAAGGACACTGAAAACAAGCTCAATCTGCCGATCTGGATCGGTCTTTTAGAAGCCACCGCCATGGCCACGGAAATCGAAGGGATCAAGATGGCGCGCCCGATGACCCATGATCTACTCAAATCGATTCTCGGCGAAGTCGGCTGTTCCGTGGAATGCGTGGAGATCACCGAACTCAAGGAAAATACCTACTACGCCGCCGTTAACCTCAAATTGGCTGGACGTGATCTGATGATCGATTCGCGTCCAAGCGATGCGATCGCGTTGGCCCTACGCACAAAAAGCCCGATCTATGTTGCTAAGGCCGTGCTCGAAGCCTCGAGCATGCTACAGCAAAACGAGGACGCTAACGAGCGCGGAGTCGAGAACGTCTCCAACGTCTCGAAGGAAAAATGGGCGGAAATTTTGGAAAAAATGGGGCCGGACGACTTTAAGTATAAGCAATAGTCGTATTTTTCGAGTCTTTCTCTTTCAAAGTTATACTGCCCGTTACACCCAAGCAGAAGCGTAGATTTACCCTGTCTGCCGCACGTCAATAGACTTATGGCAACCGCAAGCAGACGTATCACTAGAAAACAATTGCGCCAACCCGACTGGTTTCAGGTCGGCTCCGACCATGCGCTTGAGTACTTCACCGGACATAAAGCGGTCGTCTTCGCGGCCGCGGCTGGGATTGTCCTGTTAGTTGCGGCATTGTGGGCTTGGCAGTCGTTTAAAGAAAAACAGAACGTCATGGCGTCGCGTGAATTTACCCGAGCGCTGTCGCTGTACCAAAATCAAAAATACAGCGACGCGATTGCCGCGTTCGAAAAGGTCCAAACCTTCCGCTGGTCTCGCTATTCAGTGCTGGCGCATATTTACCTGGCCAATAGTTATTTGGCGACGAATCAACTTGACAAGGCGCTGAACGCGGCCGAGCGCTCCGTGGTCGCCACCAAACCTGATAGCCTGTATCGGCAGATCGCTCTGGTCACGCGGGCGGAGACCGAAGAACAGATGAAGCAGTGCAAGCCAGCCATCGAGCACTTTGCCGAAGCGGAAAAAATTCTCGGTGCATTGCAGTCCCGTGCCTTGCTCGGCAAGGCACGCTGCGCCGAGCAACTGGGTGATACGAAGACGGCGGTGCAGGCTTACAAGGACTATGTCAAGGAGAACCCAGGCTCACCATTGGCGGTAAAAGTGGCTGAATTGGAAACGAAGAGTTCCGTGCCGGCCCCGGCAAAATAGCGCGAGGTTTTTTGATTTATTAAACGTCTGATAAGATATATTATGTAAACTTTGATATCTAGGTCAACTTTCGGTCCACTGCCGTGATACACCCTCTCTCCCCCCTTCATTCGCATCCAGAATCAGCGATAGTAGACTGAGGCTCTTGCATCCAAAATTGAGGGGACTCGGACTAAATTTTTAACGCGGAATGCGGAGAGAATCAGAAGTAACGCCACAGCCACCATTTCTCGAAGCCGATCTTCGCCCAATAGATCATTCTTGATGGACCCCAGGTTCTCGGTTCAGTGGCACCGAACGGCGGCCAGCCGGTCGGATATGTCGTTCGATTTGCGGCAGCGCGTCCAGCGCCGAACGCCAGCAGTCATATCGTATGCAGCCAGAGATCTACCGGCCGGCCTTTGCCCGTGAGCTCAACGGCAAGATTATGAGCTAGCACGTCGGCTTCCTGATGCGCTACGCCGCCGGCCTTCGAGGCCGGCATGTCGGCGCAGTCGCCGATGGCGAAGACGTTCTCCCATTTCGTTTCCAAAGTGTCGTAATCCACTCTGATACCGGTTTCCGTGTCAGCTAAGCCGCTGTCGAGCAGCACTTGCGCTGGCCGGTGCGGTGGCACCATGACCAGCAGGTCGTAAGGTATCCTGTAGTTGTATAAACCTTGGACGACTTTTCGTTCCGGATCGATGGAGCGAACCACGAACTCGTAGTTTTGTTTGATGCCGCGCCGTTTGCTCTCGGCGTCCATCCATACCGTTGGATCGTGTGCCTCGCCGATGGGTTCGGCTTCGCGGGTGAAGTAATCGATCTCGACGCGCTCGCGAATTCCTCTTTGGCGAAAATAGCCGTCGAGCAGCCATTGCGCTTCGTACGGTGCCGGTGGACAGCGGTAAGGTCCGAGCGGAACACCAACGACGACTCTGCCGCCGTTAAAGGACGCAAGCGTGTCGCGCAAACGTACAGCGGATTCGATTTCCCAGGGATGTTGCGACGACTCGGCGAAGCCCGGAACCAAATCGGGCCGCGTTTGCAAGCCGAGCGAAACGATCAAGTAATCATAGTTAATCTTCTCCCGCTCCAGAGAAACTTCTCGGCGGACTGGATCGATGCCGAGTATTTCCGAGTGAATGACTTTTACGTTGCGCTTCTCCAGCGCTTTCAAACTGCGGCTGATGTCGCGCGGCTGGCGTTCTCCAAGCATGATAAAAAGAAACGCCGGCATGAAAATATGCTCCGCACGGCGGTCGATCAGAATCACGTCATGGTCCGCGCCGAGCTTGCGCCCCAAGTGCGTTGCCGCGACGACGCCGCCGCAGCCGCCGCCGAGGATAACGATTTTTTTACGTTGGAATGCAAACGCCATGTTGCTGTATGCGAGATGAATCGATGACGAGAATTATCTTTTGTCACCGAGCCGTTGCTGCGACCGCAAGGCTAAGCCGCGCAAGTTTCTGCGCCGTTGCTCGCGCCACAACTCCTGCTCTCTTTTGCCGTCAAGGGTTAACTCTTTACCGAAGCCAGAGGACGCACGGAGAAACCATATGATCAGTTTATCCGACAGATCTTTTATCCATTCCATAAATCGCTACACCGTCGCGCGCTCTGGGCGCGCTGCTGATTCTGCAACTCTCCGAATCTGTTTCGCTAACGCAGAAAGGTATCTTCCTGCCGGAGCGTGTCCTGGGCATCGAGCAAGGCTTGGGGCGTCGGTCCCGCTTCGCCGATCAAGCCGACTTGACGCAAAAATTGACCGATCTGCGCGTGGTCGCGCGGGCTCACCGGTGCATAGGGCCGGCAAGGGTTGCCGATATCGACGCCGAAATGCTTCATCGCTGACTTCATCACCGGAGGCAGTCCGTAGGCGGCCCACTTGCCGGGAAACAACGCGTAGCAACGCGCCCAGAAACGAGCCCGATCTAAATCCCCTGCTCTGAATGCTTTTACGATCTGCGCGCCGACTCGAGTTCCAGGCGGCGGCATCGTTGCGCCTGAACCGCCGAGCATTAACGTAACCAAAAGCGGCTGCATTGTGGTGAAATAATGTCCGCGCCCGGCGAGATCGATTTGTTCGATCAAGCGGGAAATTTTCGTGATGTCTCTTGAGCTCTCCTTAAAATAGCGGATGTTGTCGATCTCGCTGATTTTGACGAAAGCGTCCTGCGGCGGGTCGGCGCCGGGCCCAGGATTATGATAACAAGTCACCGGCAATGGGCTCGCCGAGGCGACTTGAGTATAAAATTCCATCAATTCGGCGATGGTCGGCTGGCCACCCCACGGCCGCAGCGGCATCAACACCTGCACCAGATCGCCACCTACTTTTGCCGAATACTCCGCCAGTTCTAACACCTCTTTGGGCGACGGGCTCGAGCAGCCGAGAATCACAGGCACTCGTTTGTTCACCATCTCCGTCGCGACTTTTAGGACTTCTTTACGCTCGTCGCGCGAGAGCATGGTGTACTCCGCGGCTTCCACGGCGGCAATCGTAATCGCATCGCAATCGGCAACGATGAAATCGATTTCTTTCTCGAGCGCTTTGTAATTGACCCGATCGTTCTCATCGAACGGAGTCAGACAAGCGCCGATGATTCCTTTGATCGGTTTGGTCAGCGCCATAGGGTCAGTTCAAGATCTCCGCGATGATGCGCGCGTGACCGGCGTCGCTGCCTTTCACGCGCAGCGGCAGCGCCATGATGCGCGTGCGCTTGCCGACGATGCTGCCGAGGTTGGCGACGTTCTCGGCGATCAAGACTTCATTGCCCAGCAAGGTTTTGTGCACCGGAAAATCGAATCCCTTCGGTCTAAGCGGCGTCGGCAAATCCACCGTGATGCAGTCGATGCCGAACAGCTTGATGCCCTTTCGCACCATCCATTCCGCGGCGTCGACGGACAGATACGGATGCAGATTGTAGTCCGGACTCTCAAATTTCTCGTCCCAGCCGGTGTAGAGCATCAGAATATCGCCGCGATTGACCGGCACGCCGGAGGCTTCAAGATCCTTTGCCGTCACCTCTTCGCCACCATTTTTTTTGACGCCGATCACCGCCCCAGGTCCCACGAACGCATCGAGTGGCAGCTGTTCGATGGACTTCCCATTGGGTACGATGTGAATGGGCGCGTCAACGTGAGTGCCGGCGTGACACGGCAGCGACAACTCGGTGACGTTTAACGGATGCCCCTTTTCCAGGCTCAGAAATTTTTGCACGTGAACTTCCGGCAAGATCGGAATTTTCGGCATGCCGTCGTAAATCACCCGCGACAGATCGACCATTTCCATATTTCAACTCCCTCGTTACTTACCGTTGCGCCAGCGCGCATAGATGGGGTCTTTGTCGACGAATGCGCGTTTAATGCCGTCGAAAGCGAGCCAAAACTGGTCGAGGGTTTTTTGCACCGACGCGCGCACTGCCGCTTGCTGCGGCTCGCTCACGGCATAACGCTCTACCGCGAGGGGCCCGACCTTCATGTGTTCTTCGTCGACGCCCATGTGCAGCGTCCAATAGCGGATGTCTTCCGACTCGCGGTCAAATCCATAATGTTTCGTCAAGCCGTTAACAATCCGGGTCATGCGCTCGTTGGCGGTGCCTTCGAGACAAAATCCTTGGCAGGCGTAAAGCTCCAGCCAGCTTCGCTGGAACATTAACAGCTCGCGCCAGTCGAGAAACGCCTCCGTCTCCGGCAACGGCGCCACGCAGTCCAACTCTTCCCTGCTGTAGCCGCAGGCTTTGGCAAAACGAATAAACAGTCCCTTGTGGCTATCCGTGCCGGTGATCTCGCCCGTCCCTTCTTCGACAACGTTTTCAATCCACATTTTCTCCATCTCTGGGTCGTCCGGACAGCGGCTCAACATGGCAGCGATGGGTTTGGGAAAAGGTTTCGGAAAAAACAGATAAAACTGGCCGACGAAGCCCATAAGTTGGGCGCGGTCGAGCTTGCCCTCTTCGATCATGCCGATGATCGGATGATCTTTAGAATGCTTCGCGCGCACCATACGCTGAATCTCCGAAACGAAATCTTTGCTCGACAGCATCTTGCTCTACTCCCTCCGTGCACTCTGCGCTAAGCTACGATGATCTAAAAATGCCCCCGGCGCGATTCGAACGCACGGCCTCAGGATTAGGAATCCTGCGCTCTATCCACCTGAGCTACGGGGGCGGAAGCAATATCAGCTATTTACAGTTATATTTTTCTCCACCTGTGTCAATCTGTGCCTATTTGTGCCTACGATTCAGCCGCGCAACATTTCAATGATCTCATCAGTCCGGCCCGAAATTTCTAGCTGACGGTCCAACGCCTTCAGGTAATGTTCAGCCTTACTTACGGCGCTAGGGTTGGACTGGTTCACGTACACCATTAGGCGATCTTTCAGTTTTTCGATCAGCCGTCGCACGTTTTCATTTGAGCGCTTCTCCCGCACTGCATCGAACTCGCGACGGAAACCTCCGATGGCAAAGGAATGTTGTAGTGTCTGAAAAGGGAACAGAGCCGTAGCCGGACCTTCTGTTTTAACAAACCTCGAAAACATTCTCTTAACACAGTCGTCCCCGCAATTTTTTACATACTCGCACACGATTGAATCAATTTCGACAAACGGAGTGCCTCTTTCGTCAGCGTTACGTTTGAACGCAGACACCTGCGATTCCTTTGAATAAGCCTCTTGATAACCACTGCCGACAAATTGCATAGGAGTGTGGTATATAGAGCCCCGTGTAATGTATCCGCGGCACATAACCCCTTTATGCATGCAGCCGCTAACCGCGGTCCAGCAGTGGTCGATTAAGTTGATTATGCCTGGAGGTGAAATCTCGGACGACACAACCACGCAGTCGAATATTTGGGTTACCTGAAAATCTAGATCGCGCTGGACACCCGAACTTGCTGGGCAGACCCAGTGATAAGTTCCGGACGGAGTTCGACCCAACGGTGATGCCAACATGCCCAAGAGTTCAGCCAGTGGAACTGCTTGCCCTGCCTCCATAGCTTCCACAAGTTGCTTGAAACCCAGAATATCAACGAATCCGATAAATTTATCTTTAAACTCCATAATCCCTTACTCAAACCTCCATCGAAAGGACGTTTTACCCGTTCTGAATAAGGGCTTCTAGGTCGACCATCGAGTCTCTTTTCTTGGCCTTCAAAAAATGCGCGTAGACTCTCATCGTGATTGAAACATCCGCATGGCCCAAATATTCCGAAACCTCCGTGATGGGCCGCTTGAGCAGAATCAACATACTCGCATATGTATGCCTGAGTCCATGCATGGTGACTGCCTTTTCGATATTCGCTTGCTCGAGCGCCGGCGCCAATCCGTAACGCCCTATTCCGGTCCGGTCACACGGTTCGCCGAACTCATGGCAAAACACCAGCCAAGATGGCGTCTTCAGCCTCGATATTTTGCGGCGGTAGGTAGACAGTATCGCTCATGCTTCCGGAAACGCGCCTTCCTCGTAGTTGTGCTTCTTCCTCGATCCGGCCGAGTTGAGCCGATTGAAAGATTTCTTGAATACACCGATGTCGAATCCGATCTTCGCTTGATAATCATCGGCGAAATAACGATCCATCGCCGCCTCGATCGCCGGCGTGTCATGGCCAGCGGTCAAGAGACTTTTGAGCAAGGCAGGGTCTTTGCCATCAACGACGACGTACGGCGTATTCACCCTGGCAAGATATTTATCGACAAAGGCAGTAAGTAGAATTTTAACCCTTGGATCAGTATCGGGGCGCTCGCGTTTTTTGCGATGCGCAATATCTTCTTTCTTTGGAATGTCTTTGGAAGGTCTCTTTTTGAGACTAGCTGGGAGACTAGCCTGGTCTCTTATTGAGACTAGGGACTGGTCAAATAAAGAGAGTAGGTCGGCGTCGGGAATTTCAACGTTGAGCCGGTACTTGCTCGCCAGTTGGCGGCTTGGATCTCCGGGGCTGATGGTCACTAGCGTGCCAAGCTCTTTCACCGATCGCGCAACGCTGCCGCGCGCCATCCCGGTCATGTCCTGGAGCTGCTTCAAACTTATCCGGTCGCCTTCCGGCTTGTTGTATCCATACGTAAATCGACAAATTGCAAAGAGTACTTTGACGGCTCCCGCGGCAAGGGTGTGCATGACTTTGTCAAAAATAACGTTTGGCACGGCCGTAAAGTTGGGCTTTAACCGGTTGCTCATCGCTCGCCGAAACCCTCTCCGAAAAACCGCAACGCGTCCAATATTTGGGAGGCCTCGACATCGCTACTGGCGACGGGAAAAATCTTCAATTGTCCATCGACGATCTCGATTATGGCGCGTAATCGCGATGGGCGAGGTTGCAAAAGCGGTGGCAGTCTACTATCTAGTCCGTTCATAAAGTCCTTCATTTTAAGTCCGGTTCGACGTGCAAGGTCGGCCGGACTTTTTTTGTCCGGCAGGGACTCCGGTAGAGATTTTTGTTTACGCCGCCGGGATGGTCTCGTCCTCGCCCTGCTCTCGGTATTTTTCGATAAATCGCTCAACGGCAGCGCGACGAAACAGCCGGGCGCCGGCACTGGTACGCACGGCCTTTAACCGCCCCTCGGCTTCATATTTCCGAATCGTCGACGGAGATCGGTTAAGAAGCTGCGCCACGGTAAACACGGTCAGAAGATCATTTTGCATATCGACTCCTTTATCCTTGAAGCGAAAAGTAAAGCATGTTACACAATCTTTCAATATTTTCGTGTTACTCTTTTTTGAAGGGACTACCCTGTTTTGCGTGTAAATGAGCTCGACAATCTGGCGTTTTTTCTAAATAGCGTTACGCCAGACATGACAGCGGCCAAGTGGGAAACTTTCCGCAAGGCCGCCGAGAAACGAGGGCTTTTCTCGACTCCTTTTCTTAGTCCGCCATTTACTGCACGGGTGACACTCGAGGAAGCCCAAGGTTTATCCGCAGAAATAGCCCGCGATTTGCGTTATCGGGACAAAGATCCTGACGTGCCAATGGCTAGGCTGCTTGGGACGCTAAATGGGCTTGAACTGAAAACAAAGTATGAGTGCCACCCCGTGCGCCTGTACGGGAAGCCGCGGCCCGGCGAAGTTATCCTTAAGGCCGGTAAAAATAGCTTTGTGCCAAAAATCTACCCCGAAGCAAAAACGGTGAAGGAATTACTCTATGTCACACTCGGCGCCGCGCTCGTGGACCGCACGCTTGACAGACTTAAAACGTGCTTGGAATGCCGCAAGTGGATAGTGGGGAAAAACGCCGCTAGGAAATTTTGCCCTGATGCCTGCAAGGACAATTTCAATAATCGGCGACGGATTAAAGCGGGGTACTTCAGGAAATTGCGCGCGGTAAAGCGACAACGCGCCGCCCGGCGTGGAAAATGACGGTTGGAGAGATTAAACGGCTTTACGAACGGCTTCGCCGTCTGCAGAAGCGGATCGGCCAAAAAGCAGGAAGGAGCTTTGAATGGGAGGTCGAAATCCCCAACTCGGGTAATCATAAGTACCGAATCAACGGAATGAAATCACCCGAAGAGTTTGAAGACGACATTGCTTTTCTCGCCGTCTCTATCTGGAGCATGAAGGATTACATTAAAAAAATCGCTCGTTCCTACGGCAAAAGCCCCCGAGATGTGGAACAGTTCGTTAATTCTGATAGCAACCTGCCCATTTGTGCGGACCTTGCGAACACCGACAAGCATGGAGAACTCACCAATAGTCGAACTAACAATTTTCTACGGATGGGTCGCGCGAACTTTAATGTTCCTAAGGCCGCCATCAGCCGCATCACTCTGCGCAAAAACGAGGTCGAAGTCGACGTCTCGGCGCCGGAATTGGTGGTGGTGACGGTTCCGATCCTCGATCAAAGCGCTACACAAGTTGGAGAAGCGTTGGCCTGTTTACAGAATTCCATCGCAGCGTGGGAACGTCTACTTCGGCAATTTGGTGTGAAAATGTAACGGTCCGTCAGAAATTAAAGCGGCCGGGCTCTTGTTTTGGGAGGGATACCCATGGAACTAAAAGAATTTGTTTCTCAGGTTCTGACTCAGATCGTTGAAGGGGTCAAGGCGGCTCAGGAAGGCGAAGACGAACGCAATGGAGTCGTCAATCCGCTAATTTCCACTGGGGTATCGGAGATCCATAAACAAGGTCACCTATTATCAATTCACGGCCAAGTGGTACAGGTCGTCAAGTTCGACGTGGCTGTAACGGTAGAGGAAGGGACGGGCACTAAAGGCGGGATTGGAGTTTTTGCCGGCGCCATCGGCCTAGGGTCACAGGGCGAATCCAAGGCGTCGCAATCTTCAGTGAGTCGGATTCAGTTTGAAGTACCGATCTCGCTTCCTTTTAAACCTCATAATCCGACGGCAGCTCGAAGATAAAACAGATCTAACAAGTTGGCCGCCAAGTGCGTCAACACGGGAGGACTCAATGACTGTTCAAGAAGCCAAGGCTCACATTTTCGACAGGGTATGCAGGCAGTATCACCATGGCAACACAAACGAATTCATCGATGGTGAGACAGTCAGACAAGACAAAGACATTTCGGAAGAGGTTTTTGGAAAGGCTCTGAAAGAGTTCATGGAAATCGACGGTCACAGATTCGTGGAGGTAGATACAAGTCGCCGACTTAAACTTGGGGTATCAGGACTGAAAAACTGCGTCCAGAAAACGAACCCTTTTAGATAGAAATAAAGCGGCCGGGCTCTGCGCTAACAGAGACATCGGCCAGAAAGAACACCCGCAACAATTATTCCCTTTGCCGTTCGCACACCAGAGAGGGAAGCGAAATGACGGTACAGCAAATACGGAAGATGTTGGAGAGAAGCCGAATGCCTACACTGAGGAACAGGCCCAGGCGATTAGCGACAAGCTGCAGAAGGAGCTGGCGCAATCAAGCCCAAACAGCTAGTAGAGATTAAGCCGCAATTGCTGCAACTGCTGAGACCGAAACGAAGGCATATCCATCGTTACGGTCAACCGACTCTCACAGTGATTCGAGGAGGACGGACATGAGGCATGGACAAAAATGCTAGACAAGGTGAGGTCGTATTCAGCTACAACAAAGTCCAACGGACCGAATCGGCTGGTCAAATGGCCGCACCCGATTAGACCCATCGGAGAGCAGGAAGGCGTTCAAATAAATAAGTTCCTAAAAGCGGTCCAGCTTTTGACTTTGATTCTCGTCTCTTTGGTTTGCCTCGCGTATATCTGGCACCAATACTACGATTATAAAAAACGACAAGAAGCATGGGATATCTGCTGGAAATGGGCGTACGACGAAGGAAAAACTTTATCAAAAGTCGAATCATTGGCGGCTCAGGAGTGCATGCAGCGCATCAAGCCCTAACCAGACGGTTGGCAGACGAGTGAAGTTAATCTGTAGCTCAGAGGACAGAGCGGGTTTCAGATGCACCTGACCAGTCGCAGGTTCGAATCATGCCAGATAACTTCACTGGCCTGCCCGTTTCTTGCAGTTACGCGACGATGTCGGTGCCGCATCGGCGCCCAGGGCCCTCGCCTTGCAATCAAATTCTATTGCTAGATCAACTTACGAAGCTGTTGTGCAACCCTGAGGATCACTGACGCAAGCCGAAATCCTGCTCCAGCCACTCGCCAGCTGACTCCCAAGATTCGTGTTCTTAATGGCAACCCAGAAGACTAGGGCGACTAGAACGACAATCAAGGTATATTCAACCAAACCTTGAGCATCCTCCTCAACTTCTAAACGCTTTAGAAGTTCCATTGTGTCTTCCCTCCCTTCGATTCGGGGCTCTCGGCCTGTAGACAATCCCTCATATCGGCAGATGGGCGCGGCGGGAACAAAATCACGCACTGCGTTTATTTGCTCATCGCAGTCGCCTCTTGCTGTAACTGATAGCGCAAGAGGCTGAGCCTCGATAGCTCGTTTTTGATGTGCTCTGCTTTGGGGTCGTTTTCGGCAAGCTTGGCGTATTTATACGCGAGCTCGGTGATCATCCCGTTGATTTCAGAAACCGTGGAAGGTGTCGTCATGATAGCCTCCCATCCAAGTTGCTCCGAAACCAATAAATCCGAAGGGAACTGAGTATTAGGCAAAGCCTGAGACGTTGTCAATGGGGAATGGGGGGAACCGGCGCCGTCTACCCCGTCAAATTTGGAAAAACCTATTTGCTAGCGGAATGCCTAGGAGGAAAGTCGTGATACCCGCCGCGGGCGCTAAGAATATGATCATTGACCCGCGCTCGCTCGGGCGATGATACAGGCCGCGATGCTTCGGCAATCTGAAACACGCGCTTTCGAACGTAGGAAGGATCCAAGTCGATCGATTCGCAAAGCCAAATAAATGAACAGGGTTTACGATTGCTCGATTCAAACCACAATCGAGCGAAGCGGCGAACGTGATGCGGATGATCGCCGATCAGATCATCGGCAGCGACTATCAACACAGCGGGTCCACAGACGTTTCGTGTCGACCAATGGCGCGGATTATAGCACAGATCGTCAGGCTTGCTTTTAGCCGGGGTTGCGATAACGGTTTCGTTTTATGCAGCTCCGCGACCACCCGATAATGACGAGAAGAAGCGGCACTCGAAGTTGGCCGCCACGATGGACAACAGCCGCGCGCGACTATGAAAACGATTCGCCGGTTGGTGAAGTCGGAACTCTTCGGTCAGTATGGAAGCACGAGCGTTTAGATACCTGCGTTTTTCTGTTCATCCAGTATAAAGGGTTTCGATTTACAGGCTCAATCTATTTTGACGACCCCGAATCGTGCAAGGAAATGGATGCTCTCTTCAAATCCAAAGTGGGTTGCTCGATCAGGGAGATCGGCGATTTGGAGTTGTCATAAGGTGCCGGTCTAACCTTGCTTTTAATCGGGGTTGCGATAGGCAGACGAACAAATCATGGCGGATGAAAAACCACTGACAGAACAGGAAAAGCGCTACCTCAACGCGTTAAAGTTGTTCATGGAGCGAAGTGAAGATCTTAGCCATCATGAAAGTGCGAAGATGCTCGATGAATTTTCGCCAGAACAGGCACGCACAATGATCGCTTCATATCACCTTGCGCTGAAAGATCCGCGGGCGTTTTATGTCGCTCACAAGATTTCGGGTTGGATTTCGCCAATACTCCACCCGTGGGTTCACATCGTAGATTATATTCGCCGACGTAAGCGTAAGTAAGACGAGAGAGCCGATGACTGAGCAGACATCCCCGAAGGTGATGTCATTGTCTGCGTCCTGGGCGGATAGATAGTCCTTGATGCGCTCCAGTGTGATGGCCGGCTCGACGATCTGCCTCTTGAGTGAAGCCCCAGCCTAGCGTTAACGCCCCGTTCAACGTGGTCTTGCCGCTCTTCTTGATGCAGCTGTAGATGATCGTGTCCCATGGCAAACGGCCGTCCTGATCAAAGGCAAAGGCAAGGCGCAAGACTTCCCGCTGATGATCCATCAACGCGAACGGTTGCCCGAGCTCGTTTTTCTTTACGAGTCTGTCAATGAAAGTGATCGGGGAAATGATGCTCATGGTTTTATGTTGCTCTCCCAGACTCGAAGTGATTACATCCGGCGACCATGACGTGGTCAGATTGGATTACTTTTACCGGGATTGTTTTCATCTTAGCTGGCATAGTTTTGGTGATCTGGAACCTTTTTCAGGGAGGTGCTTCGGTGCTCGGCCTGGCGCTGGTGATTGGCGGTTACCTTCTCCAAATGCTCGGCGTAATCATGGATCTCAAGCGCCATGGGATTAGAGTCCTTCCAGGAACGAATTGAATTTGACGATACCGACTTTATCGCCCTCTAATTTTTTAACGTCTAGCAGACCCGGTGCGCGCCTGTTAGGGTTTTTTTATGGACCGTAAGCCAGGACCAATCTCCGCTATCTCCTGCACTCATAAAGAGTGCGCGACCTGCAGCACTATTTCCACTCGCCCACGAACTAGCCGCTTTTATATCTGCTGTAGGTGTTACGACCTTCATCCCCGAGAAAACGCCTCTTCGCCGCTCCCGGTAGTTGTAAACGGCAAATGAGTCCCGACTGTTCATACCTCGTCCAATAGCGTGTGAAATCTGAGAATTCCGACCTTATCGAGCAGCGCCTTGGCTCGCCTCAACACATAGCCGTCCATCCGGCAGCGATCAGAGCAAAACTTCTTCCTGGTCCTCGCTTTCATTGCGTTTTGACAGAACGGATTCCCGCACCCTTCAGAATGCCCGCCATTATCCGTTAACGGCGCGCTGGTAAACGATCGCGCTTCTTGATGGCTCATTGGTCGAGTCACCTCGCGAAAACGTAATACATCGGGGCGCCCGTTTGTGCCAAGCCTGTGCCAATGGCAGCTAACCTGAACTGCATCAACACGACTTGCGACCTTGATTTTTCTAGCTGATATGAACGGAAAGGAACTCAGTTTAACTGGTGAGCACTTTTAGGAATCCTGCGCTCTATCCACCTGAGCTACGGGGGCGCACTACGCCGATCCCATGCGATTTACTTTGTCGACCGCTCCACTATTTGTTACCATCAATCGCAAAGTGGGGTCAATCAACGATGATTTTTTTATCTCGGCAAATACATTCAATGTCTATGATCTCGGACCGACGGTTGCAGCCGCGCAGAAGCTCGCGCGAAGCCGCATTATTCTTATGTTTGTCTATTGCGATGAAAATATTTCTAGCCGGTTGTAGTTCAGCGCCGGCGCCGCTGTCGATCAAGATGTACAATCCGGAAACCAATCAGACACTCGCTTGCAACGCGAGTGATCCGCTAGGTCGGTCCGACCCGTCGGTACTTGCCGACGCAGTGGAAGGCTGCGCAAGGCAGTTGGAATCGCGCGGCTTCGTCCGGGAGAAATAGGCTTGGATCGTAGCTTGAGGTGGAGAAAAGTTACCAGCTAATCTCAGCGCGATCATCGCATGAATTCGGATCTCGCTCAGAGGCAAGAACACCGAGATCACCCGTTATGCGACGTTAAGCGGACCACGCTGTTTGTCAAAGGCACCAGGGATTCAAGATGGGTGTATGTTTGCCATGCTGAGCATCGTCGATGGACATCACTCTATTCGTAGATATCGAGCACTCGTCTTGACATTCATTAGGCCGGTGCATAATTTAGACCTATAAGGTCTACGTGGGAGGAATCATGGCCAAGAACTTTCAAGAAATAATGGCCGAGGCGCGCAAGGAAGTGCCTGAAGTGTCCGCGCAACAAGTCAACGAATTGCTTAAGAATAATGGCAAATCACCTGTTTTGCTTGATGTTCGGGAGAGCGATGAATGGCGTCAGGGGCATCTGGAAGGAGCTCTGCCGTTGCCCCGCGGTTTTCTCGAAATCAAAGTGGAAAACACCGTGCCGGACAAAAATTCGCCGATAATTGCGTACTGCGCCGGCGGTGTGCGCTCGCTGCTAGCGGCCAAAGTGATGAAAGAGATGGGTTATCAGAACGTTTCATCGATGGCCGGCGGTTACGCGGCGTGGAAGAACGGCGGCTTTAAGTGGGTCCAGGATTTTCAGTACACACCGGACCAATTGATCCGATATAGCCGGCATTTTCTCCTTCCCGAAGTCGGCGAAGAGGGCCAGGCTAAACTGCTGCAGGCGAAAGTGCTGATGGTCGGTGCCGGCGGTCTCGGTTCGCCGTCGGCATATTATCTGGCCGCCGCCGGTGTCGGGACTATTGGAATCATTGACAATGACGTCGTCGATGTTTCCAACTTACAGAGGCAAATTCTGCACGCCAACGATCGCGTGGGCATGCCCAAGGTCGAGTCGGCTAAGAAAACCCTCGAGGCGTTGAATCCGGACGTTAAAGTGATCCCCTATCAAGCCAAGCTGACGTCAGAAAACATCATGGACATCATCAAAGACTACGACTTCGTGGTCGATGGCTGCGATAATTTTCCGACGCGTTATCTGGTCAACGACGCATGCGTCCTGACCGGGAAGCCCAACGTGCACGGCAGTATTTTTCAGTTCGAAGGCCAAGCGTCAGTCTTCTACCCGGGGAAAGGCCCCTGCTATCGTTGCCTTTATCCGGAGCCGCCGCCGGCAGAGCTTGCGCCGAGCTGCGCCGAAGCCGGCGTGTTGGGCGTATTGCCGGGACTGATCGGCGTTATTGAAGCGCTGGAAGCGATCAAACTTATTTTAGGCAAAGGCGAGCATCTCATCGGCCGCTTGCTCTGCTTCAACACGCTGACGATGGAGATCAACACGCTGAATTTGCGGCGCGATCCCAATTGCCCGATGTGCGGCGATCATCCGACGATTAAGGAGCTAATCGATTACGAAGAGTTCTGCAGTCTGCGGCATTAAGCCTGGAAATTTTTTTCAAGGGATAAAAAAGGGCGGTTCAAAAAAACCGCCCTTTTCCTTTTTCAATGGACAGTCAGTCAATGATCGAACTCAAGAGCGTTCGAGACCGACGTCCCGCTTGAGCGATTTGATTTCGATCTGGCTCAGAGGTCGCAGTTCTCCTTGCGGCAATGGACCGAGCGAAACCGAACCGATCCGAATACGAATCAGCTTCTCGACAAAATATCCCAACGCTTCGAACATGCGGCGCACTTCGCGCTTGCGTCCTTCTTGAACTTCGATCTCCACCCAAGCGTTTTTTTTAAGTTTATCGACTACCCGAGTGCGCGCGGGCCCGGTCATGCCGTCATCCAAGCGAATTCCTTTGCGCAGATGCGCCAGATCTTCATCCGTGGGACACGCGCTGAGTTTCGCGCGGTAAAGTTTCTTGACGCCGTAGCGCGGATGGGCAAGCCGGAGCGCCAAGTCTCCGTCGTTGGTCAGGAGTAAGAGTCCGGTCGTATTGTAATCGAGGCGCCCAACGGGAAAGACGCGCTTTTTTTCGCCGAGGTGTGCCAGGTATGGAGTGAGATCAGGACGGTGTTCCGGGTCGTTCAGCGTGGTGATAACCCCGGGCGGTTTGTGGAACGCGTAGTAGAGTGGCGATGCCGCAGGTCTGACGCGTTTGCCATCGACTTTAATGCTGTCTTTCGCCGGATCCGCTTGAGAGCCCAGTTTGCGGACGACGCTCCCGTTGACGGTGATACGCCCTTCGACAATCCAACGTTCCGCCTCGCGCCGGGACGCCAAGCCCGCCCGCGCGAGAATTTTTTGTAGCCGTTCCATAGCTCGGTGCCATCAGCTTTCTTCGAGCTGGTCGATGGCAATAGTGTCGCCGGGAATCTCTGGCAGTGAGATTTCATCCATTTCTTTGAGGGTGGGCAATTGAGACAAGTCCTTCATATTGAAAAGCTGCAGGAACTCGGGCGTCGTACCATAGAGAAACGGCCGGCCCGGAACGTCTTTGCGCGCCACCGCGCGGATCAAATTACGCTCTAATAAGGTAGTGATCACGCCGTCGACGTCGACGCCGCGGATGGCTTCGATCTCGGCCTTGGTAATCGGCTGGCGATAGGCGACGATCGCCAGGGTTTCAAGCGTCGCTTTGCCCATCCGGGCGGGCCGCCCGCCGAGAAACTTTTTGACCGCCTCCGAATTGGATTTCGGCGTACGCAATTGATATCCACCAGCGACCTCCACCAAACGAATCCCGCGGTTCTGCCCTTCGAAGTCATTCTGTAGTTCCCTAAGCAGGCTCTGTATGGTCTCTCGGTCGGCTTGATCGAGCACCTCGCCGAGACGCTGAACGGACTGCGGCCCGTCCGCGACAAACAGGAGACTCTCCAGTACGGATTTTATTTCATCACGCTCCATCTTGCTTTTCCTCGGTTTCGTCCAGCACCACGCGCTCGGCCGCTTCATCCATGCCCGCCGCAGCCTCGATCACAATCGGCCCGGCCATTTCTTCTTGCACGATGCGGATCGCCCGCACTTTGACAAGCTCCAGCATCGCGAGAAACGTCACCACGACTTCCATGCGAGTTTTGACATCGTCGAAGAGCGCTTCGAATAGGATTTGACTCTGAATGCGCAGTTTATCGAGCAGCAGGGTCATCTTTTCGCGCACGGTTATTTTGTCCAAGGTCACTTCGTGGACGGCGTCTTTCGGCAACCGTTCGATGACCCGCTTCAAAGCGCCGAGCAGTTCAAAAATCGAAACCTCGCGAAATCCGCGCGGGACGGTCTCCTCCATTGGAGGCGCGGCGCGAATGAACACGTCGCGCGTAAGAATATCGCGCTGCTCCAGTTCGCTGGCCGCGTCCTTGTATCGCTGGTACTCCAATAATCGCCGCACCAGCTCGTCGCGCGGATCGACGCCCTCGTCTTCATCGGCCTCGTCGTCGCCCCCCGCTGGCAAAAGCATGCGCGACTTGATGTGAATCAACGTCGCCGCCATGACGAGGAACTCGCCGGCGACGTCGAGACTCAGGGTCTGCATGAGATCCAGCGCCGCCAGATACTGCTCGGTGATTGTCGCGATCGGAATGTCGGTGATGCTGACTTCGTTCTTCTTGATCAGATGGAGCAGCAGATCCAACGGCCCCTCGAAAATTTCCAACTGAACGTGAGTGCTCACAGCCCTAAGGTTCCTCTCACTTCGTCCATCGTCGCCGCGGCGGCTTTCTGTGCCGTCTGATTTCCCGTCGCCAATACAGCCTCAACTTCGCCCGGCTTATCCTGATAATACGCGCGCTTTTCGCGAAACGGGGCGAGATCATCGATGACATGCTTGATCATGATTTTTTTGCAGTCCAGGCAGCCGATGCCGGCGCTCCGGCAGCCTTGCGAAACATAATCGATTTCCTGAGGTGTGCAGTAGACCTTGTGCAGTTGGAAAGCCGGACATTTTTCCGGTTCACCCGGATCGTTTCGTCTTACCCGCGCCGGATCCGTCATCATACGGCTCAATTTCTGATCGATCTCCTTCGGCGTATCCGAGAGAAACACTGCGTTGCCGTAGCTCTTGCTCATCTTGCGGCCGTCCAAGCCGGGCATTTTTTGCGTTTCCGTCAATAATACTTCTGGCTCGGGGAAAATCGGCCGGTATATCTGATTGAAGCGGCGCACGATCTCGCGCGTCAGCTCAACGTGTGGCGCCTGGTCAACGCCCACCGGAACTTTATTCGCTTTGTAAATTGTAATATCGGCGGCTTGCAAGACCGGATAGCCGAGAAATCCATAGGTAGACAGATCTTTGTCGACGATTTCTTTGATCTGTTCTTTATACGTCGGATTGCGTTCGAGCCACGGCACCGGCGTGATCATCGAATACAGCAGATGGAGCTCCGCATGTTCCTTGACCCGCGATTGACGAAACAAAACTGCTTTCGCCGGATCGAGCCCAATGCTCAACCAGTCCATGACCATTTCTATAGTGCTCTGCTGAATGCCCTGCGGGGTCGCGTAATCGGTTGTCAGCGCGTGCCAGTCGGCGACGAAGAAGTAACATTGATATTGCTCTTGCAGCCTCAGCCAATTTTTGAGCGCTCCATGCAAATGCCCCAGATGCAGCCGCCCCGTGGGGCGCATGCCGCTAACGATCGTTTCCATGAACTGCCTAGACTAAAATGCTCCTAAATAAAGCTTCAACAAGAACTCTGTGGGCGGATCGATGATATAGTCCAAAGTATGAGTCATCAGGAGTACGATCAGGATAATGAACCCGAACGGCTCGATTCTCGCCAACTTCACCGATAGCGCGTGTGGCAGCAGGCCGACCATGACGCGCCCGCCGTCCAGCGGAGGCAGTGGAAAGGCATTGAAAACTGCCAGGACGACGTTGATCAAAATTCCACTTTGAGCCATTAAAACAACTGCGCCAAGGTAATTGGCCGCGCCGGATGATCCCGGCTGGTCCGCATGCCCGGCCACCATGGGCGCGAGCGACTTCCAGACAATCGTAAAAACAAATGCCAGGGCGAGGTTCATCGCGGGCCCGGCTGCGGCCACCCAGATCATATCGCGTTTGGGATGACGCAAATTATTAAAATTAACCGGCACCGGCTTAGCGTAGCCGAAGACGAACGGAGCGTTTGTGATAATCAACATCAAAGGTACCAGGATTGTGCCGAAAATATCGATATGCGCAATGGGATTGAGCGTCAGTCGGCCAAGTCGCGCCGCGGTCGGATCGCCCAACCGATTTGCCACCCAACCGTGGGCGACCTCGTGAAAGACGACCGCCACTAAGAGCGGCAGCGCCCAGATTGCGATTTGGCGGATTGCTTCTTCCAATAGAGTCCCGGGGGAGAGCTACTGTCATATGAATACGGCAAGGTCGGAGAAAAGACAAGGCGAAAACGAACTGCAACGGAGCAATTGAGCAGTGGAGTGCTGCGTCCATCAAGCCATCTCCACCCGTACTCCATCACTTTAGTGCTCCATTCCCCCTTTTCTTTATAGTGCCTCGCTCTCGCGGATGGTGCTCCCGGTGCACTTTTTTTAGACGCGCGCCGTCGACATGGGTATAGATTTGCGTTGTTGAGATATCCGCATGCCCCAACATCGATTGCACCGATCGCAAGTCCGCGCCGCCTTCCAGCAGGTGCGTTGCGAACGAATGACGCATCGTATGCGGTGTCACCCGCTTGTCGATCCCGGCCATGAGTGCATAACGGCGAATCAGTTTCCAAAATCCTTGCCTACTTAGACGCTTGCCCGAACGGTTCGTAAAGACAAAAGCGCTGACCCTTCCCTTCAAGAGTCGTGGCCTAACTTCGTTGATAAACATCGTCAGTTTTTCTCGCGCCCATCTGCCGAACGGCACGGCCCTGACCTTAGAGCCCTTCCCCCTGACCGTAATATAATCCCCTTGGAAATTGATCTGCCGCGTCTCGAGCGCGACGAGCTCCGACACGCGCAAGCCCGTAGCGTAGAGCAGTTCCAACATCGCCTGGTCACGGGCGCCCAGGACCTGCGATGAATCCGGTTGGGCCAGTAATTTGCGGACATCACCGCCGGATAACGTGTGAGGTAGTTTTTTCGATGCCGTCGGCAACAAAATCTTCGGCATGGAATCATCTTTGGCCAGGCCTTCGCTTTCGAGGAAAACAAATAACCGCCGCACAGTTACCGCATGGCGGGCCATGCTTCGCGAACTCAGGCCCGTGGCGCGAAGAGAACCAAGAAAAGCGCGAATCCGGGTCGCATCGACATCGCTCCAACGGGATATTTTCACCGAGTCGAGGTAGTCCAGCAGCTTGGTTAGATCGCGGCCATAAGCTTCGACCGTATTCCGGGCGAGGCCCTTTTCTACGGCCACCATCGCCAGGAAGCGATCAATGGAGGGGCTCAACGAGTCGTTCGCTGGTTTCATTTTGCGGCGCTAAATTCTGCTGCAGGAACTTACGCACGGTCGAGACCTGCTCGGGATCGGTTATCTTCCCGCCGGCTTCATCGGTCACGTAAAATACGTCGGCCGCTTGATCCACGTTGGTCGAAATTTTCGCCACATGAATCGACAATCCGAGTCGGTGCAAGCTGTAGGTAATCGTAAACAGAACGCCGATGCGATCCTCGGTAAACACCTCGACGATCGTGAAATCGTCGGACGCGTCATTATCGATATTGATCGCCGTTGGTACCTTCGGGGCTCTTTTTTGAAATAACAGCGAGGGTTTGAACGATTCCACCAAGTGGGCGATATCGATTTTGCCGTCCAACACACCGTCCAGAACAGCGCGAAATTTGAACCATTTTTGTTCCGCAGTGACGACCTCAGCGCGCCCTCGATGGGAAATTCGAAATACGTCAAGAATCCGCCCATCGGTGGCTGTAAAAATCCGCGCGTTGAGAATATCGAAATTGAGCGCAGAAAAAACGCCCGTGATCGACGCGAACAAACCCGGACGGTCCTGGCAGCAGATGACCACCGCCGTGCAGTCGCGTTCGGGAAAATGCTCGACCGACAACTCTGCCCTCTTGCCGCGGAAGCGGTCCATCAACTTAAAATGTTCGGGGATGTCGTCCTCGGGCGTTGATAGAAAATATCGCTCCGGCATGGCTGCCAAAAACTCGTCAACTTTGCCTTCTTCATATTCCTTCAATAATTGGCGCCGCACTCTCGTTTGAACCCGGCGCAACGCGGCACGGACATCCTCGCGGTGGAATTCACCCTTTTCCGCTTCCTCCAGGAGATGCAATGCTTTTACATAGAGCTCGCCCAACAGCGACGCTTTCCAAGGATTCCAAACTTCGGGGCCCACGGCTTTGACATCGGCAAACGTGAGCAAGTAAAGCATCTTCAAATTGTCCACGCTGCCCATAACCTTAGCGAAGTCAAAAATCGTTTTCTCATCCTCCAAATCGCGCCGAAAGGCCGTGTGGGTCATCAGCAGATGGTGCCGCACGAGAAACTCGACCAAGGCGCCCGCATCGGCGTTCAAGCGCATGCGCCGCGCAATCGTCCGCACCATGTGCGCGCCGATTTCCGAATGGCCGCCGCCGAAGCCTTTGCCGATATCATGGAACATCAGGCCAAGATAGAGCAGCTCGATCTCCTCCGCTTCGCGCGCCAACTGCGTCAGCAACGGCGCGCTCTCGGCATAATCGCCGGCTTTGAGCCTCTCGATCTCTTTGATCAGACGCAGCGAATGCTGATCGACCGTGTAGATATGATAGGCGTCATGCAGCACCATGCAAAGGAGGCGGCCGAATTCCGGAATAAACGCGCCCAACACGCCGGCGCGGTGCATTTCCAATAACGTTTCGTAAACCGACTCCTTCCATTTAAGTACACTAAAGAACGTCGCGTTGGCTTCCGCCGAGCGGCGGAAATCATCGTCAATCAAGTGTAAATTTTGACGCAACATCTCGCGAGTTTCATGGGTCAATTGACAATTGTATTTCTGTGCATCGTCGAAGACGCGGATGAGATTATCCGGACTGGTTTCGAGAACCTCGGGCTTGGTAACCGTCAGGTGGCCTTGCGAGAGACGAATCCCTTCGCGCAGCGTGCGGCCAAAGACGTAGGAGGCACCGAAGCGTGGCTTGTCGCATTCGGTGACGCGGTGCACGATAAGCTCAGAAAGTCGATTGATCTGGGCCGCGTGCAGATAATAGCTGCGCATAAATACCTCGACCCCACGCAACGTTCCTTCGCCTTCGAAACCCAACGCCGAACTGACCTTTTCTTGATGTTCAAAAGTCAATTGGTCCTGGTGTTTGCCGGTCGAGAAGTGCAGCTCGTTGCGCACCCGCAGCAGAAAATCCTGCGACTCTTTCAAGTGCGCGATATCCGTCGGGCTGACAATGCCATTGAGCGCAAGCGCGTCCAAATCCTTGACTCGGAGCTTGGCGCGCGCAATCCACCGCGCCGTCTGAACGTCTCTAAGCCCCCCTTCTCCTTCTTTGACTTCGGGCTCAAGCAAATAAACGGAACCGCCGAACTGTTCGTGGCGCGCGCGATTCTCTTCGAGCTTCTCGCGCATGAACCGTTTCACCCCTTTTGTGACCAGGCGCGACTCGGCCTTCTTTTCAAAGTCTTCGTAGAGAGCATAGTCACCACAGAGAAAACGCGCATCCAGGAGGGACGTGCGCACTTTCATGTCGCTTGCCGCCAGCCGCACGCATTCGCTGATGCTCCGAGTGGCATGGCCGACCTGCAGCGCCGCGTCCCACAGAGTATAAAGCAACTTTTCGGTCACCGTTTCGACAAACGGTGAAACCTTCCAGCCGTACAGAAACAACAGATCGATGTCCGATTGAGGGTTGAGCTCGCCCCGGCCATAACCTCCTTGAGCGACGAGAGCAAATCGCCGGTTCGGCGCAGGGAACTGATTGGTATATTCGGCGCTGATGGTCGCGAACAGATGCCGTATCAAGTGATCCATGACGGTGGACCAAGCCGAAGCGACCTCCAGCCCGCCCGCGCGCGCACGGTGTCTGTCAAATAGCGTTCGCCGGCCATGATCGACATATTGGCGCGCCGCACGTTTGAGCTGATGATCGGCCTGTACCTCTTCGAGCAGAGCGAGCGAGATGGCAACCGCATCCATGGACAAGTATCCCTAAAGCGTTTTGGCGATGAGATTGGATTGACTGAATTTTTGAATGCCTTCAAAAAGCGCCTCGACCATGGCGTCTTGGTAGTTATCTTGGTTCATAGCGCGGCCTTCGCCGCGGTTGGTGATAAAAAACATTTCCACCAAGACGCTCGGCATGGGCGCGCCGACAAGAACGTAAAAGAGAGCTTTTTTGACTCCCAAGTCTTTAACGTCGCCCATGACCTTAGTCATGCCGCTCACCAACGAATTTTGTACCCGGTGGGCCAACGTGATCGAGTCCTCGAGCTTCATATTTTGGGTCATGTCGCTCAAAATGAATTGTAGATCCGAAATATTCTTGCGTGAAGTAGCGTTCTCCCGGGCGGCCAACCGAATCGCTGCTTCATCGGTGGTATTGTCCAGATAATACGTCTCGATTCCTTTCGCCTCGGCATTCGGGCTGGCGTTCATGTGCAGCGAAATAAACAGGTCTCCGTTTTCTTTTTTCGCCAGTTCCGTTCGATCTTCCAGCGGAATAAAACGGTCATCTTTGCGCGTCAGGACCACCTGAATGCCCATTTCGTTCTTCAGCTTCGCGGCTAACTTTTTGGCGACGGCGAGCACGATGTCTTTTTCCGTTATCCCGCCCGGACCCACCGCTCCCGGATCTTTGCCGCCGTGCCCCGGATCCAACACGATCTTTCGCAGGCCAGAACTTGCCTGGGGCGGAGCGCTCGGCTTGTTTATTTGCGCCGTAATTTTACGTCCGCTCGACGCTGGTGTCGCTGGTAATTCCCTGCCTGCTAAGCGCTCTTGAGCTTTCGTTCCGTAAACGTCGATCACCAGGCGATAGGGGTCGGCGAGAAGGAAAGCGTTGTGATCTCGAACGCTGTTCATATCCAGCACCACACGCACGACATCGCCGCTGTACTGGCCCAGACGGACTTGGCGCAGAAGTCCATCCTCCACCGGCAACGGCTCCTTGGAAGCGAGCGCTAACCGGGCGCCAAGGATGTCGATATAAATTCGCGGCGGTATTCCCTTCGCCGGATCTTCTCTCAAACGGCGCACTTGATATTGCGTTTCCCGAGACAGATCCAGCATAATCCGTGTGTAACCGTTCCAGGATAAAAAACGCAGGGCGGTTACTTGGACTTTGTCGGAAGGCTGTCGGGCGCTTGGTCTCTCCTCTTCCGCGCCTCTGGACGGCGCACCGTTCGCAACCGGTTCGCCGTCGTTCGGTCTTGCCGGTATCGCCGAAGGTCCGGCCCGGCCCTGTTCCCTCATCGTATCCGTTTTCTGATTCTGCGCCAAAACTGGGCGCATCAGCGGCGATGACGTCGCCATCGCGAGCAGACCCAAGACAGCTAAATGATAAATTATTCTTTGTTTCATCAGAGCACCCGCCTTCGGACGCATCATTTTTTTGCCTCTTCGGTCAACTGATGAAGAACGTTCATCGCTTCTATGGGCGTCATGATGGACAGATCCAAACGGCTCAAGCGGTCGCGTAAAACGTCGTCGGGGGAATTGAACAGGCCCATCTGCGCCGGCACGGCACATAGGGTCAGGTCGCGCAGCTCGAAATCGTCCACCTTACGGTCATGACTGCCTTCGAGTCGAGCGAGGATCTCTTTGGCGCGGGCGATGACGTTCAGCGGCATCCCGGCCAGGCGCGCCACGTGAATGCCATAGCTGTGGCTCGCCGCGCCTTCGACCAGATTGCGCAGAAAAATAATTTCGCCGTGCCATTCCTTCACCGCAAAGTTATAGTTCTTGAGCCGCTCTTTCGATTGCGCCAAGTCGGTGAGCTCATGATAGTGGGTGGCAAAAAGCGTCCGCGGCCGGCAGTCGACGTCATGCAGCGATTCTGCAACCGCCCAGGCAATCGAGATGCCGTCGAATGTACTGGTGCCACGCCCCACTTCGTCGAGCAGGATCAAGCTCCGGCTGGTTGCATGGTGTAGAATATTCGCGGTCTCTTTCATCTCCACCATGAACGTCGACTCGCCGCGCGCCAACGAGTCCGTGGCGCCGATGCGCGTAAATATGCGATCAACGATGCCGATGCGCGCTTGGGCGCACGGCACGAAACTGCCCATTTGGGCGAGGATCACGATCAGCGCTATCTGGCGCATGTACGTGGATTTGCCGGCCATATTCGGGCCGGTGAGAAGGATGATTTGTTGCAATTCGGGATCGATCAAACAATCATTGGGGACAAACGCGCCGCGGCCGACAGCGGCTTCGACGACCGGATGACGCCCGTCGCGAATCGATAAGCACACTCCGGCGTCGATCTCGGGCCGGATGAGATGGCGCGCCTCGGCGACCTCCGCCAGAGAGACCAACACATCCAAGTCCGCCAATGCGTCGCTGACTTCTTTCAATGCCGGATAGTAGGCGGCGATCTGCTCGCGCACGCGGGTTAGAATGGCGCCCTCGAGTTTTTCCATCAGGCTTTCTGAGTTGAGGACCTTGGCTTCGTACTCTTTGAGCTCCGGCGTGATGTAGCGCTCGCCATTGGCCAGCGTCTGTTTGCGCAAATAATCGGACGGCACCGACTTCAGGTGGGAATTAGTCACTTCGAGGTAGTAGCCGAACACCCGGTTGTAACGCACCTTGAGCGAATTTATGCCGGTGCGCCGCCGCTCGCCGGCTTCAAACTGCCGAATCCATTCCTTCGCATGTGTGCGAATACCCCGTATCTCATCCAACTCGGCGTCGAACCCCGCGCGAATAAAGCCGCCGTCCTTGATGGAAAACGGCGGATCATCGACAACAGCGCGATCGATCAGATCGACAACCTCCGGGAGCTCCGCCAAATCGCCGCGAATACGCGTGAGAATTGTCGCACGGAAGTCTGCGAGCTGAGCGCGAATCTCATTTACGGCGCGCAAGGTGCCCTTGATGGCGATCAAATCCTTCGGCAGAGCGCTGCCGGAGACAACTCTACCCGCGAGCCTTTCCAGGTCCTGAATCTTCGCTAATCCAGATTTCAATTCTTGACGAAAGGAGAAGCCGTCAACCAGCTCTGGCACGCCGTCAAGACGCGCGCCAATCTCCTTCGGATCAAGCAAGGGATACAAAAGCCAACGGCGCAGCCGGCGTGCGCCAATCGAAGTCAGCGTGCAATCGAGGATGGACAGCAAGGAGCCATGACGATCGCCTTGATAATTGGCGATTAGCTCGAGATTCGCCCGTGTCGCCTCGTCCAATACGAGGTAATGGAAAACTTGGTAGGGTTCGAGATCGCCGATCAGCTTCAGCGACTCCGTCGCGTTCGCCTCCAGATAGCCCAAGATGGCTGATGCGGCGCGCAAACCGTCGACGAATTCTTGCGCGCTGGCTGCGTTAATCGCCGCCATTCGGGTATTCGCCGCGTCGCTGAACAGCTCGTCGTTAACCGATGTGAAATGAATGAGCGGATATTCCTTATAGAGACGCTCACGCAAGCGGCCATCGCGGCTCGCCAACAACAGCTCGCTCGGATGGATGCGGCCGAGCTCGTCCAAGAGCGACTGCTCCTCAGCAATCTCGGTAAAACGAAATTCGCCCGTGGTGACATCGGTGGAAGCCAATCCGAAGCCGCCTTGGCCTTTCCATATTGCCGCCAAGAAATTATTGCCGCGGGCATCGAGCCCTTCTGCCGCGGTGACCGTCCCGGGGGTAATCACCCGCACCACTTCCCGCTTCACGATCCCTTTCGCACTCACGGGATCTTCCATCTGCTCACAAACGGCAACTTTGTGACCGGCTTCGAGCAATTTTTGAATATACGGCTCAGCCGCATGATAGGGCACACCGCACAAGGGCACCGAGCCGTCTTCGGTCTTGTGGCGGGCTGTCAGCGCGATATCGAGAATCTTCGACGCTGTATGAGCATCTTCGAAGAACATCTCGTAAAAGTCGCCGAGACGGAAGAACAGGATCGCATCTTGATAACGATCTTTGATTTCCAGATACTGCCGCATCATCGGGGTTACTTTGATGGTTTCCATAATCGCCTAGGCAGAGCCGCTACGCCGCTCTTCGGGTTGCTGGGATTTTTTCCCAGATTTTTGACTCGGTGCGGCGCGGTGCGCTTCACGGTTCAACTCGCGCACCAAATTGCCGATCCCCAACGACAGCACGAACTGATGTTCCATGGCAGCGAGAATCTTCTGCCGATCGCTCGTAATGACAAAAAGGTCCTCGCCGTCGGTCAAATACTTTAGCGACTGAGCCGGACGCTCGGTCTGCGACGAGTTTTCCTTTAGTGGCTTAACGCAACGGCGGATTTTTTGCAGGTTGAAACCGTGGCGCGTGAGATCCTTCACGACCTTGAGGCAAATGAGGTCATTGAACGAGTATAGACGCTTGGTTCCTCGCCCCTCGGCGGGCTTTACCGAAGGCCGGAGAAAATCCTGCTCGTCCCAGTATTGTAGTTGGCGCAGGCTGACACCGACGATCCGGCTCGCCGTCTTGCTATCGTAGGTTTTCATCCGGCAACTTCTATCTAATGAAATGAAAACAAAGGTGTTTTTATCAAGGTAAACTGGCGACCGGTGATTGTCAATGAAAGGGGCCATTGACCGGTAGACGATGAGATGGTGACAATGTTACTAGTTTCCTGAAAATTGGCCCGCCGGCACATCTGGTTGGTCGAAAGACGGCTGGACGGGCCGTTCTACTCGCCCAATCTCAAACCCGGACAGTTTATCGAACCTCGTGCCACGACTGGATGCTGCGCATCGGCACCCTCCCCAAGGCGCTTGATTTGCGAACGAGCGATTTCGCCTATGTGCGCTTTCTCGGCGAGCAAACAGGTCAGATCTAAAGTCTTCCTGTAAAGCTCGACTGGTTCTAAAGTGTTCTTGTCGAGAAACTTCTGATAATTTTCTTTTTGTCCCCTGGAATGAGACAATAGCGCCGCCGGCAGCGTAGGCGCCCGCAAAGGAGGCAGACAATGGCGGAAGTCGTATCGAAGTTCAAAGGCAAACAGGTTGAAGTTGAAATACTCACCGACACCTATAAGATTCGCGGGACGCTTTTCGTGCCATTAGCGGGCAAGGATGGCTATAGTGCGCGGCTGTCGGACTTCCTGAACAGTCCGGAGAAAGCGTTTCTCGCGCTGACAAACGTGAATGTAGAAGCACTACCCGATCCCGACATGAAATGGGACGCACCTTTCCTGGCCGTCAACAAGAGCGTGGTGACGATGGTGCGAG
>Ga0193707_1000006_pt1 | contig 54480 bp, 48 predicted proteins | sample U3c2metaG_FD_143043 | JGI IMG/M metagenome (GOLD analysis project Ga0193707, IMG submission 143043) | Soil microbial communities from a riparian zone of the East river system, Colorado, United States - U3c2 | ecosystem: Environmental > Terrestrial > Soil > Riparian zone | place: USA: East River... | reverse complement strand
TGCGGCAAGGGACGCAACGCTCTGTTCCTGGCGGAACTAGGGTTTGAAGTCGTCGCGATGGACATCTCTGCGGTCGCGTTAGAAGAAGGTCGGTGGCGGGCGCAGGAAAGATCGTTAGCGATCTCCCGGCAGCACGCAGACCTCGAGCAGATCCAGTTGCCTCAGGCCGCCTACGATCTCATCATTAATTTCAACTATCTCGAGCGGTCGCTGATTCCTAGAATGAAATCAGCCCTCAGAGTCGGCGGGCATATCGTCTTCGAAACCTATCTAATCGATCAGAGAGAAATCGGTCATCCAAAAAATCCAGCGTATCTGCTTCAGAACAACGAGTTGCTGGATCACTTTCGCGAGTTCCGGGTGCTCTGCTACCGCGAAGGAAAATGTCGCGACGGTGACGATCCGTCCTTTCGGGCGGGAATATTGGTGCGAAAGACCGGTTGAATCGTGCGCGCCGGATTGTTTGCCGAGATGAATTCCGCGGAACCCATTCGCCTTCGGGCCAGCAGGCTTGTCTATCGCACCGAGTATCGGGCCGCGTGCCATTCTTGCCGGCGACCGCGCGCGGTTTGTTATTGTTCGCTCATCGAACCGTTCGAATCGGAGCCGCGCTTCATTATCCTGATACAGCCGCGCGAAGCCAAGCACCGTCTTGGCACCGGCCGGATGGCCCATCTCTGTTTGCGCAACTCCGTCCTCCTCGAAGGGGTGGATTTTTCCCAGGATGTTCGAGTTAATCGCGAGCTTCAAAGCCCCGCGGTTTTTCCCGTGCTGCTTTATCCAAGCAACGACGCGATTAATCTTTCTCGGCAATCGCCCGCCGCGCGCGCGGCGCTGGTGCCGGCTGGGAGGAAGTTGGTCGTATTCGTCCTGGACGGCACGTGGAAGAGTGTGCGAAAAATGCTCCGCTTGAATCATAACTTGGCGAGTCTTCCGGCAATCTGTTTCGAACCGCCGTCGCCGTCGACTTATCGGATCCGCCGCCAGCCGAAGTTCCACTGTTATTCGACGATCGAAGCCATCCACCACGTTGTCGACTTGTTCACACCCGGTGGCAATGAGGGTTCTGTATCTCACCGGCCCCATGACAATCTCCGCACCGTGTTCAATTTAGTCATCGATCGGCAGCTCGCCTACTCGCGCTAGAACGGTCATCGGTCGCGCCGATGCCTTTAGCCATTTAAAGGCATCCGGATAGTTGTAAACATCACAATATTTATATATAATGATAAGAATAAGGTTATGGAGTTTGTTCGCACCCTTAAAGCATTGGCCGACCCTTTACGTCTGCGCATTCTCGCGTCGGTCGCCGAGCAGGAACTGACGGTTGGGGAAGTGCAGGAAGTGGTGGAGTCGGTGCAATCCTCGGTCTCGCGCAATCTTGCCATTCTCCGCGAGGCGGGATTCGTCCAGGACCGCAAGGAAGGAACCAACGTTTACTTCTCCCTGCGCGAGAACATGCCGGATGCATCGCGGGAGCTTTTCAAGTCGCTGCAGGCGCGCCTCGCCGAAATTCCCGAGGTGAAGCAAGATCAGGCGCGTTTGGGGGCGTGCCGGCGGCGACGCATGCGGCAATCGCAGGGCTACTTTGAATCGGTGGCGGGAGACTGGGAGCGTATCCGGAAAAGTTACTTTGACGACCGCGTGACCTCCCTTGCCATCGAAAAGTTGCTGCCGCGCGATCTCACACTGGCCGATGTCGGTTGCGGCACCGGCAGTTTGACGTTCGAGTTGGCGCGGTTTGCACACAAGGTGATCGGCATCGATCTGTCCAATGAAATGTTACGCCGGGCTCGTGCCGTTGCTAAAGAGCGGGGGACTCGCAATGTCGAGTTCCGCCAGGGCGATATTTTCAAACTGCCGTTAGGTTCCGGCAGCGTCGATGCGGCGTTTTGCGTGATGGTCCTGCATTTTCTCCCCGAGCCCGAGCGGGCGATCGCGGCGCTCTGCCGCATCACCCGCCCCGGCGGGTCGGTCATTGTGGTTGACCTGGTGCAACATAAACAAGAATGGATGCGCGAACAGATGGCGCACCAATGGTTAGGTTTCGATCGCCCGTCCATCGAACAATGGTTTGACGAAGCCGGCGTCGCATCGGTCGACTACGATTTGACGGGTTCATTCGCCGGAGAAAAATTGGCGCGAAACGGCAATCGCCCGGTGGAAATTTTCGTCGCGCGGGCTACGTTGCCGGTGATGCCAAAGCTAAAAAGTAAAAAGGCAGGCCAATGACCGAGAGCGAAAAACAACTTCGAAATATCTTGGCCGAGCGCGTTGCGATCCTCGACGGCGCCATGGGCACGATGATCCAGTCGCGCAAGCTCGATGAACACGCCTTTCGCGGACAGCAGTTCGTGAATCACGGCCACGACCTCAAGGGTTGTAACGACGTGCTCTGTATTACGCAGCCGGATTTGGTCACTGAAATCCATGTTCAGTACCTCGAAGCCGGCGCGGATATTATCGAAACCAACACGTTCAACTCGACATCGGTTTCCATGGCGGACTACCGGCTGGAGCAGTTCGTCTACGACCTGAACTTTGCCGGCGCAAAAGCCGCTAAAAATGCTGTCGAGTTCGTCATGGCTAAAGATCCGTCGCGCCCGCGCTTTGTTGCTGGGGCGATGGGGCCGACCAATCGGACTTGTTCGATCTCCACCGACGTGCACAGCGCGGCGACGCGCGGGGTTACGTATGAGGAGCTGGTCGATACCTACTACGAGCAAGCGCGCGGCCTGATCGATGGCGGCGCCGATCTTCTTTTGGTCGAGACGATTTTCGACACGCTCAACTCCAAAGCCGCTTTTTTCGCCATCGCCAAATTATTCGACGAGCGGAAAATCTACGTCCCGCTCATGGCTTCGGTCACTTTCATTCAGCCGGGCAGCAATCGCGGCGTGACGGGGCAAACGGTCGAAGCGTTCTGGAACTCCATTTCCCACGTGCCGCTGTTGAGTGTCGGCATGAATTGCGCGCTCGGACCCAAGGAAATGCGCTCGCTGATCGAGGAGCTGGCGAGCATCGCGCCGATTTATGTGAGTAGCTATCCTAACGCCGGTTTGCCCGATCCACTATTGCCGACTGGCTTTCCTGAGACGCCTCAGTCTCTTGCGCCGCAATTAACCGAGTGGGTGGAAAACGGTTGGCTCAATATTGTCGGCGGCTGCTGTGGTACGACGCCGGCGCACATCAAGGCAATTGCCGAGGCGGTAAAAGATAAACAACCGCGTGTTCTTCCGAGCGTCGAACCGTACATGCGTTTGAGCGGTTTGGAAAGCGTCACGGTCCGACCCGAGTCGAACTTCGTCAATATCGGCGAGCGCACCAACGTCACTGGATCACCGGTGTTTGCCAGGCTCGTGCTCGCGGGAGATTTTGAAAAAGCCGTGAGCGTGGCGCGCCAGCAGGTCGAAGGTGGCGCGCAGATCATCGACGTCAACATGGACGAGGGCATGCTCGATTCCAAAGCGGCGATGGAGAAATTTCTTCGTTTGATTGCCGGCGAATCGGATATCGTGCGCGTGCCGGTGATGGTCGACAGCTCGAAGTGGGAAGTGATCGAAGCGGGACTCAGATGCGTGCAAGGCAAGGGAATCGTCAACTCGATCAGCCTCAAGGAAGGCGAAGAGAAATTCATCGCACAGGGCAAGTTGATTCGCCGTTACGGCGCGGCGGTGGTCGTGATGGCATTTGATGAACGGGGCCAGGCCGACACGCTCGAGCGAAAAATCGAGGTGTGCACGCGAGCATACAAGATTTTGACGGAGCACGTCGGCTTTCCGCCTCAGGAAATTATTTTCGATCCGAACATTCTCACCGTCGGCACGGGCATCGAAGAGCACAACAACTACGCGGTCAATTTCATCGAAGCGACGCGCTGGATCAAGCAAAACCTGCCGTTAGCTAAAGTGAGCGGCGGCGTCAGCAACATTTCATTCTCGTTTCGCGGTAACAATCCGGTGCGCGAAGCGATGCATTCGGCCTTTTTGTATCATGCCATCAAAGCCGGCATGGACATGGGTATCGTCAATCCCGGCATGCTCGCGGTCTATGAAGAGATTCCCAAAGACTTGCTCGAGCTCGTGGAGGACGTGCTGCTCAATCGTCGTCCCGATGCGACGGAACGGCTGGTCACGTTTGCCGAAACGGTCAAGAAAACCGACAAAACCGTCGCCAAGGATGACAGCTGGCGCGACGGTACGGTCGAAGAGCGTTTGTCCCACGCGCTTGTCAAGGGTCTCACGGATTTTATCGATCAAGACGTCGAGGAGGCGCGGGTCAAGTATGGTAAGCCGCTATCAGTGATCGAAGGGCCGCTAATGGACGGCATGAACGTTGTCGGCGACCTCTTCGGTTCGGGCAAGATGTTTTTGCCGCAAGTGGTCAAAAGCGCGCGCGTGATGAAAAAAGCCGTAGCTTTTCTGACGCCGTTTCTCGAGGCGGAAAAAAAGGCCGCGCAAAATGTCGACCGACGGACCAAGTTGGTTTTCGCCACGGTTAAAGGCGACGTGCATGACATCGGCAAAAATATCGTCGGCGTGGTGTTGAGCTGCAATAATTACGACGTGATCGATCTCGGCGTCATGGTGCCGGCTGACAAAATCATCGATACGGCGATCGAAGAGAAGGCAGACATCATCGGTTTGAGCGGTCTCATCACCCCGTCGCTCGACGAGATGACCCATGTCGCCACCGAGATGACCCGGCGCGGTTTGAATGTCCCGCTGCTCATCGGCGGCGCGACGACGAGCAAGCGCCATACCGCGGTGAAGATCGCGCCTTCGTACAAGCACGAAACGATTCACGTGATCGACGCGTCGCGCGCCGTACCCGTCGTCGGCGCCTTGATGAAGCCCGACACACGCAAGGCGCTGGATTTACAAAACCGTAAAGATCAGGAGGAGATTCGCGAGCAATTCGAGAACCGGGTCAGCACCCAGTTACTGAGCTATGAAGAAGCGGCGCGGCGCAAACTACACACCGAGTGGGACGACCATCCTATCGCGGCACCGGAGTTTACCGGACGGCGGGTGTTGAAAGAGTTTCCGTTGCATGAGTTGGTGCCGTTTATCGACTGGTCACCGTTTTTTCACACGTGGGAAATCCGCGGGCGCTATCCGGATCTACTGAGCGATCCGACCCGCGGGCCGGCTGCCCGCGAGTTATTCGCCAATGCGCAGGAACTTCTCAAAGAGATCGTTGACAAGAAATTATTCACCGCACATGGCGTCTACGGTCTTTTTCCGGCGAACAGCGACAACGACGATATCATCGTTTACGGCGACGTGACGCGCACGAAAGCGCTGGCGCGTTTGCACACGCTGCGCCAGCAAAAGCCAAATCAGAGTAGCAAGCCGCAGTTGGCGCTCGCCGACTATATCGCGCCGCGTGAGAGCGGCCGGGTCGATTATATCGGCGCGTTTGCCGTTACGACGGGCCACGGTTGCCAGGAGCTGGCCGGGTGTTTCGAAAAGGACAACGACCAATACAACTCGATTATGGCCAAGGCGCTCGCCGATCGATTGGCTGAAGCTTTCGCCGAATACCTGCACAAGCGCGCGCGCGCCGACTGGAGCTACGGTAAGGACGAGAAGCTCAGCGTTGAAGATCTGATCGCGGAGAAATATCGCGGCATCCGTCCGGCGCCGGGTTATCCCGCGCAGCCCGATCACACGGAGAAGCCGATTATTTTCGATTTACTTCGGGTCCGTGAAGCGACCGGCATGACACTCACGGAAAATTTCGCCATGTATCCTGCAGCGGCGGTCTGTGGTCTTTACTTCGCCCATTCCGAGGCGCGCTACTTCGCCGTGAACACGATCGGCAAAGATCAAGTCGAGTCCTACGCCGCGCGCAAGGGCATGAAAGTCTCGGAAGTCGAGCGCTGGCTATCGCCGATACTCGGCTACGATCCGGCGAAGAGTTAACGGATTGTATCGATCATCGCTCCCTTCACACCCACTGACTCAGCTTTCCGGCGATGACCGGTATCGGCGGCTCCGTAGAGAGCGATAATTTCTATGCTGTGAACTCTGCGCCTCTACCATGAATTGCGATTTTCTCTGCTCCGGCTCGATGCTATAAATAAGTGACTTGTGGAGGAACGGCGATGAATCAGACTCGCGTGGACGACCCGATGATACCGGTGCTGATTCCGGAACAGGTTCCAGCCAAGGAAGGAATGGCCGAGCTTCCAAGCACTCGTCTTGGGTATTGGGACACCGGCGGTGCCGGCGAGCCGATCGTGCTGCTGCATCCGGCGTCGGGCAGCGCGCTGATCTGGTTGTACCAGCAGCCCGTGTTCGCCAAGGCGGGCTACCGTGTGATCGCCTATTCGCGCCGCAACTATTACAACTCCGACGTCGCGCCCGCGGACAATCCGGGGACAGCATCGGAGGACTTGCAGAACCTGATTGAGTTTCTCCGACTGGATAAATTTCATCTAGTGAGCTCGGCCGCCGGCGGCAGCGTCGCCGCGGATTACGCGTTGTCTCATCCCGAACGGTTGCTGAGCCTGACGGTATCGAGCAACAACCTCGCCGCTGCTAACGGCTACATCGCTGAAGCTGCCGCCAAGATCCGAATTAAAGAGTGGGACGATTTGCCGCGCTGGTTTCGCGAGCTCGGGCCTTCGTATCGTGCGGCGAATCCCGCAGGCGTTCAGAAATGGATCGCGCTCAACGATATTTCCGAGACCGGAAAAGGCGCCCGGCAAAAGTTGGTCAACGTTGTGACACCGGAGAAGTTGGAGACATTGAAGGTGCGCACGCTGCTGATGACCGGCGCAGCGGATATGTTCACATCACCCTCGATCATGCGGATGATCGCGCGGCACGTCCCGGACAACGAGGTCGTGATCGCGCCGGAGTGCGGCCATTCGATCTATTGGGAGCAACCCGAGTTCTTCAATCGCACCGTGCTCGGATTCATCGGCCGGCGCATGAAATAAACTCGCGATTGCCGTAGCATCGAGCGCCGGCTCAGTTCCCTGCCAATTGCGCAAAGCGTTTCTTCATGACGTCAATTTGAGTGAGATAGCGCTGCAGGCTATGCGTTCCACAAAGTTCGCTCTGCGCTACGCGAAAGCCGTGCGCGGCAAAAGTCTCTCCTCTTTTCAAGCCGCACAGGTGAATCACGGCAGCCAGTTTTTGCTTTTGCGCCCGGCTGACTTTGACCGCGCGACGAGCAGCCAAAATATCGACCACGCTTTGGTGCAGATACGCGGCGGTCATTTCGACCGCATGACTCGGCAGCGTTCGAGTGTAGAAGGCGTTGAACCAGCAGGAGCTGAGATCGTGCCACGGACCGTCGGCCACAACGGTGTGATCACGGATGCAATACTTGCGGGCCTCGATGAAAGTTCCGTCCGTGAGTTGAAACATGCCGAGCGCACTCGACGCCGGACGATAGATTTCAAAAGGATTCCACGACCATTGCCAGCGCCAGTAGGTGCGCGCGACGGGATTCCCGTCGCTCTCGATTTGAGCCAGGGCGGCGAGCAATTCAGGTGAAATAATGCTGGTCGAATGCTTCTCGAAAAGCGCCCCGTAACTCTGCCAGATAGATGCGGGACTTTTTGATAAGGAGCCACTGATCGGGGCGAAGAGCTCACCCGGCTTGCGCACGACCTGATAGATCAGGTTGACCGCGAAAAACCCGCCGATCCCGAGAACACACCACCCGACGACGGCTCCTTTCCAGTGGAGCCTGGTGAAACGTCTGGATGTTCGCCTGACATATCGAATACCGCTATGAATAGTAGCCGTCACGTGAACAAATCCAACCTCTAATTTAGTTCAAGGCTGCATTGTACTACTTTGAATGCCAATTAGCAGCCGTAGTCATGTGCCGATTGACAAGGCCTTCCGGTAATAGGAAAGATCGACATATTTCTCGACGGGCGGAACAGGACACGCCAAGTAACCCAGCTCGGCTCGTAAATCGAGAGTGGCCGCGACTCCAGGGAGATTAATGGCCGCTTTGGGGTAAAGGCCGTGTTCTGGATCGAGCAGCGTGTCCAACGTGTGTTCGGCCGCGGGCCCGTCGATTTCGTTGTGTCGAGCCAGGATGTCGAGGCAAGATCGTCGATTCCGCCTGTCGAAACACCATTGCGTTGCTTCGACGTAGGCACGGATGTACCAGCTCAAGCGCTCCGGATGCTGTTCGGCCCAATGTCGGCTCGTCGCGCCGCATGTGCCCTGGTAAGACGGGATCATCTCGAAATCTCGAGCAAGCAGGTTGCAGTTCGCGGCCAGAGCATTGCTCACAAAAGGTTCCGTCAACAGAGTCGCACTGATCTTTCCTTCCAACAATGCGCGATAGCGGCTTTCCCATCCACCGACTTCTATCAACTGGTAATCGTCCACATCGAAACCTCTGGCGTGGAGCATTCGTTCGAGCACTAAGACAAAGCCGCTCGTCTTGGCATCGACGCCGATAGACCTGCCAGATAATGAATCAATGGATGCGCAATAGCGCGCGCCTACCAAACTGAAGAGACCGCTGTGTAGACCCATAAAGATAAAAAGATCGGAGCTGTCATCGGCTTCGACATCGGCGATGACGTCATCGGCGCCGGTATGTCCGATATCGCATCCATTCTCTTTAAGGACTTGGCTAAGGTATAAGGAGCCCGGTGTGTATGCGATCTTGAGAGCGAGCCCGTGGCACGCAAAAATTCCTGTCTCGATACCCGCATGGATGGGCAAATTGTAGGCCGCACGAAATTGCAGCATTTTGAGTGTCGCTGTCATAGGGATGGGTCTTGGAGTGCTCCTATCATGTCGCGCAGAAAAGTGACAATCGCTTTCTCTTGCGTTGTCGCATGGGGTTCATTCTCCGCAGTTTGTCGCGCAAAGGCCTATTTCAGAACTCTTAACGTGCGTCATTCCCGCATGCTTTTAGCTGGGAATCCAGGCGCACTCCGGGCGGGAAAGACTCTCACTTCCGATCGAGATGGCAGATCGCTTATTGAAAATGAACCACTATCCCGCGAGGACCTAACTTGACTGTCATTGTGCTTTCAACTACAGCTTTCGTATTTCCTGGGCCGTTTCGTTTCAAGCAATGATATCCATACATACTGTTCAGTTCAGTTTCGGTTGGTAAGCAAAACTGGCGGACGGAGCGCGAAGAAAATTAGATTTGGTCCAAACCTGTTTAAAAAATTGGAGGTGATCTTATGCCAGTGAAGGTTATGCGTATAGAAGACGCGCCGGTGAGGGTTATGCGATGGGATCGCGGCAAGGCTCTTCGCCTGGTGGATGAAGCCGACGGCGCCAAGAACGTCGATGTGCACATCAATCTGATTAACGTCGATTCCGGACCGGGTCCGACGCACTATCACGCTAAAGCGGAGAATATTTACGTCGTACTGGAAGGCACCGTCGAGGCCATCGTGCAGGGAAAAAAGTTTCGCCTCGGGCCGGGAGAAGTCGCTTTTATTCCGCCCGGGGTGCGACACCAAGCCGGCAACTGCGGCGATACCGTCGCGCGCGTCCTGGAGATTTACGCTCCTGCGGGCGAGGACTTTCACATTGTCGATGATTCGGAGAACAAGTAGTTCGCAAACTTAAGAGAGAGAGTTTCGCCGCAAAGAACGCAAAGTAAAAGGTCGTTCCCAATGCTTCTATCATTTCGCCCGGAGGAAGAAATCTTTCTTCGCCGCGCAATAGTATCAAGGATCCGATCCGTAAAACAAAAGGACAATATAAAAACGATGGCGAAAATGCAGTTCGGTGTTTTGTTGCCCCACTTTGGTAAAGAAACTTCACCGTCGCGGATTATCGACGGTTCTAGACTGTGCGAGGAGTTGGGATTTCATTCCATATGGGTGAGGGATCATTTGATTTGGCATCCGCACGGCATGGAAAAGTCGGGGCTCAAATTCGTCGAACCGTTTGTCACGCTATCCGCGGTTGCAGCGGTGACGAAAAAAATCCTTTTAGGCTTCGCCGTGCTGGTTCCGGTGCGTTGGCCGCTCAAAGTCAGCCAGGATCTCGCAAGCCTTTCCTATATCGCCGGCGGCCGGGTAATCGCCGGCATGGGATTGGGATTCAATCCCGCCGAGCTTGCAACCGTAGGCATGCGCATCGAAGATCGGATCGACATCCTGCGTGAGACCGTCGAGATCGCGCGGCTGATCTGGAAAGAGGATAACGTCTCGTACAAGGGCAAAATATTCTCGTTCCAAAACGTGACCATCGAGCCCAAGCCCGCTGCACCGATCCCTATCTTCTGTGGCGGTAGTACTCGCGCGGCGATTAGACGCGCGGCGGAATACTGCGACGGCTGGATTCCCGGCCGTGTTCCCATGGCGACCTTCGACGACCGGATACATTATTTACGGCAACTCACCGACAGGAAAATTACTTTGGGCAATATACCGATCACGCGCATCGATAAGGACCGAAAGAAAGCTCGGGCGAGTATCGACGTCGAGGCGCTCGCGGAGAGCTCGGAGGGAAGCAGCCACTGGATAAAGCCGCCTTCCGGGAAATTTCAGACGATCGAGGATCTAGAGGGACTCTTGATCGTAGGGAACCCCGAGGACTGCGCCGCGGAGATCGAAAAATTTCGCATGAGAGGCGTCGAACACCTGGTATTTGATTTGAGACTGCAATACGACCGCTTCGAAGAGAGCTTGGAATTGATCGGCAGGGAACTACTGCCGAGGTTCCGGTAACCCATGCCAGAATTTCTAGACGATCTATTTGGACTTGCCAGTTTTTTCGCACCGTGGATTACGACGTCTGCACTCGCTGCTTTCTAAAGCTTGAACTTGGTCGACGAATCCAACGATTTGAAAGCGCGTTCCGTCAGCGCGCCCCAAGCAGTTTATCGATCTGCGAAGTCACCTGTCGATCCTCGGGCTCGATCGCGCTTTCGAATACAGCGACCGGTTGGCCGGTCCGGTCGAGCAGATATTTATGAAAGTTCCAGCGCGGCGGTTTGCCGGTCTTGGCGGCGAGATCCCGAAAGAGCGGGTTGGCGTTTGCGCCGACGACGGCGGTCTTCGCGAACACCGGAAACGTGATGCCATAATTCACCCGGCAGAACTGCGCGATTTCTTTGTTCGATCCAGGCTCCTGGGCGCCGAAATCATTCGCCGGAAATCCCAGCACCATGAAACCTCTGTCGCGATAACGGCGATATAACTTTTCCAAGCCATCGTACTGCGGCGTGTAGCCGCACTCGCTCGCCGTGTTGACGATTAGCAGCACCTTGCCACTGAACTGACAGAGCGACACCGGCTCATCCATCAGGTTGGCGAATTTGTGATTAAGGACAGTGGGGCAAGAGGACTCCGCTGCGATGCTTGGCGCTGGAGTGGCGAATATCGCGAGCGCTGCCACGAGAAATGCACAGGTCGTTTGGGCGAACATATTTTCCTCCCTTCCGTCTTTTGTACCACAGTTTCTACCCAAAGAACGAGCTCGCCGCATGAGCGCTGATGCAAACCTGCGCCGTGTCGCGATCACGATTCTGGCCCAGTGCGCGGTTCTTGTGTTAGACGTATTCAAACCAACGCGAGTGCGCGCTTTTAGTCCTAATTCGTCTTGGCCAAAGATTAGGTTTCACGCGCCGCGTTGCGCTCGCCGATGACTCAGCGAAGGATCATTATGACGACAACGGATTTCGGACCAGACGACCTCACGCAACCTCCTCCGGTGCTTTCCTATGATATTGTCTCTTGGCTGCTCACCGGTGTGGCACTGTTTCTCGTGCTGCCGCTGCATTTGCTGCCGGCGCTTGTGGCCGGACTCGTTGTTTACGAGTTGGTGCATGTGCTTGCGCGCGCCCTTAGAATATTTCGGATTCATCACAAGCGAGGGCAGCTTGTGGCGGTCGGCATCGTGGCCTTTGGGGTTGTCTTACTTCTCACGATTGCCGGAGCGGGAATCGTCGCCTTTGTTCAGGCGGATAATCTGTCGACGCTTTTTAATACGATGACCGATAGCATTGAACGCTGGCGGTCTGTGTTGCCGGACTCCATCGCAGATCAGTTGCCGGTGGACGTGGAGGAGCTGCGGCAGGCCGTGGTGGCCTGGCTCGGTCTACACGCCGGGGAGTTGAAGCAGGTTGGGACGGAGGCGGGGCGCACGTTGGCACACATTTTTTTTGGCTTGGGAATCGGCGTGTTGGCGTCACTGCATGACGTGCAGCCGCATGAACCCCTCGGACCGCTCGCAAGGGCCATGCGAGAGCGCGTGGTCCGCGTGGGCGAAGCGTTCCGACGCGTCGTGTTCGCTCAAACGCGCATCTCGGCCGTCAACACCTTCCTGACCGCACTGTATCTTTTCGTCGCATTGCCGTTGGCGGGCGTGCATCTGCCGCTGGCCAAAACAGTGCTGGTCATCACCTTCCTCGTTGGGCTGCTCCCCGTAGTCGGAAATCTCGTCTCCAATTCGATCATCGTGATTTTGAGTCTCAGCGTCTCGCTGTCGGTAGGGATCGCATCGCTGATATTTTTGGTGGTCATCCACAAGCTCGAATATTTTTTAAATGCGCACATGATCGGCGCGCAAGTGCACGCGCGCGCCTGGGAGTTATTGCTCGCGATGCTTGTCATGGAGGCCGCTTTCGGCATCCCCGGTCTCATCGCTGCACCGATTTACTACGCGTATGTTAAAGATGAGCTTGTGAGCCGGAGGCTCGTTTAGAAGAACCGGCTGGGGGACTGAGAGAGTCGGAGAGAATTAGGCCATCGCGGCCATTGCTCATCCCGGATCATTTAAGAATCTCCGACATTTTCGCGACCGTGGCGGAGTCAAGTTTAAAAATGCCGGCGATGATCCTTTCGACTTCTTCGCCGCTCACCGGATCGACATCCAGTTTAGATTTAATGGCCTCGGCCAAAAAATCTTTGTCCTTCAGGGTTTCTCTAAAGGCCCGACGCAACATTTGAACCCGATCCTTGGGCGTTCCCGGAGGTAACGCGTAGGGACGGGTAATCGATGCGGTGTCATGGATGCCCACCTGAATCAGCTTGCGCGCCTCCTCTGTCTTTGCGAGTTCGATGGCCACCGGAACCTTTGGGAGGTCCTGGACTGCTTTGGGCACAGCCTGCAGCACGATATTCGCGTCGCCGGCATCCAGGCCTTGGCGCCACATCACTTTGATTGACTCCCAAGCCCAACATCCGCCATCGATTTCACCGCTCTCCGCGGCCAATTTAATCGGCGCCGTGCCCTTGTAACCCGTCACCAGCTGAATAGGTAGCCCGAGCGCTGCCTTGAGTAATTTGGCAACGTCGTCATTGGTAGTACCCGGAGCGCTGCCACCCAATTTGACCGGCGCCTTCGCCGCAATCCATGCATCGACGCTAATAATCCCGCTCGCTTTTGTTAGGGCACAGACGACGTGATCCTTGACCGGCACGCCGATCCATTCAAACTTCCTCGCGTCGAACTCGATGCCATGACCGCCGAAAAGTTGTTGCGAGATCAGGTTGCCGATAAAATTACCGATGGTCAGACCGTCAGGCTTGGTCGCTTTGTAAATCGAGTTGGCGGCAATGAGGCTGCCCGCCCCGGTAACGTTATCGACAACGACAGCCGGGTTGCCGGGTATGTATTTACCGATGTGGCGTCCCATGACCCGGGAATACGTGTCGAAGCCACCGCCAGCCGGAAACCCCACGACGATTCGAAGCGTTTTCCCCGCATAGAAATCCTGAGCATATGAAACCCGCTCGAAACTCCACATCGAGGTTACAACAATTCCGATCAGGCTGAGGTAAAAAATTGTTTTCGTCATGGGTGAGTCTCCGATAAAGTTGAACAGCCCTGCAACCACGGCAGTGCGTATGAGCGCCCGTTGACCGCAAGACGCACGAAATATCACCCAGCAGGATAGAAGCTGTCAACTGTAATGGAAGACGGAGCCTGCGGATAAAAACAGTAAAGGTCAATATTTCACCCGTACAATCTTTGTTTCAAATATGCTTCGCGCCCAAGGCGCAATTGAAAACCTATTCTGTTGAGACAAATCAACCGAAGTTTAAATCACGTCAGACAGGTGAGTCTGCGTGATATTTCCATGCGTTGGGGAGCCCATCATTTCGGCGTAAATCCTGACACGATTGGAGGAAATTTACTGCCATCCTCGGTTGGAATCGGCCAAGGTCAAGCAAGAATCACCAGTAATTAACAAGAATCTTGTTCTGTCGGCATGGCATGAGCCTTGCGGTAGGGCCTAATCGACTTGGCGAAAATCTCGGGGTATGGAGGTTTAACATGAAGAAAATGATTTTGGCAGTAGCCCTTTTGCTCGGTCTCACGCAAAGCGGTTGCGCATTCCTCGGCGGAGCCGCGGTGGGAAGTCTGGCCACCGGAGCGGGCTACGAGGTGAACGCTCATAACCAGATGGAAAAACTGGAAGCCGACTACAGAAACGAACGAATATCTCGTAGAGAATACGAGTCTCGCAAAGCACAGATCGAGAAAGGCTCGATTCTCTACTAGTATCCGCCGGTGAAGATTATCGAACGCGCGACCTCGCTTCTGGCGCTGGGGATGCTTTTGATCAGCGTCCCCGGCTGCATGGAAAATATCGCGCTGATCGGTCGACCGACGATAGAAGAAGGCCAGAACGACGTTGTCGGCGAAGTCGAGCGCGTGGATCTTTCTGGGCGCTGGATCTACTTGCGTCCAAACAAGAGCGATCGGCGCGTTGTCGCATTGAGCCTCGATGCGCAGGTGCTCGATCGCGGCCGCGAATATCCCCTGGGGCGATTAAAACCCGGCGATGTCGTAGCCATGCAAGTAAAGCGGGATTCGCGCGGTGATTCATATGCGGATTTGATTCGCATCCAAGAAAGTCCTGCGAGCCAAAGGCGGGGCGATGTTCCGAGCTCAGTGCCGCGGATTGAGACTCTGGCCGGGAGAGTGGTGAGTGTAAATCGACGAGACAATTCGTTCGAGCTTGATGATCAGTCTGGCCCGCCGGTGTCAGTGCGCCTGTCAGAGTATGTGCGGGACTCCGATAGGGATCGTCTCCGAACTCTCCGGGCTGGCGATCATGTCAGGATCGAAGGTAAATTCACCCAGCGTGATCGCTTTGAAATGCTGAGTTTTCTGAACGACGATTCGTAAGGATCGGACCGAGAACTGCGCCTGCTGCCTATCTCCCTGCAATAACCGAGTTGAAGCCGCCTCCAGCGGGCGGATTGTTTTCCCCGCATAGGAATCCTGAGCATATGAAACCTGCTCGGAACCCCACACCGAGGTCAGAACAATTCCGGCCAGGCTGACGTAAACAATTCTTTTTCACATGGGTGAACCCCGATAAAGTTAGACATCGGGCCGGAGTCGCGGCGGTGCGTGTGAGACTCCGTCTTCGGTGCCCCGGAATGCGAACTGCGTGAAAATATCCCCCACGGCATAAAACCTGTCCAGGATAATTCGGCTATCAGAGAGCTTCGCCACTGTTAGGAAGATGAGAGTTGATCAGACTGTGATCAGCTAACAAAGATAGTCGGGATATCGAAGCCTGAGGCTCTACTACGCGCTCGTGAAAGAAGATTGCCAAGCAGGCCACGCATGCGGCCCGTCTTGATCGCTGACAGGATTTTGATTGTTAGGGAACTTTTGCGAGGCCGTTCGTCCGGCAGTGATTATCCAGCTGCGTCAAAGTTGTCAACGCGACTGACATTTTAGTCGAAGGAATTCATCGGACCGGCTCATTGCTGGTCCGGATGGTTTGTGGGGAGATGGGTGCGCGCGAAAACTATCGTGGTGGGTAAGAATCAGACGGCACTACCGTTCACGGCTATTTTTTTTTCGCCTCGTCCGTATGCCAGGAGATTTCCTTCGGTTCCGTTGATGCTTCGCTCGGATTGGATTCCGATCGCTCGCATCAATAATCCCGCACGCAGCATTGAGCGAAACGAACTCGTTGAGCGCCCTAACCAGGTAGCCATTCCATCCGCGGGTCATAGGATTTAAACCTCCTTGACCTCTTTCATAAGCATTATGCGTGCCAGGCACGACCAGAGCTCAGGATCAGACTTTCGTGATATCAACCTCAAAGAAGTTGCTAAAGATTGTTATGCCAGGCCTCCAAAGCCCCTCCTTTCAAACGTGTGCGCTCGTTGACTGCTCGCATCGTTGACGGCGGGCGGCGTACGTCCATTGCTAGCAGTTCAATGTTCGCGATTCCCCGTATCGGGGTTTCCGACCGAACAAACCGCCGTGGGCTATTTGATTACGTCGGAACCAGGAGCTGGCTGAGATTGTTTCGAGAGATGAAGACCGACGAATACGACTATCACAGCTAGACTCATACGGACGGCCCATTCGATCGGTTTTGGCGACGCGCCAAAAATATGTCTGATAAAGGGGTCCTCGAGGCTCATTTTTCCCGACACCTCGCCGAGCACGGCCGCACCAAGAAGCACGAGCCAGCCGAATCGGCTCATGAGCATGCTGACGAAGACCGCACCGATGACTACGATGGGAATACTGAGCCCAAGTCCGAAGAGCAGCAGATAAAAATTTCCTTCCGAGGCGCCGGCGACTGCGAGCACGTTGTCGGTGGACATGATGAGATCGGCCAGGATGATGATCCAGATCGCTTGCCAGACAGTTGTTGCATCTCTGACTTTCGTTTCACCGCCGTTACTTTGACGCAAGAGTTTGACAGCGATCCAGAGCAACAAAATACCACCGGCAAGTTGCACTAGCGGCAACTGTAAAACCTGCGCAGCGATAAATGTGATGATGACCCGAATGCAAACCGCTCCGACAGAGCCCCAGATAATCCCAATCCGTTGCTGGCGGGACGGCAACGTTCGGACTGCCATGGCGATCACGAGCGCGTTGTCACCGGCGAGAGTCAGATCGATGATAACGATCTTGAACCAATCGAGAATAAATTCCCAATCCATCGAGAGTTCCTTTTTCGATATCGGACCGAACCTTTACCATTGACGTCAAAACAAAACAATCGGCTTGCCGACGCCATGACTTAGGTCAGGTTTGAAGGAGGTTATCTTCTCCTCAAGGTCCGTATTAATTATCCTGGAGGATTCTCTCGATAACGTCCACACACATTCCCCGCATTCCCTGGCCGCGGAAACGCGGTTGGTTCTCTTCGTGCGGACTGGTTCGAGAAAATCAGCCCAAGTGAAGGCGAGTCTGACAACCAGCGCCCAGCGCCAGTGTTTTTTGGCGCTCGAAGTAGCACTCACGCGTGATTACGCACCCACTGCAAGATCCACTCATTGGTTTCTTCGGGCGCCTGCCAGAAGAAACCGTGTGATTGTCCTTTGAGGACTTTGTACTCGGCGTTGGGAATGCGTTTGGCGAGGACTTGCGCTTGCGCCACATGATTGCTTCCCACCACGTCATTGTCTCCAACCACGACCAATGTCGGCACTATGACATCGCCTAGCCGATGCGTTGCTTCCCAGTTGTGCCGCGCGATACAGAGCTGAAGGTACTCGGCGAGTCTGGCGTGATGGCTCCACACCATTTCGTAGAAGGCCTGCACCTTGTCTCGATGCTCGTTTCTATAGACCGGCGTGAAATAGGTGTCCGTATCGCAGATCTCGTGCTTTAAATATTTCTCGAAGCCCATCTCGATGAGATCGAAGGCCAGACGATAGGGTAGTCCGGGAACGGTCTCGGAACCCTCGCGAGCGGCGGGGCCGGAACCGGCGGCGGCAAGGATCAGGCTTTTGACCTTGCCCGGAAAATTTAGCGCTAGCGAGAGACCGATGCGGCCGCCCATGGAATGGCCGATGATGTGCGCCGAGCGCACGTTTAGGTGCTCCAGCAGCGCGGCGACGTCATTGGCCATCTGATCGATGGTGCAGACACTCTTGTAATGAGTGGAACGCCCACAGCCGCGCGGGTCATGCACGATGACTTGCAGAGAGCGCGACAGCGGTTCCATTTGTGTTTCCATCCATACGTTGCCGGAAAAGCCGGTGCCCGGGATGAATACGATCGCTTCGCCGCGACCCTGAGACTCATAGTAAAGATCGATTCCCGTTGATAGTTTTTCTAAAGGCATAGCCGAATCCTCCGCGCATGGAATAGATTGACGAGTACTTCTTCTTAACAAAGCGACGATCTCGGTTGCAAGGCGGGACGCGCGATACTATAGAGTCAAGCTGTCATCAAGAAAAATTCTTCAAGGACCCGATCATGCGTAACGGCATCAAACATCTCCTCGCTATCGTTTGCGCGAGCATCTTCGTTTTTCCATGGTTCTCTGCGCACGCGCAGGAAAAAACCAGAATCGCGTGGGCCGCGCTCAACCCCGCGGCAAGTCCGATGTGGGTGGTCCAGGAGAAGGGGCTGCTGAGAAAGCTCGGCGTCGATGCGGAAATCATCGGCATCAATTCCAGTCCCATCGCCATGCAAGCCCTTCTCGCCGGCGATTTGGATGTGATTGTGACCTCCGTGACGACGTTGGTGGGCAGTCGCCTGGCCGGCGCCGACACGATCATGATTCAAACGTTGGTGCCGACGTTCGTCGACCACATCGTGAGCGTGTCGTCGATCACTGAGCTGCAACATCTCAAAGGCAAGACCGGCGGAGTGAATCGTGTGGGATCGACCTCGGATTTGGGATTGCGTTTAGCGCTGCGGCGCCTCGGCATCAATCCGGAGTCGGATACCAAGATCATTACCGCCGGCGGCAATCCGGAGCGGCTCGTCGCTTTGTCGCGCGGCCTGATTCAGTTTACGATCATGCCCGAGCCGTGGGTCCGCGAGGCGGAAAAGTTAGCCTTTCGTGATTTGTTTGATACCGGATCCTTGGCTCTGCCTTTTCATTGGAATGCGGTTCTGACCCGGGAGAGCATCGTAAAAAGCAAGCGCAGCCTGCTCGCCAAGGTGGTGCGCGCGAATGCCGACGCCATTCATTTCATCAAGACCGACAAAGAGGGCACGAAGGCGATCTTCAGCAAATTTTTAAAACTCAACGACCCCGAGGGACTGGAGCGAGCGGCGAAAGCGTATGCGACGATCTTCCCGGTCAACACACTGCCGACACCGGAAGGAGTTAAAACTTTGTTGGACGATATGGCGCCGCGCAATCCGAAAGCCAAGGCCGCGGACCCAAGACAATATGTCGACATGAGTTTTGTTCAGGAGCTAGAATCGTCGGGTTATCTCAAACAGCTTTACAAGCGTTAATCGGCGTTGTGCACCGTCCGTCGGATGATCACGGAACTCAAAAGATGGATTGAGTCTTTTTAACCGGAGGAGATAGGGATATGGCGAAATTTATTATTCAACCGCATGGCAGGCTCAACGATTGGGTGGCCGAAGAAAAAGGCTATTTCACTGCGGAAGGTCTCGACTACGAGCTCAATGTAGAAGGAAGCCGCAAGAACACGCCGCGTCTAGCCGCTGTCGATTCGCCGATTCCGTTCCAGGACAACCGTTTTGGCGCGTTCGAACGTTACGCCGAAGGACATGGACGCAAAGGTGAAGGCGCCGGCGATGTCAGCTGCGCTTGCCATTGGACCGTAAACCAGGCGGCTAAGATTGAAGAAGGCATTATGTGGGGGAAGGCTTACAGCGTTTGTGAGGCGGCTATCGTAGTTCCGGGAGATTCCAGGGTTTCCGAACCAGCCGATCTGGCGCGCACGGACATTGCGGTAGGCTATCATTCCGGAAGTCATTATTCCGCGCTGCAGGCTCTCGAAGTATTTCTTGCGCCCGAAGACATCGCGCTCAAGTTCGTCGGATCATCTTGGTCCCGCGTCGGTGCCGCGCTAGCGCGAAAAATACCCGCGGTGAACGTCTGGGGACCGCAATTGTATCTGTTGGAGCAGCACGGCTTTCGGAGAATCGTCTCTACCACTTTCATGATGGCCTTTATGTTTCACCGCGAAGTGGACGAAGCAAGCGTCGAACGGTATATGAGCGCGCTGATCAAAGCGCAAGCCGACATCGACTTTGAACCGGAGCGTTACAAGCACTACTTCATCAACGAGATTCCCGAACGCTTTCGCGACAAGGTCGACGTTCGCCGTTTCGGCGTCGGCGAACGCGTCGTCTCGCAGCCCTATACGCAGGCAATGTTTGAAAAAACCCAAGCCTGGATGCACGCGCGAAAACTCTTTGACGCCGCCGCGGATAGCGGGGTTGTCCTATCAGCATGCGATTGATAGCTAACGGTGTCATGACCGCGCCAATGCGCGGCACCGTCGCAAGACCCTGGACGCCAAAAGGGACCTTGGCAACTTCTCAAGGCGGTCTTGCTAATCGACCTCGCGAAACCATTTGCTCTAAAAGTTTAGCGCACCCTTCGCAGTGGTTTCAATCGAGCCCATTGGCTCCTTTAGCTTTCAAGTACTCGATGGTTGAAGGCGTCAATCCGGTTGCGCCTGCAAATGAAGCCCCATCTGCGACAACGTTCGTGAGAATGGCTCCCGCCAACTTTGCCCTATTGAGACTTGCGTGACTTAATTTGGCATTGGACAGGTTTGCATCGGTCAGGTCGCAGTCATCCATCTGTGCGTGACTTAAACAACAACCCTCCAGATCCGTCCTCCGAAGCTCCAAACCGGTAAAATCCATAAACGACAGATAGAGATTGCGCAGATCAATTCCAACCAAACTTTCATGATTATAAACTTTCTCGAGGATAGGTTTTAGATTTCTTCCGTTCGGCATTCTTACCACCTCCTTAAAACTTAGACCGTGAATGTGCCCTCAAGGGGCGCGATTATCTCTTCATCGCCGAGACCTCCAGATGTTGGAGCGCTTCTGCGACGCTCTCCGGCATCGACGAAGCGGCAAGAATGACCGCCGCTCCGTGCTGCGTGGCTTTGATCAGGCGCTGATTTACCTTTGCAGGTGCCGCCAAAATAATCGGAATGCCTTCTGCCAGAGCCCGACATTCCTGAAGGTTGGATAAACCCGCTCCATTTGTGTCATACAAATGGAGGACAATGAGTTGAGGTCGGTGCGGGTAGACTAAACCCCACGCTTTTTGGACAGAATCGCAATGAATTAGATCGTAACCTTTCTGCTCCAGAGTGGTTGACAGGGCACTATCTTTGTCTTCGTCAATCAGCAGGATTTTTTTGAGTTTCCTTGCCCCTGTCGTCTCAGTAATTATTTTCTTGATCTGTATGTGTTGAGTCTCCATTTTGAATCTCCTTCTGGCTAGTTCTCGATGTGTGTCGGAAACACCCGTTTTGTGATCGTTTTTCGACGCCCGCAACACGGAGTCCTAAAAATCCAGAGCGGCATCTGTACCGCATGCGGATTTTGAGGCTCTGGACCGACGAGATGTCGAAGAGATCAGAGATTCAACGCCGACTGGAGACTATAAGTAGGCGGTGGTGAAGGAAGATCAGTTTTGAACCTAAACAGACCCCGAGGGTCTCGAGGCGCGCCTTCCGGATCGGTTTTGATTACGACGGCGTCTCGCGGAAGTTGTTGCAGGTCGGATACGCCTTCGTTCGGTATCGCTATGAGGAATGTTCTTTTGCCCGCGGGAGATGGTGTACTGTCGTGGAGCGGCAAATGAAGGCTCGAATTTTGATTGAGCCGAGCCGTAAACTGCCGCAATACAAAAAAACGGCTGGACAGAATCGCAAGACCGAGGAGACAGAGGATGAGAGATGTAGTTAATCTTTTATTCAATTTCGCTAAAATAAGTTAACCACGCTGCGCCGAAAAACTCAACTTCGGTGTTCTCAGCGTCACTCGTTTCGGTCCGCGCCTTTCGTCCCGCTTCCCAAACGACGCGAGCGACTTCGGTTAAAGATCTTCATGCGCCCTTTTAACTTCTCGGCGGCGGGAGTGGAGCACGGGCTCGGTGTAGCCGTTGGTTGCGTCACGGCCGTTTAAGACAAGCTCCAACGCCGCCTGAAAAGCGATGCTTCCGTCATAGTCCGGTACCATGTTGCGGTAGTTCGGATCGCCGCGATTTTGCCGATCGACCACCTGCGCCATGCGCCGAAACGTCTCGATGACCTGATTCTTCGCTACGATGCCATACTTGAGCCAGTTGGCGATATGCTGGCTGGCTATTCTGAGCGTTGCCCGATCCTCCATCAACGCGACGTCGTTGATATTGGGAACTTTCGAACAGCCGATGCCCTGATCGACCCAGCGAACGACATAGCCCAGGATGCCTTGCGCATTGTTATCCAGCTCGCGTTGAATCTCCTCTGACGTCAACTTGCGCTCCAACAACAGCGGCGGTGTAAGAATATGCTCGAGGTTCGCGCGGCCTCGTTTCGCCAGCTCGCGCTGCCGCTTGGCGATATCGACGGTGTGATAGTGCAGCGCATGAAGCGTCGCCGCGGTCGGCGACGGCACCCAGGCGGTGTTTGCGCCGGCTTGCGGGTGGGCGAGCTTCGTCTTGACCATCTCGCGCATTTCTTCCGGCATGGTCCACATGCCCTTGCCGATCTGTGCTTTGCCGCGAAATCCCGTCTCGAGGCCGATGTCGACGTTCCAATCTTCGTAGGCCTTGATCCATGGCTGAGTTTTTATCTCTTCTTTCCGCAGCATCGCTCCAAGCTCCATGCTGGTATGGATCTCGTCGCCGGTGCGATCCAAAAAGCCCGTGTTGATGAACACCACCCGATCTTTCGCAACCCGGATGCATTCCTTCAGATTGACCGTGGTGCGCCGCTCTTCGTCCATGATGCCGATCTTGAGAGTTTTCCGCTTGAGTCCGAGAGCATCCTCGATCCTTGCAAAGAGCTCGACGGTGGCCGCAACTTCCTCCGGCCCATGCTGCTTCGGTTTCACGATGTAAATGCACCGAGTCTTGCTGTTGCGATACTTTCCCTTGCTCTTGAGATCGTGAATGGCGGCCAGCGCCGTGATCATAGCGTCGAGAAAACCCTCGGGAATCTCCTCGTCGTTCTGCGTAATGACGGCGTCGGTGTACATGTGCATGCCGACATTGCGCACCAGCAGCAGGCTTCTTCCGGGCAAAGTGAGCTTTCTGCCGGTCGGCGTGGTAAAGACTTTGTCCGGATTCAGTCTTCGGGTCAGCGGGCGGCCGTTTTTTTCGAATGTGGTTTCCAGTGTTCCTTTCATCAGACCGCACCAATGTCGATAGACCGTCGCCTTGTCGGCGGCGTCCACCGCCGCGACCGCGTCCTCGCAATCTTCGATGGTGGTGATCGCCGCCTCGAGGACCACATCTTTCACGCCTGCCGGGTGGGCCTTGCCAACGGGATGGTTTCGATCGAATTGAATCTCGATGCGCGCGCCGTTGTTTGCAAGCACGATTTCCGTCAACTCTCCGGCGCTTTCTCGATAGCCGAGAAATTTTCGTCCATCGGCGAGAGTTGTTGTCTTGCCGTCCTTGAGCATCACGGCGAGCTGTTTTTTACCGCCGGATCGCTTGAGAAAAAATCGGCTAACGTCCGAGTAACTGGCGCGTTTCAGGGCGACGACTTTGTCTAAAAACTCCTCGGTGTAGGCGATGACCTTGGCGCCGCGCCTCGGATTGTAGGCCTCCCCCTTCTCCGCGCCTTCCCCTTCCGGGATCACGTTAGTGCCGTAGAGCGCGTCGTAGAGACTTCCCCAGCGGGCATTGGCGGCGTTCAAGGCGTAGCGGGCGTTGTCGAGCGGGACGACGAGCTGCGCTCCGGCGATGGCAGCGATCTCGGCGTCGACGTTGGCCGTGGTGATTTTGAAATTTTTTCCTTCGCGGAGGAGGTAACCGATCTCGCGCAAAAAGGCGGTGTAATCCGCGCGGTTAAACGGCTGACCGGAGCGGGCCAGGTGCCATTGGTCGATCTGCTTTTGCAGCCGGTCACGCTTGGCCAAGAGCGCGCGATTCTTCGGTCCGAGATCTCTGACGATCGCGCCGAGAGACTTCCAAAAATCGTCGGCCTTCACCCCGGTTCCGGGCGCGATCTCGTCGCGCACCAGACGATAGAGCTGTTCATCGATCCTAAGACCGCCGACCTCCACTCTGTTGGCCATGGTCATCTCCGTTTCGTGTGCATCCGAGGCGGGTACAGAGGTTCATGGTGAGTCGCAAAAATCTTTAGCGCGCTTCGGATAGTTTTACTCTTGAGTTCTATCCCTTTCTTACCAACTCCGCCGGTCCTTAAAAAACACTCTTACCGCTGCCGACCGCTTCTTGCTCTTCAATGCCATACGGAATGGCGTCTCGGATCGCGGCTGTAGTTACCATACGAGGTCGTCCACTGGCAACGATTCAAACTAACTCAACCGTGAGCGGGTTGTAGGAGTAGAGCCATGCGTTTCGGTCCGCGCCTTCGTCCCGATTCGCAAACGACGCGCGAATTTCATCGACCGTGCGCAGGTGAAACAGCGTCCGATTGGCGGTCGATTGATTGACGATTCGCACTGTCCGGTCGACGCGGTTGCGCTGGTAAAGCTGCAACGCATCGACAATCGAATCGGCCTGATCCAGCGCTCGCGTCAGCACGGCGCCGTCCTCGATCGCCATGCAAGCGCCCTGAGCGAGATAAGGCAGTGTCGGGTGCACGGCGTCCCCTAGGAGCGCGGCTCGACGGGTGATCCAGTTCCTGATCGTGGGCCGGTAGTGCAATGACCAGCGGTAGCATCCTTCCTGATCGGCCGCGTCGATGATCGTCTGAACATCGACATGCCAACCCGCGAAGTCCGCCTTGAACCTTTCCCAGGGAAACCTAGCGGTCCACGATTCCTCTGACACTTCTTCGGTCTCCACGAGCCCGACGAAGTTCAGCAAGGCGCCGGCGCGCAGGTAGTAGGCCACGACATGCCGGCCGGGTCCCATCCATACCATCATGACCTGTTCCATGAAATTTTCAGGCAGCCGTTCGACCGGGACGGTAATGCGCCACGCGGCATCGCCCGTGTACGTCGCGGGAATATTTCCGTTGATCTGTTGGCAGATGACAGACTTGAGACCGTCGGCTCCGAGCAAAAGCTCACCCTGGACCACCGTGCCGTCGGCAAGGCGCAGCTTAACGCTGTCGCTGTTCTCTTCGAATCCAATGACCCGGCAGTTCAGTCGAATGGCGTCACGCTTGAGCTCACGCACCCTCGCCGCGAGCAGAGTGTGAACATCCGCGCGGTGAACCTGGTAATACGGCGCGCCGTGCAATTTTTCATGCTCTTCGGACAGCGCAAATCGGTGAATCTCTTCACCGCTGTCATGGAGGCGGAAGACGTAGGCCCCTGGTCGAACCCCCACCGCGGCCAACGCCGTGCCGAGCCCAAGATGGTGGAGTACGTGGGTCGCATTGGCGCTTAGCTGGAGACCGGCGCCGATCTCGCTCAGCTCCGATGCCTGCTCAAAGATCGTGACATCATGCCCCGCCTGCAAAAGGCTTGCTCCGGCAGTCAATCCGCCGATCCCGGCTCCGGCAATCACGATCTGGTGCCTCGTCACTCGACGCTCCTAACGATATTTATTTGTCCGGCAAAAAAACTCATTCGTATCGTGTATACAATAACACGCGAGCCCGCCATGACTTAAACACAAACTCGGCACGGGTTCCGTCATCATAGTAGCGACTGCGACTGATCTGGGCTTGGCACATCGCTGTTCCCTGGGTGTCCTTAACGTGAGGAGGGCGCTTTAAAGAAACGCCGCAGCATGAGATGAGTTGGCAGATAGATCGCAATTACATTGACGGACATCATCAAAAGCAACCACAACCCCGGCGCCATCACTGTCTGGGGATGGTTGTCGTCGACTCCGTAGACGTAATTGATGTTGACTGCCCAGGTAGGATGGCTGGGAGAGGGTGGCGGAGCCGGAGCGAACAGATAGGAAACGAACAAGACCACGATCGCGACCGCAGATTGCATGCCAAGCGCGCGGCGGTCGTAGCCCAGTCGCGAGAGTAACCACAACAGGACAAAGGGCAGCCAACCATGAAATAATGAGAGCGCGCGCAGAAACAGCGGGATGCTCGCATCGAGCATGTAGGCGGTCACGCCGGTTATGCTTACGCCCGCAGTCAGCCGGCACAGAAAATCGACCACCCACAAGATCTGCGGCAGCGTGATGGCGACCGCCTGCATACTGACAAGAAGTGGGCTTTCGATCCACATCGCCACGCCGGTGACGAGCAACGCGATGTCACAAAAGTAGAGAAAGTTCCACGGGCTGTAAGTGACCCAGTAGCATGGCACAACGACAGCTACGAAGGCGGAGTACGCCACCTTCACCCACAGCGGAATTCGTCGGTTGGTTACGATTGACATGATCGATGTTTGCCCACCGCCTAGCGGGTGACGCGGGCCGAGGCGCAAAGCTCCGAGTGGTTCGGCGGCTTCTTCACTTGGTGCTAAGTGTGGTCCGCGAAAAAATTGTAAAGGCAGGCGAAAAGAAGGCCTGCGAGCGCTCCGGCGAGTAACGAATAGAGTGTGCCGACGATCATGCCAATCGGCACGCTGACTGGGTCATAACCAGGGTAGAGCGAGCTTAGAATCGCGAGATAAGCGCCGCCGTAAGGACGCAAGATGAGATTCATCAGCGAGATAAAAAGAAAGACAATGGCTTTGAACAGGGCACCGGCGATGAGCATGCCTTTGATCGATAGTTTCATATTGCACCGTCCAGTAACATCTGTATACCCGATTCGGAGTTCCGAACGTTACTCCATAGCTCTCCATAGATGCAAACCGGTGATGTTTACAGACGACGATTTATTTTCGTGCTGCTAAGTCGAGAGCAGACAGTCAAATTCGATGGTCCCGGATACTTTACATAGCCTCCGCTCACTCCACTAAACTCTTTTAAGAGAAAAAACGGTTCGCGGCGGAATTTCATTTCTAGAAATGAGAAGCGACAGGATGGTATGGCGACAGCGTGAATTTAAGGATCAGATCGACAGCTGACGATTGTCATCGAGCCGTTGGTTTTGTTTCGTTAATACGACCAACGGAGGAGGACTGTCGAGACATCTTTATTGAGTCTATGAGGCTCTCGATCACATTGAGCAGAACGCAAGGGCGGATCTAAATGAGCACACAAGTCTTTTTCTGACCGGATCAAACGGCCGACAAACAGATCTCTCGGCAGTCCAAAAACGGCAATGAAAATGTTCGCGGCGTCGTTCGGAAGACACATGTGTATGAATTTTTATAAACTCACAATGGGGAAAATCCTCCACGTTAACGACGCGGGTTTTTCTGTTCTAGTCTTTAGGGAGACGAGACGGATTAAAAACTTCTTACTATTGCATTCCTTTCGGATCGCGCAAGGATTTTTCGAACTGTTGGCATGTGCCTTGCTGTTATTAGCGCTCAGTCGAGATCACCAGCGACCGAATAACTAAATGGCCACTGATTTTGCCGATTCGCCTGACAGCGTCAGCGCGACCAGGCGCAACCCTGCTAGGCATGTTTGTGATTTAAAAAGCAGATGGCGATCTCATGGTAAATCCGGAGGACACGATCACACAAAAAAAGGAGGTAAACTATGGCTGACCAAAATATGGCTACTGAAGAAGTCTTATTAGATGTCAGGGTAGCAGAGGCTTCTAATCTCTATAAGTTCTATCTCAACCACGAGAAATTGATTCTCGGCACCCTCTCCGTAAGTTTATTTCTTTTTGTCTGGGAAATGGTCGGCAACGTCTACCAAATCATCAATCCCATGTTTATGAGCGCACCGTCGCTTATCGGGAAAGCCGCTGTGCAGCTATTCGGCTCGGGAGAGATCTGGAATGATCTCAGCGTTAGCGGCATCGAGTTCGGGTGGGGATATCTTCTGTCGATCGTGGTCGGCGTCCCATTTGGGATCGCGATTGGTTGGTACAAGAGATTCGCCTATATCTGTGATCCGTTTGTCAACGCGATGAACGCGACGCCGCGCGTGGCCCTTTTGCCCCTGATCATTATCTGGTTGGGCATCGGTATTCTCTCCAAGGTCGGCATTATTTTTCTCGGCGCGGTATTTCCCTTGATCATCAATACGCGAGACGGCGTGAAGACCACGCCGATCAGTCTTCTCAACGCCGCAAGAAGCTTTGGCGCATCGGAGTGGAAACTATTTAACAGTGTGGTGGTACCCTCGACAATTCCATTTATCCTTACCGGGTTGCGGCTGGCAATCGGCAGGGCGCTCATCGGTGTCATGGTTGGCGAACTCTACGCGGCCACCGCCGGGATTGGATTCATGATCACAGTAGCCGGCGCGACATTTCAGACCGACAAGGTTTTTGTCGGTGTTCTCATATTCGCACTCAGCGGCATGATCGCAACAGATATTATCGATAAAATAGAGAGAAGGTTCGATAAGTGGCGGCCCAAGGTAGGGGCTGATGAGTAAATAGTTTTGATCAGGTGAAATAGGCTCGGATGTAAGCCTTGTTACACTAGGCCGGGTTGAAATACTTTTACGGACTTGAAATCAGGCCAGTTTAGCCGTTGTGGGTGCTGGCCTGATTTTCAAAAGATCTAAAGATCGCGCAATCAATTTGGTACATCAAGAGATCAATAGGAGCGCCACTTTGCGCCGTCAAACACCTTCGCCGTACGGCACCGCCACGAGCTGATCCGCCGCTGATGTGGTGTCCTCGTTCCACATTTCCAGTAATTTCTTAGTAACCGGGCCGGGTCTGCCGTCGCCGATCTTTTTTTCGTCCCACTCAACCACCGGCGCGACTTTGATCGAGCTGCCGATCAGCATCATTTCCGCCGCGGCGCGTCCTTCCTCGACCGGAATATCGGCGAGCCGGACGGCGACGAGCGTGCCTTGTTGCACGAGCCGCTGAGCGAAATCGAGAACTCGCTGGATCGTGATGCCTGACAGGATCGCGTCGAAGGGTGGATGGCGGAACACGCGATCCTTGGTGACAAATGCTAAGTTCATGTTGGAGCTTTCCGCGACCATGCCGCGCTGGTCGATGAAAACGCCGTTGTCGGCGCCGCGGTCTTTGGCTTCCAGGACGACGAGCACATTTGGCAAATAATTGGTCGACTTGATGCGCGCAAAGAGGGGCGGTTTGATCGGCACCTGGCTGGTGATGAGCTTGACGCCTTCTTGATAGTAACTCTCGGGGTAAGCTTCCTGCTTGAAGACGATCACGTAGAAGCTGCTGCCGACGCACTCCGCCGGACCGAGACCGTAGCCGCCGGGACCGGCGGATAGCCAGTAGCGCACCGATCCTTCGCGTTGGCGGCTCGCCGCCGCGGTTTCCAAAATGATCTGGCGCAAGCGCTCGCGCGTAAAAGGCAACGGAATGCGCGCTCCGTCGGCCGATTGGATCAAGCGATGCAAGTGCGGGTCGAGTTGATAGAGCATACCATGGGTCAGCGTAGCCGTGTCGAAGACCGCGTGGCCGCGGTGCACCATGTGATCGTCGAGCGGCAGCACCATGAGCGCGGGGTCGGTGACGATGCCGTCGAGGACGCTCGAATACATCGCGTAAAAATTCGTCGCTTTGGCGTGAACGGACTCGCGCAGACGCGCAAGCGCTTTTTCAGTGGAGAAAATGGCGGTTTTACTTGCATCGGCCATAGCCATTGCACTCGTGTTCTACGGCAGAAAGCTCAGATCGAACAGTTGCTGGGGCGTGAGGGACTTTGCCTTGGGATCATCTTCGGCGGCGGCATCGATCACCAACTGCATGCCTTTTACGGATAGTTTGCCGTCGGCGGGCAACGTCTTTAGCCGATAGTCGTAGCCGACCTCGGCTGCTTGCCGGTCGTCTATTTTCAACAACTGCATGGATTTTTTTATCGCTTCTTCGCGGTGGCTCACGTAATAACGAATCGACTCCAGGTACGCTCGCGTCAGACGCCGCGCCGTGTCATTCTGCGATTTTAGATAATCGGTTCTGGCGGCGACGCCGATCTGCAAGTATTCGATGTCCTTTTCGACAAGATCGAATAGGGTGTGGTAGCCCAGTTTTCGACCTAGTAAAACAAGTTCCGGCGTGAGCACCGTGGCATCGACGATACCGTTTTTGAGGGCAACTACGCGCGCGTCTGGGCCGCCGACCTGGATGATTTGAACGTCGCGCTTGGGATTGAGCTCCATCTGCGTCGCGGCGAGTTTGACGACGAAGTCGGTATTGCTGCCGAAGCGGCTGATGCCGATTTTCTTGCCGCGCAATTGCTCGGGGGAATTGATGCCATCGCGAGCGACCAGCACGTAAGGCATGCGGTTGTTGAGGCCGGCGATATATTTGAGATCGGCGCCTTTCAAGACCGCGTAAACGAGCGGCGTGCCGCCGGCTAGCAGCATGTCTAGGCTGTTGCCGATCAACGCTTGCACGGAGAGCGAGCCGCCGGGGATGTAGATCAGCTCGAGATGGATGCCGTGCTTCTTGAAGATGCCGACGTCGCGGCCGAGATAAAAGACGGTCTCGTCGGTAAAAGCATTATGACCGATCTTGACCGGCGTGAGTTGGGCCAAGGCATGATTCGTCGCCAGAAAAAGCGCGGCGAAGAAGACAAGCGTAAGAATTCGTTTTCGCATGACTCCGCCTCCGTGTTTCTAATCCCTGATATCTTGCAAAAACCAGTCAGTGGGGATTTGTTGGCCCAAGCCGCGGCGTTTGGCTTCGCGCACGACGTAGCCGGCGGTGGAGGCGAATTGAAGGCCTTGAGTACCGCTGTTGGCGAAGAAGGTCACTTGATTTTTATCGGTGCGGCCTTTGAGCTTGCCCGACATAATGTCGGTGAGTAGCGGAAAGTCGGTGGAGAAAATATCGACCTTGGGATTGGCGATTCTTTTAATCTCCTCCGCATTGCCCGCGACCACGGCGGCTTCGCCGCCGATGCGCATCTGCCCTACGTCCAAGTTCATCGTCGCTCGGCCCATCTTAACAACCAAATCGGAACGCTTGACGATCTCCGGATTCCACTCATTCGATTTGACGCAGGTAAGGTGCATGCCCGGTTCGATCAAAGCGGGATCGTCGACGACGACTTGAATGGAGTCGGTGCAGGTGGCGACGATGTCCGAGCCACGCACGGCGTCTGCGGTTCTATCGACCGGCGTGACTGTGATGCCGAGCTTCTCGCTCATCTCGGCGGCGTAGACTTCGCGGTTTTTCTTGGTCGGACTGAAGACTTTCACTTTGCGGATCTTTCTCACTTCATTAAACGCGAGCAGGTAGGTGCGCGCCATGCCACCTGAGCCGCAAATGCCGACGACGCTCGAATCTTCGCGGGAAAGATATTTGGCGCCGAGGCCGGCACAGCCGCCGACGCGCATGTGCTGAATGATGCCATCATTGATAATCGCCAGCGGTTCGCCGTTGCGAGTCGAGAACACCATGACGAAACCGCAAAAAGTCCCGGGCTCGATGCAGTACTTTTCTACGGTTTTGCCTTCGGGCCATTCGAGCATATCAGACTTCATTCTGATCGCGAAGGTTTCAAAGGAACGCGACGCGCCTTCCATCGTGCCCCAGCGATACATCAACTTCGGGTCATCGTTGGGCACGAACAGATCGTAACGGCCACGATAGACGGCGCGCTCGTGGATCAAATCGTGGTAGCCGGTTTCCAGAGCTTCCATGCAGCCCCGGATATCGAGAATTTTTTCGACAACTTGGTTGTTGATGAGCAGCATGCCGCCTCCGCTTGCGGATTCGATGACGCATTTATTTCGCAGTAGCGCGGCGATTGCAACAGTCGGGCAAAACCAAAACGCCGCCTGGCGGCGGCGTTGGTAAAGTCGCTCAATCGATTCAAGCCAGCGGCGAGCTAGCTATCGAGGTCGGGTTTCGGCAGAGCGACAAACGGCACGCCTTCTTCGGCTAGGTCTTTGGCTTCTTCCCGCGTCGCTGTACCATGAATCGGACGTTCCTCTGCTGCACCTTTGTGAATCTCACGGGCTTCTTCGGCGAAGCGGGAGCCGACGTCTTCGAAATTCTCTTTGACGTAGTGGTGCACTTTAAGCAGCATTTCCTTGAATTCCGCAGCGGTGGGCGGCACAGCGGGTGTCTGTTCGGGTTTTTTAGCCGGCGGCGCGGGTTGTTCTTTTTTCACGTGCACGGCGCAAGCATGCGGAACCTTCTCGACCTTGGTCGTGCCACAGGTCGGGCAAGAGATCAGTTTCTTGTCCGCTTGTTTCTGAAAATCTTCAAAACTGGGAAACCAGCCTTCGAAGCTGTGTTTCTTTTTGCAGAGGAGATTGTAGACCACCATAAGAAACTCGCGCGTAGATAATCAATAAGGTTGCCCGGTAGACTTGTCAAGAGCGTCCCCCGGTTCGCAGCGCCGCGTCGAAGCAGATCTTTGGATAGGCTGGCAAGCCAAGTGCCGAAATTTCCACTAAAGTTTGATCAAATAGACGCTCATGCTAAGATCGGCTGTGATGACCGACGGGGTTAGCCTCAGAGTGGTTCAGAAGGTCGCCGAAGTGTCGCAGGAAGACTGGGACTCACTGGTGGGGAATGTCTCACCGTTTTTAAAATGGGATTGGTTGGACAGCTTGGAGCAATCGGGCTGCGTCAATGAAAAAACCGGTTGGTTGCCGCACCACATCATCGTCGAGAAAGGGGGCGAGCTCATTGGCGCATGCCCCATGTATTTGAAGCTCCACAGCATGGGCGAGTTTGTCTTCGACTATGAATGGGCCGAGGCGGCGCATCACGCGGGGATTCAATATTACCCGAAAATGCTCGTCGGCGTGCCGTTCACGCCGGTTACCGGTCATCGTTTTTTAACCGCGCCGAACGAGGATCGCGGCCAGTTGGTCCGTTTCATGGGGCAGGCATTGGCCAAGATCGCCGCCGACAACAAGATCTCATCGGTTCACGTAAATTTCTGTCTCGCCGACGAGCGCGAGGCACTGGAACAAGTGGGGTTTTTCCCGCGCACAGGAATTCAATTCCACTGGCAAAACCGCAATTTTAATTCCTTCGACGACTACCTCGGCAGCTTTCGCAGCGATCGGCGCAATAAAGTCAAACGCGAGCGGCGCGAGGTGGCGGAGCGCGGCATCGCGATTCACGCCTATGAGGGCGCCGAGCTCACGCCGCATCACGTACGCACCATGTTTCGCCTGTACAAAGGCCACGTCGACCGGCACTATTACGGCCGGCAGTATCTCACCCAGGAGTTTTTTGATGAGTTGCACCGGCGCTTCGCCGCGTACTTATGTCTGATGCTCGCCGAGCGCAACGGCAAGATCATCGCCGGCACTTTCAACGTGCGCGACGACACCGCCATGTATGGGCGTTATTGGGGCTGCTTCGAAGAGCATCCCTTTCTTCATTTCAACGTCTGCTACTATTCCGCCATCGAGCACTCGATTCGCGTGGGATTAACGCGTTTCGAAGCCGGCGCGGGCGGGAGCTTCAAACAACTGCGCGGTTTGGAGCCCGAGCACACGACCAGCGTTCACTATTTCGTCGACGGGAAATTCCGCCGGGCCGTGGAGCGCTTTCTCAATCAAGAGCGTGAGATGATCCGGCGCAAGCGCGATATGCTGCTCGATCACAGCCAGCTGAAACGCGAAGAGCAGGAGCCGTAAGGCCCTGCCGATTTGTTCCCCCGTGGCGGCTCGATTCCAGGGTAAACGCATCGTTGAGAGCAAATTTAACCGCGACGGCCGCGGCGGTTTTCTTGACACATCCAATGCTTTCCATTAACGTCGGCGCGGAGTGCAGCCGTGAAATCCTCCTGGAAAAACATTGCCGAGCCGGTGGTATTCTTCATCACGCTTTTGATACTTTGGGAAATCCTCGTTGAAGTGATCCAGGTGCCGAGCTTCATCCTGCCGCCGCCCGGCGATTTATGGGTGGCGTTCATCAAGAAATTGCCGATCCTAGGACACCACTCGGTGATCACCTTTATCGAAGCCTTCGGCGGCTTCGCGCTGTCGTTGTTTCTGGGCGTGGGCTTCGCCATCGCGGTGGTCTATTCCCGCCATCTGCAAAATACGATTTACCCGCTGATCGTGATTCTCTACGCGATGCCGAAGAGCGCCTTCGCGCCGCTGATGGTGATCTGGATCGGCTATGGATTGTATTCAAAAATCGCCATCGCCTTTCTCGTGGCATTTTTTCCGATCGTCGTGAATACGGTCGTCGGTCTGAAGGAAGTGGAACCGGAGCTGCTAGAGCTGGCGCGCATCAATAGGGCTTCAGAGTTCGACGTATTTAAGAAAATTCGTCTGCCCAATTCGCTTCCATATTTATTCGCCGGCATCAAAGTCGCCATCGTATTATCTGTCACCGGTGCCATCGTCGCCGAATTTGTCGCCGCCAACGAGGGACTGGGTTATTTAGTTCTACAGGCCAACTACAATTTGGACACCGCGTTTGCCTTAGTGATTTTGCTGATTTTGGCAGTCTTGTCGTTGGGACTTTTTTGGTTGGCTGAGTTGGTTCAAAGAAAGTTAGCGCCCTGGAGCGCGGCCGTGCGCGAGGTCGAGGGCTCTTTCTAATTTCGGACGATTGGAGAATTAGATGATTTCAGCACTCAAGTTTCGCTTCGGTCTGGCTGGCGGGCTCGGTTTTGCGATCCTAGTGTTCGGTCATATCGAATCTCGCGCCGCCGAACTGACGCCTGCGACTATTCGCCTGGACTTTATCATCGGCGGCAAGCATGCGCCGTGGTTCGTAGCGCTGGAAAAAGGCTTCTACGCCAAACGCGGCTTGAATGTGACCCTTCAATCGAGCACCGGCTCAGCCGATACCGTGCGCACGATCGCCTCGGGCGGCGCCGATTTCGGTTTCGCCGACGTGGCGACCATGATCGTCGCCAAGTCCCGCGGCACGCCGGTACAGGCGGTAGCCCAGTTTGGTTACGTCGGGGCGACGATTCTCTGGCGCGATGAAGGTCAGATCAAAAGCATCAAAGACCTCGAGGGTAAATCTCTCGCCATCAGTCCAGGCCAAGCGCAATGGTATTTGATGCCCGCGTACTGCCGGATCAACAAGATCGACTTCAAAGCGATCAAGATTCAGGAAACCGCCGCGCCGATCCAGCCGGCAGCGTTGGCGACCAAGAAAGCGGATTTCATCATCATGTTCCGCGCTTCCAATGATGAAATCGCCGAGCAGGCGGCGTCGAAGGTGGGGGTCAAGCTGTCGCGGGTGTTCATGAAAGATACCGGCCTCGACATTTACGGCACGAGTTTAATCGTCAAGGACGAAGACGTCAGAAAACGTCCGGAGTTCGTTCGCGCCTACGTCGAAGCGACGCTGGAAGGATTGCGTTACGCGCGCGATCATCAGGAAGAGTCGCTCAAGATTCTGCTCAAGCAAAAACCTGAGCTCGATCCGGCGCTGACGACGTTGCAGCTCAAAAATGCCTTGACCGAAGTGTTCTTGCCGTTCGAATCCGCTCAGGTCGGCTTGGGTTATATGAAACCGGACATCATCGAAAAGACCGTCAAGGTGACCAACGAGTACTTTGATGTCGGCCGCAAGGTCGCGGTGAAGGAAGTCTACACCAACCAATTCATCAGGCGCTAATCGATTTAGGCTTCCAAGGTCTCACCGTGCCGCCGCTGATCGCCGTCGGGGACATCTCCAGAGTTTTTACCGGCGGCGCAAGAACCGTCACGGCGCTCGAGCATATTTCTTGTGACATTCACACAGGCAATTTCGTCTCCATCGTCGGGCCGAGCGGCTGCGGCAAGAGTACGCTACTGAAAATCATTTCCGGACTGTTGCCGGCGTCATCGGGCACGGTCACGGTTCATGGCAAACACGTCGACAGTCCCCTCGAAAACGTCGGCATGGTGTTTCAGGCACCGGTACTGCTGAAATGGCGCTCGGTGCTCGGCAATATTCTCTTGCCGGTGGAATTCGCCAGATTAGACGTACCAAGCTATATCGACAAAGCCCGCGCGCTCATCAAACTCGTGGGATTGGAGGGATTCGAGGAGATGTATCCGCACGAGCTTTCAGGCGGCATGCAACAGCGGGCTTCGTTGTGCCGCGCCTTGGTGACCGATCCGCAGCTTTTATTGATGGACGAACCGTTCGGCGCGCTCGACGCGATGACTCGCGACGAGTTGGACATGGAGCTGCTGCGCATCTGGGAAGAGCGTAAGAAAACTGTGCTGTTCGTTACCCACAGTATTCAAGAGGCTGTATTTCTATCGGATATCGTGCTTGTCATGTCGGCACGGCCGGGCCGGTTGCTGGAAAAAATTGCCGTCGATTTGCCGCGTCCCCGCACAATGGAGATGATGAGCATTGCGAAATTCGGTGAATACACCTTGAAAATTCGTGCCTTGCTCGCTGCGGCCGGCGGTACATCGGGTGTCGCCGTGGGCTCGACCATGTGAATTCCTTAAAAGTCTGCGCTATCATAGGGGGAAATAGAAATTTGCTTGCCGAAAGTTTTCTCAAGACCAACCCATGACCACCCGAGGATTGACCTACGCGCGAGCCGGCGTGAGCATCGAAGCCGGTGAAGAGCTCGTCCGTCGTATCGGTCCGATTGCCCAGAAAACCAAAGTGCCGGGAGTCTTGGCCGGCGTCGGCGGGTTCAGCGCGCTGTTCGACCTCAAGAGCCAGACCTATCGTCATCCGGTTTTGGTCGCTTCCACGGACGGCGTCGGCACAAAGCTCAAAATCGCGTTTATGAGCGGCGTTCACAATACCATTGGCAGCGATCTCGTCGCCATGGGAGTGAACGACATCTTGACTCAAGGCGCGGCGCCGCTTTTTTTCTTGGATTATTTCGTTTGCGGCAAGCTCGATGTCAAAATCGCTGAGGCGGTGGTGCGCGGCGTCGCGGCCGGTTGCCGCGAAGCGGGCTGCGCGCTTATCGGCGGCGAAACGGCGGAGCATCCGGGCGATTTTCCCGAGGGCGAATACGATCTCGCGGGCTTTGTCGTCGGTGTCCTGGAGAAAAAGAAAATCATCGACCCTGCTGCGATACGAGCCGGCGATGTTTTGATCGGTCTTCCTTCCAGCGGTCTGCACAGTAACGGCTACTCGTTGGCGCGCAAGGCGCTGTTCGAACACGGGCGGTTTAAAATTCGCCATCATGTCGCCGAGCTCGGCCGCACGTTAGCCGAAGAGTTGCTCGAGCCGACGCGGATCTACGCAAAGATCACACGCGAGTTATTTGCGAAATACCGGATCAAAGGCGCTGCGCATATTACCGGCGGCGGCATTCCCGGAAATCTGCCTCGGGTGTTGCCCAAGGGACGCGCGGCGGTTGTCGAGCGTGGCAGCTGGCCGGTGCCGCCGATCTTTACGCTCATTCAAGAATCCGGCGCCATCGCGCAGGATGAAATGGACCGGACGTTTAACAACGGTCTCGGCATGATTTTAGTGGTTGGCAAGAAACAGGCGGATGGGGTCGCACGGACACTCAAAGAAATCGGCGAAAAATTCTATATCGTCGGCGAGATCCGCAATGGCACAAGGGCGGCGACGATCCGCTCGTAAGAGAAAATTATGGCAGGACAACTTCCGATCGGCGTGCTGATCTCGGGGAGCGGCACGAATCTGCAATCGATTATCGACGCCATCGAAGCCAAGAAGCTCGATGCACGCATCGAGATCGTGCTGAGCAATAAGGCGGACGCCTATGGTTTGGTGCGCGCGCAGAATCACGGCATTCACACTGAAGTTCTCGATCACAAAGTGTTTACGAGCCGGGAAGCTTACGATCAAGCCGTCGTCGATTTGCTAGGCGCCCGCGGCGTGGAACTCGTTGTGCTCGCCGGCTTCATGCGGTTGCTTTCGCCGGTGTTCGTCCAGGCCTACTCAAACCGCATCATGAATATTCACCCCGCGCTGTTGCCTGCTTTTCCGGGTTTGCACGTGCAGAAAAAGGCGCTGGATCATGGCGTACGTTTTGCCGGCTGCACGGTGCATTTTGTCAATGAAGAGTGCGACGAGGGGCCGATCATCATTCAAGCCGTCGTGCCGGTTTTTCCCGATGATACCGAGGAAGCGTTGGCGGCCAGGATTCTCAAACAGGAGCACAGCATCTATCCGCGCGCCATTCAGCTGTACGCCGAAGGCCGTCTGCACGTGGTGGGACGTAAAGTCTTCGTCGATGGCCTCAACAAAGAGGGTTCCCAGGTGCTGGTCCAACCGCCATTAGAAGAATGAAGAAGGCCAAACCCCTTATCATTCTTCTCCTCAAGGTGGTTGTCAGCGGCGGGTTGCTTGCGTACCTTCTCTCGCGTATCCATCCCGAGCGGTTTCTGCAGACTTTTGCGACGGCGAAATTCTCTTACATAGGACTGGCAATGCTTGTTTATCTCGTCACGCAAGGCTTCAGCGCGGTGCGCTGGACAGCTCTGGCGAGGCCGCTTGGCATCAAGACGCCATTTAAAGCGATGCTGCGCTATTATCTGATCGGCATGTTTTTTAATCTCTTCGCGCCGGGTACCGTAGGCGGCGACGTGAGCCGGGTTTATTACCTTGTTAGGGACGAGGAGATGCGCGCGCAAGGCCATTCGGTGACGACGGTCCACGCCACAATGTCAGTGTTGATGGATAGGGCGATCGGCATGGTGGTCCTCGTTTGGCTTGGCGCGGCGGGGCTTTTGCTGTTTCCCGATTACGCGGTTCCGCACACGGCGCGCGTGGCGACTTTTCTGCTCAGCCTGGGACTTTTGCTCGGCGCCTTGTTCACACCCTTATTGCGGCGTTTGTTGCCGGAAGACGGCCATCATCTGTTGGTCAAGTTACGCTTAATGTTTCGGAGTTATCGAACGCATTGGCGCGCTTTATTAGAAGCCGCTCTGCTTTCGCTTGTAGTTCACTTGATTCAGGCTTGGATCCACGTCCTCATGGGGCGTGCGCTCGATTTAAATGTTCCGTACTCTTTCGCCATCATCGTCTATCCCTTAGTCGGGACATTTGCGGCTATTCCCATCAGCTTGAACGGCCTCGGACTGCGCGAAGGCGGCTATATTTTTCTTCTCGCGGTGATCGGCATCGGTAATGAGAAGGGCATCGCTTTTGGATTATTGCTTTTCTTGGTCGTCGCACTGGATAGCTTGATCGGCGGGCTGGTTTTTCTCTTGCAGCAAAGCCCCAGACCCGACAATGCGTTGCGCGAAGGCGCAAGTTAAGTGAGATAGCGGTGAAAATACGTGGCGAGGCCGAGAAATGACAGGAATCCGAAGGCATCGGTAAGGCCGGTGACAATAATGCCGGAGCCCAGGGCAGGGTCAAACTTGAGCGCTTTCAACAACAGGGGAATCACCGCGCCGGCAAATCCGGCCATCAACCCGAGATTGAAAATCATCGCCACCGCGAGCACCAGACCGAGAAACGGACTGCCTTTCCAGAGAACGGCGGCCAATGCGATCATTCCGCCCGCCGCCAGGGCGATACAGATATTTACCGAAACCTGCTTGACGATCGCTTTCCACGCCGAGGCGAATTCCAATTCGCCCAAAGCGATCGCGCGGATGATGACCGTGGCGGTCTGAGTTGCGCCGTTGCCGCCGACGCCGGCGATGACCGGCATGAAAGTGACCAGAGCGATTATTTCATGCAGCGTTCCTTCGAAAAGCCCCACCACCGATGCCGCCAAGCTGGCGGTGAGCAAATTCAAAATCGTCCAAGGCAGACGCATCTTGACCGAGCGCGAGATCGGTGTGAATACCCGATCTTCTTCGGCCAAGCCGGCCATCTTGTACATATCCTCGGTGCTTTCTTCATTGATGATGTCGATAACGTCGTCGACGGTGATAATGCCTTCCAAGCGGCCCGCTTCGTCGACGATCGGCAGTGCCAGCAGTTCGTAGCGGGATACCAGTCGCGCTGCCTCTTCTTGATCCGTGAAGACATTGGCCTTCACCGGATCAGCGATCATCATCTCAGAGAGCTTGCGGTTCGGCGGCGCGATCACCAAGTTACGGATCGGCACGACGCCTACCAATTTGCCCGCCTCATCGACGACGTAGAGATAGAAGAATGTTTCGAGCTCGCCGCGTTCACGGATTTTATCGATGGCACCCTGAGCGGTGGTATCGGGGGAGAGCGCCATGAATTCGGTGGTCATGATTCGGCCCACCGTGCCTTCGGGATAATTGATAATCTCCCGCACGGCGGCCTGACGCTCCGGGTCCAACAGCGCCAAGACTCTTTCGCGGCGCTCTTCGGGCAGGCTGTCGATGAACGTGACGGCATCGTCAGGATCGGCGCGGACGATTAAACGGCCGACCTTTTCATCGTCTATTAACTCGAGTATGTCAGGCAGAAGCTCAGGAGGAAGCTCTTTGAGCGTTTTGTCGGCACGGCGCGACGAGAACAAGATATCGAAAAGCTGGCGCACCTCGATCGGCTCGAGCCCTTTGAACAACAAGGCAATATCGGCGGGATGGCTCTTGCCGATAAATCGCAATATTCGATCCGGCGTCGCCGTGCGCAGCATTTCCCGGACGGTGTCGTAGTCGATGGGGGCGGGCTTCATGATTGATTGCGCGATAAAAAGGTCGTCTCTTCATAACGGCAGTGGACGCCATTTGCAAATGTGCAAGCCCATCTGCGAGATTTAAATCAGGCACAGAAATTTGCTAGGGTTACGGCAAGCTTAACCCAGGCGAGCAAAAGCGACCTATGATGATGACCTTTCGAAACCGCTTCCCGCCTCAGCCGGCGGCCCCGCGCGTATTGCTGGTTGCATTGCTGTTATGTGCCTGGTCCGCGTCTGGCAGCGCGGCAAGTCTCGCTGCTCTCGAGGGCTCCCGTCCGCCCTCATTCGCCGTCATCGCAAAGAAAACCATGCCGGTAGTAGTCAATATTGCAACCGCCTCACAGCGCTCGGCGCGCTCCGGCTCCAACGATCCCATCGAGGATTTCTTCAGCCGCCTCTTTGGTGAAGCGGTCCCGCGAGAAAACAATCTGCGCAGCCTGGGCTCCGGGATATTGATCAATAAGGACGGCGAGATTTTAACCAACTACCACGTGGTTCGTTATGCCGACACCATCAAGGTCAAGTTGGCCGATCAAAGCGAACATGAGGCCCGGTTGATCGGCAAAGACGACCGCACAGACTTGGCGTTGATCAAAATCCGCAAATCAACCGGCAATTTCCCGTTCGCCAAGCTCGGCACGTCGGCTCAACTGGATGTTGGCGATTGGGTCATGGCGATCGGCAATCCTTTCGGTTTGGAACATACGGTGACGGCGGGGATCGTCAGCGCCAAGGGGCGTGTGATCGGAGCCGGTCCCTATGACAACTTTATTCAGACCGATGCTTCGATCAATCCGGGGAACAGCGGCGGACCTTTGATCAATGCCGCCGGGGAAGTCGTGGGCGTCAATAGCGCGATCTTCAGTCAATCCGGCGGCAATGTCGGCATAGGCTTTGCCATTCCGATCGATCTCGCGAAAAAAGTCGTTGAACAGTTGCGCAAGAACGGCCGCGTCGTGCGCGGCTGGCTCGGCGTGCGCGCACAGGACGTGACTCCCGCCATCGCGCAATCCCTCGGTCTTACACGAAGCCCAGGCGAAATGGCCGTAGTGACGGAAGTCACTGAAAATAGCCCGGCCGCGGACGCCGGAGTGAAGACCGGCGATATTATCGTAGAGTTCAATGGCAAACCGGTGCCCAAGAGCCACGACTTTCCCGGCGTGATTGCCGACACGCCGCCGGGCCAGCGGATCACGTTGAAAATCATCCACGAAAAGAAAGAGCAAACAGTGGCGGTAAAGATCGGCGAGCTCGCGGATGAAAATGATCCGAATCAGCAGCTTGAAGCGCGCGATCCGGAGTTGGGACTGCGGGTTCAGAGAATCACGCCCGAAGCGGCGCGCCGTTTAGGGCTGACGTCGTCGCGAGGCGTCTTGGTGATCGAAGTGCTGCCGGGCAGTCCCGCGGATCAAGTGGGCGTCGAGCCGGCGGATGTGATCCGAGAAGTCAATCAGCGGCCGGTGACCAACGTCAAAGATTTTGAACGGGCAACCCGCCAAGGGCGACGCGGCGATCGCATTCTGCTGCTTGTGCAGCGGGGCGATAACGCGGTATTCTTTGCCGTGAAGCGTAAGAGTTAGGAGGAAACATGTTTGGACTTGGAGTGCCGGAACTCATGGTGATATTAGTGATCGCGTTGGTGATCTTCGGTCCGAGCAAGCTGCCGCAAATCGGCAGCGGACTCGGAAAGGCGATCCGCGATTTCAAAAAAGGCGTTACAGGCGGCGAAGACGACGAAGCCAACAACAAAGATGCGAAGAAGGAAAACTCCAAAGATTTGCCGCGCTAACGATGCTGCCAAAATTGTTTAGTTTTTTGCCCTGGAAACAGGGACGACGTCTCGATTGACGTCGAATCTCCCATATCTCTGCTAACTGTTGTCCGTCCCGCAAAAAGATTGAACGCGGCGAGTCGACCGCGGCCATCCCTCGATCATTTTTTCCCTCGTGGATTCCCGGAGTTTAACCGTAGTCTGAAGCGACGCGGAAAGCGTGAGGAAATGTAGCTTACCGGGGGGGCGCTGGCGCTAGAGCTCGCGCGTGGTAACGAATCTATTCTTTTCTTTTCGAAACAGCAGCACCGTGTAAAGGGAAGTTTTGTTGAGCTTATAAATCTTTTCGACCTTGAGATTGCTGGTTTCTATGAAGGGCTTTAATTTGAGATCCGTGCGCCATCCCAGCCATCTCGTGATCGGGTCTAAAGCCTGGGTGAGTGTTCCGAGCAGTGGAACCTCGCTGGTGAAATGATTCACGATCACTATCCTGCCGCCAGGTTTACATACCCGGTTGGCCTCGGCGATCATGCGGACGGGATCCGGCACGACCGTGACGACGTGAAACGCCATGACGTAATCGAAAGCGTTGTCGGGAAACTGCAGGTCGAGGGCATCCATCTCGAGGACTTTGAAATGCGACCAGCCGTTCTCCTGAATTTTCTGGCGCGCACGCGCCAACATGTCCGGAGCTAAGTCGACGCCGGTGATTTCACAATGGGTTGGGTACGCGGGAAAAGACGTTCCCGTGCCCGCGCCGACTTCGAGAATTCTCGCGCCCGGCGGAATGTCGAGATCCTCGATGACTCGTTCCAAACGGCTATAAAAAATCTTACCGAAAACCTTGTCGTAAAGGGGGGCTAACTCCGAGTAAAGCTTGCTCTCGTGCGCCTCGATGTCGACCATTTTCCCCACCTCCAAAACCCCCTGGACTATGCGTCGCGGATATCCTTGGGCTGTTTCTTGTAAAAAACAGAAATATCGCGACGGCGGAAGCGCCACTGCTTTCCTTTTTTGAAGGCCGGTAAAATATTTTTGCGGGCAAACTCATTCACCGTATCCGGGCTCATGTCCAGAATGGCGGCGACTTGCTTGCTGTTGAGCAACTCCTCTTCTCTCTCCAACATAAATCTCCCCTGAACGATGCGTCGATGTTTGTAGGCAAAAAGTCTGTTTTATCTAACAAGTTCACTCTGGGCTGTCAAGGCAAGAATTGGTTCTTACGCGCTGTCACTGAAAGCAAATCTCGCTAGGCGCCGTTCAAATTGAGCCGCTTTAACGTAAAGCACAGCTTTGGCGCTTTTGTTCGAGCGCTCAACCTTTTTGCGTGCGCTCAGATTACGCATTCGCAAAAACACGTATCGGTAAAATCATCATGTCGCGTCCGGCGAATTGGAGCCGTTGCTGTAAAGTGAACGGCGTATGATTGTGCAGCAAGCGCGTGAAGAAGTTTTCTCTTTCGAACACGAGCCTGCCGCTGAAAAAAACCGTGCGGGGAAATTCCTTCGCTACGGAATCGCATAGTACTTCGAGCTCCGCGATGAGATCGACTCCCAACTCGTAGCGGTATTCAGCGTACCAACCCAAACAATTGGCATATTCAACGAAACTCTTGAGGGTCTCCTCGGTTTTCCGCTTTAGGCTCTCAACTTCACTGTGACCTTTGAATTGTCCCGTGTCAATGACGCCGACCGAAATGAATACGACATTTTTGAAGTGATTCGGGAACAGTCGCTGGATGTTGAGCAAGGTGTGAACCGCGATACCGTCGAAATCGCGGACGATGAGCGCAGCGGTCGGCGCGTTTGGTGATTTTTGCGGTACCGGTTCCTTGAGGTTCGGTTGAAACGGAATCGTGAGGAGCGTATCGTCCAGGCTCTTGAGGGCGGACCTAACCCGATCATAATGGGACTTGATATATTGACAACCGAGCACGAACGCGAGTGTCACAAGCAAAGTGACCCAGCCGCCTTCGGCAAATTTGGTTGTAGTGGTGACGAACAGAATGATTCCCGTAAGCAACAGACCGAAGCCGTTGATGCCCAGCCTGTGCGACCATCTTTGTTCGGACCGTCGGACCTCCCACCAGTGTCGGCACATGCCCAGCTGGGACAGAGTGAAAGTTAGAAAGACGTTGATGCTGTACATGACGACCAGGAGCCTCACGTCGCCATGGCTGTAAAGCAGAAAAGCCAGAGACGCCAAACCCATGAACCATACGCCGTTACGCGTAACCAGCTGATCACTCAAATGTGATAGGCGATGCGGTACCCAGGAATCAAGCGACATGTTCGAGAGCACGCGCGGCCCGTCAAGAAATCCCGCTTGCGCAGCGACGACCAGGAGGGCTGCTTCGGTGATGAGAATCAAAACAACCAACGACGCCGTCGTCGAGGATTCAGCGCCGAAAAAACCGGCGAAGATCCCTGAAAACAGGCTTGCGTTCAACGTCTTGCCGGGTTCATGTTTGACTTGATCTAAAAGATAACAAAGCAAAATCCCGCTCGCCGTAAAAGCCAGCGACGTGGCCATGTAGAGCATGGTTTTCTTGCCGGTCGCGACGCGTGGTTCGCGCAGGATTTGCAGACCGTTACTGACCGCTTCGATACCGGTGTAGGTGCCGCCGCCAAGGCTGTAGGCGTGGAGCAGTATCGCCAGGGTCGCCAACAGGCCGATGGTCTGTACGTCACTGGCGATCTCCCTGTACGAGTTGCCGACGACGGCGGGCAGATTGCTCAAATGGGAACCGATCCCGAGAGCGATCCCGACCACATGCATGGCGATGAATAGCAGAAAGATCGGCAAGAGGAAAAGGACAGATTCTTTCACGCCGCGCAGGTTTAAAAAAATAAGTGCGAAGATGAGCAGCACCTCGGCGAAAATCTTGAACGGCTGATAATTGATCGGCAGGAAACTGAACAGAGCATCGGCGCTGCTGGCGATCGATATCGTGATCGTCAGCATATAGTCGACGACGAGCGCCGAGCCGGAAATCAAGCCTGCTTTGGGCCCCAACAATTTCGTCGCGACGAGATAGCCGCCCCCACCCGTGGGGAAAAGCTCGATAATTTGCGCATAGCTGGCAGAGATGACGAAGACGGTAACCGCCATTAATAACGCGAGCGGCAGGGCGAGGTAGAAATGCTCGGCGAGGGCGAGATAGGCCTCCTCGGGGCCATATGCGGATGAGCTCAGACCGTCGGCACCCAAACCCACCCAGGCCAAAAATGCCACCAAAGATATTTGGTGGAAAACTTTGGGGTCGAGCGGATCTTTGGGCTTGCCGAAAAGTAATTCCTTGAGGGATGCGATGCGCGTACTAGCCACTGGAGTTGTCGATATCTTTATCAGCAATCTTCAAGTTTGTGAAACCGAAGCCGCGTCGGTTCGCGGCAACGCAAGTAAATCTCCAGTGTTCTCAATCCCTTGCACCTCAGAATAACTTCCTCTAGCATGACTCAAAATCTGTCAACGGCGCTATTCGGTGCGGCTTGAAAGCGTGCCGCGGTTTCACTGATGTCCCTCTCCCCATGAGAAAAGTCCTGAAGCTGATCGGTTTCATCAGCGCAACGCTCATTCTGTTTCTTATCGTTTCAAGCTTGGCGTTCTACTATTTGATACGAGTTGGTGAGTTTCGCCGTTTTCTGGTGGACGAGATTCAAAATCAAACCGATTTGAAAGTGCAACTGGGTGCCGCCGACTTGGAGATGGGTTTAATTACGGGGATCGTTTTTCGCGATCTCGCGTTGTCAGAAACCGGCGAGACTCAACCCGTTATCACCGCTGAGCGAATTACTGCACGGGTCGCGCTTTTGCCGCTGTTGCGCAGGCAGGTCATCGTTTACGAGATTCGCTTAGTGCGACCGACGGCGCGGCTCGAGCGCGATGCGCAGGGGCGCTTCGTCCTGGTCGATAAGCTGTTGAATCTGCCGCTCTTGACGCAGCAACATAACGAGTTCAGCTTCGATCTTCATTCGCTGAAAGCCGACGGCGCCGACATTGAATTTGCCGATCATGCGCCGGGGGGCGGCGTCGGGAAATGGCAGCTCGTGAACGCCCATGGAGAGCTGCGGCGCGTGCGCGGACAGGGGCTGCGCGATTTCATGGCCGACCTCTTGAAGCGCCAGCCGTCGGCTGAAGGTGGCGTTGGGCTGGAGTTCGACGTCCGTGGCACGGTTCTCAAAGACAGTTCCAAGTCGAGTCTAAAAGCCCAGGGATATATCGCGTTTCCGCGGGACGTTTTGGCGTTGCACGAGGCACGCTTGAACGCCGATGTCGAGCTTGTGGATTTTCCAGCGACGCTGGTCAAAGAGCTTCTCGGAGCGCGTGCGTCGATCAAGTCCGCGACCGGCCATCTCGCGCAACGCGTCCACGTGGAAGGGAATCCGGCCGAGCAATTACATCTGAGAGGAGACCTTGAGTTCAAACAAGTTTCAGTCGATGCTCCCGAGGTTTTTTTGGCGCCGCTCGTTGGCTCGGACGGCCGCGTTACCTTTGAACTGTATTGGAGCCGGCAGTCCGTGCACGTTCGGCGCGCCGATTTCCGTGTCAATGACATTAAGTTTTCTCTGCAAGGCGAGGTCGACGCATGGGACAGCAAAGATCCGCGTTTCCGCTTGAATCTATCCGGGATGTCGGCGGCGGTTTCGGCTGTGCGCAAATATCTGCCCCTGAAGTTCTTCGAATCGCCGCGACTCGAGAAAATAATCAATGACATACAGGCAGGCCAAATTGACATCAAAAAGGCCGGAATCGACGCGACGCTCGCGCAACTCCGTGGACTGTCTCAGGGCGAAGTTGGGAAGCAAATTTGGTTTGAGGCTGAACTACGGGACATGGCGGGCACTTTGCCCGCAGAGGGTACGTTGCCACTGCGGGGTGTGCAGGGCCGCGTCAGTTTGGCAAATGGAGTTTTTGCGTTTCAAGATTTTCGAGGCAGCTATGGCGATTCACGATTTACCGAGGCGAATGGGACCTATCGTCTGTCGCCCAAGGATAGCCGGGAATTGAGCCTGCGCGCTCGCGGCGATGTCAACTTAGCGGAGCTAAAAGAGCAAGCCAAATCCGGCCAGCTGTCGCCTTCAGCGGCAAAAATCGCATCGTCCTTACAGGAAGTCAGCGGTCGCTCCGGGGTCGATTTGGCGCTGAAAGTTTCGGACCATGAGCCAGTGCAGTTCGACGCTAAGGTGATGCTGGATAATGCCCGGTTGCGCTACGACGAGTATGCCTTGAGCGACCTGCAGGGAGAACTCACGTTTGCGCCGAAAGAGATCAAAGGCGAGAAGATTCGAGCGCAATTAAATGGCTCGCCGGTCCAGATTCAACTCACCTTAGCAGACTACAGCACGGACGAGGGCACTTTTGATTTAGGGATTGAATCGAGTGGCATGAGAGCGGGCGTGCTGACCCGCACGCTGCTCGAAAGCGGCAGCTTGCAGGATCCCGGCCTCGTACGCGGCGCAGTCCGCTACTCCGGGTCGTTTGGCAACAAGAGCAGACGCAGGCTCACGGGTACTTTGGATTTGTTTAACGTGCAGCTTATGGTCCATCCGTTGCTGCAGCCGCTGCGCGAACTTAACGGCAGGATTAAAATAGACGAAAGCGGCATCGACTTTCAAAACATCCATGCCTCTCTCGTCGGATTTCCGGCAAGCGCCAGCGGCCGCTGGCGCTTTACCGAAAAACCCCAACTGCTTTTCGATTTCACGGCGCCCAATCTCGACATCACCTATCTGATTTCGCAAATCGATCCGGAGTCGAGCGATTTTTACGCCAACCTGGTGGCCGACGGTAAAATTACTCTCAACAAAGGCCGGATCAAGAATTTTGAGTTCGGTGATTTGAAAACCAACGCCTCGATCGATCATCGCGTCTGGCGGCTGACCAATCTGACCGCGCGTTCGGTCGGTGGCTCGATCCAGGGTGTGACGACGATTTTTGACAAGCCGGATACGCTTGGCGTGGTCGCCGAACCTCGGGTTCAAGGAGTGCCGATCCAATCTTTTCTCAACTGGTTCGGCGTCACCACCACGGAGATGACCGGTAAGGTCAACCTCACCGGCAAACTCGAGACCGTGGGCAAGAATGATATGGAACGCAAGCAAAATCTGAACGGCGCATTTAGCCTCAAAATCGAGGACGGCACGATCAATCGCATGCGCGTTGTGGTGCAGATTCTCAACTTGCTCGATCTGTCGCGCTGGTTCACCCTGCAGCCGCCGGATCTGACGAAGCTGGGGATCCGCTTCCGCAGCATCACCGGAGACTTCAAGGTGACCAACGGCGTCTATTCCACGGAAAATCTCATCGTCGATAGCAGCGATCTGCGTATGACCGGCGTCGGCAAGATCGACGTGCCCAAAGACCAGGTCGATTTCGTCGTCGCCGTGCGCCCGTTCGCCGGCATCGATGCGGGATTGAGTTACATTCCGCTTCTCGGCCGGAGTGTCGCCGCCATCAAGAATTCCTTTTTGGTGGCGAGCTTCAACATCAGCGGTCGCATCGACGATCCGACGATTACGCCGGCGCCGCTCGGGACACTGTCGGAGTGGTTTTGGGGCGTGCTGGGGATTCCAAAGAATATTATCGGTCTGGGCGAAGGCGAGAAAGTGGAAGAGGCGAAAGAGCCGGCGAAACCGTCGCCAAAATGAATCGCAAATTAACTTTGTACTCGCGCAAGGATTGTTGTCTTTGCGATGATATGAAATCCGTCATCGCTGACGTGGCATCGAAGATTCCGATCGAGGTCGAAGTCATCGACGTGGACAGAGCCGATGAGCTTCGCGAAAAGTTCGGCAACGAGGTTCCAGTGCTGTTCATCGACGGTAGGAAGTCGTTTAAGTATCGAGTGACGGCGAAGGAGTTGGAGAAGCTCCTGAACAAAAACGACCGACCCTGGATTTCACGACTGAGGTTTGGAGCGCGAGGAGGTTAGGGTATGAGGAATAGTTTGTCGATCCTGAGCGCCGTCGCGGGGTTGTTGATTGCCACTGCCGGCGGGACAGCAGACCGTCTTATCGGCGTGCAGTCCGCGCGGGTGATGTCGCAGTCGATGCCGTGGATCGCTCAAGAAACGGGGATTTTTCGCAAGTATAATTTAGAGTTTCCGCTTGTCTATATAGGAACCTCGCCGCTGGCGACGGCGGCGATGCTCGGCGGTGATGCGCAGATTTTGATCGATGGCGGCGTGGGCTTGGTACGCACCGTAGTGGGTGGCAACAACGATCTTGTGTTCATCGCGGGAATCAAAAATCATCTGACCCAGAGCATTCTTGCCAAACCGGAAATCAAAAGGCTGGAGGACCTGCGGGGCAAAAAGATCGGTGTAACGCGCATCGGCGCTACCACGCACTACTTCGCCGTTCAAGCCTTCAAGCGGCGCAATATGGAGGCGGGACGGGATTACTCGATGATCCAAACCGGCGGCGCACCGGAAATGCTCGCCGCGCTGCTCTCCGGCGCCATCGACGCAGGGACCATGTCGGCGCCGTGGGACGCGCGCGCCATTTCCCAGGGATACAACTATGTCGTCTACGGTCCGGACCTGCGCATTCCGCAGGTCGCGGTTTCGCTGATTACGCGGCGTTCGTTCATCGCGCAAAATTCGCCGCTCATCGGCCGATTCATGCGGGCGATGGCCGAGGCCGCCAAAGTTTTGCATACCGACAAAGAGGTCGTCATCAAAGTTTTGAGCAAGTACTTACGCATCGAAGACCGAAAGGTTCTGGATCAGGCTTATAACGCTGAGATCAAAGCTCTCGAGCCGCGCATGGAACTCAAGGTGGAAGCTGTGCAAGCAATCCTCGACGATATCTCGCCGGCCGATCCGCGGGCGAAAAAATTCAAACCGCAAGATTTCTACGACCGGCGCTATCTGGCTGAGCTGGAGAAAAGCGGATTTTTCGACAAGCTGTGGGGCGGGACGACTGTTCGATGAACTTGAAACCAATGTCCCTGACGCGGCAGTTGCTTGAGTTCAAAACCGTAAATCCACCGGGTATCGAGCGTGCGTGCGCGCGTTATCTGGGAGGCTTGCTTGAGAGCGCAGGGTACAGAGTCTCCTACTTCGAGTTTGCCGAAAAGCGTACGACATTGGTTGCGCGGCTTTCTGGTGGCAGCGAAAAAAAGCCGGTTTGTTTCACGGGCCATCTAGACACAGTTCCTCTTGGCGCGACCCCTTGGAGCAGGGATCCATTTGGCAGCGAACTCGATGGCGACAGGCTTTACGGGCGAGGCGCTTCCGACATGAAGAGCGGGATAGCGGCGATGACAATGATGGCTTTGCGTCTTGCACAAACCAAGAATCGCAAGGGGGGTGTCACCTTTGTTTTTACCGCGGGCGAAGAAACTACCTGCCAAGGAGCGGAGCATTTGACGAGATTGGACAACGCCTTAGGCCAGGCCGGCGCGCTGATTGCCGGCGAGCCAACGGCAAATGCGCCATGGGTCGCGCACAAGGGGTGTGTGCATTATGAAATCAGGACAAAGGGAACTGCGGCGCATGCATCGATGCCAGAACGAGGCGACAATGCGATTTACAAAGCCGCCGAGGTCATAGCGAAGCTACGCCAGTTTAGATTCGACATCTCGGATCATCCAATCTTGGGAGCTCCGACTTTAAGCGTGGGAACCATTTCCGGCGGCACGGCCATCAACTTAGTTCCTGATGAAGCTGCCATTGGCGTCGATTTTCGGACTCTTCCGAGCCAGGATGAAGAGACTATTCTGTTGCAACTTTGGAGCTTGTTAGGACCCGATGTCGAGATTCGAAGACTTGACGGCGCCCGCAGTGTAGAAACGAATGCAGACAACGAATGGGTTCAACACGTGTTCGATATTATCGAGCGCCTGCACAGCGAACGGCCGGTGCCCGGCGGGGCGACGTATTTCACCGACTGTTCAGTGCTGACTCCGGCTTACGGCAATCCGCCGACAATTATTCTCGGTCCGGGCGAGCCGGAGATGGCGCACAAGACGGATGAGTTTTGCCACTTGTCGAAAATCGAATGGGCGATCGAGGCGTACACGGAGATTGCGAGAACGTGGTGTGGAGTTTAGCGCGCAATGTGGCGAACAGCGGGTCAAACGAAGTTCATTGCGCTCCTGACCACCGGACTGGTTGGGGTCTTGGCATTTGGGATGGCTGGGATGAGGGATACCTGGCAGGCGGAGCAATCGGGTCTGCACTTGCAGTGGCTACGCCCGCACTTTGTTGGGTTTTTACGCTCCAGCGCGAAAGACAAGTTGGAGCGGCTTCGACGTCGCGAATTGGCGCTTCAGTTGTCGCGCTGATTGGGATTGTTGTTTATTGGAACTACGCAATCACAGTACCTTCCGATCCGGACACCACTGGGCATCTGCATATTGTACTATTTCCGATCCTGTACGCGACAGCTTCAGTCATTCTGGTTATCCCGTTGCTGCTAATCGATTTATTCCGGACGAAGAAACAGAAGGAGTGACTTATGGCAAATCAAATCGTGTGGTGTGACATTCCAGTTATAGACTTGGATCGGGCGGTAAAATTTTACACTGCGGTGCTCGGTCAGGCTGTGAAGAAGCAAGAATTTTCCGGCATGACGATCGGTATATTACCGCACAGCGACGGCGAAGTCGGTGCGTGTTTATTTACCAGCGAGGAAGAAAAACCGTCGGGAAATGGCGCAATGATCTACTTAAACGCTAACGGGCGATTGGACGAGGCGATTGGCGCGGTAGCGTCGAACGGCGGCAAGATACTCAAGCCGAAACATCCCATCGGCCCTTTCGGATTTCGCGCCGTCGTCATCGACAGCGAGGGCAATCGAGTTGCGCTCCATTCGGATTAGTTTACGGACTGTGGCGGAAAAATGGCGATCAACAATTCGACAGGTGCACGAGTTCCGTGGCTCCTGCTCTTTTGGCTTGCGGGGATTCCATTCTCTGTTCATTCGCAGGAACGTGACAAGCCAAAGGTTTCGAAGCCTCCGGCTGTTACCGAAGACGCGGGATCATGGCTTCTCGCGGCGCGAGAAGGCGAATGCGCTCCGACCTCGATTCTTTCCAGGAAGGGGCCGGAGTACAGCGACGTTCAAAGTCCTTATCAATTAGTCGACAAATTGCGCGCGGTCGGCCACCAGGCTGAGATCAAGGAATTTAAGACGAGTACTCGACTTGCCGTCGAGGTCAGGGCGTCCTCGGCCGGACTTTACGTGTTGTTTGTAAAGAAAGAGTTTTGCGACAAGGTATCGGCGCCGCCCGCGAAAAATTAGTCGATTTACTCTTCGTCGTCTTGACGCCGCCGTGGACGGTCGGCTTGCTTGAGTCGTTTCTTGCGCAGCCGGATCGACTGTGGTGTCACTTCCACTAATTCGTCATCGGCGATCCATTCGATGCCTTCTTCGAGCCCCATTTCCCGGTGCGGAGTAATAATGATGTTTTCGTCGCGGCCAGCGGCGCGAATATTCGTCAGCTTTTTCTCGCGGGAGATGTTGACGTTCAGATCGACGGCACGGGAGTATTCGCCGACCACCATGCCTTCATAAACCCGCGCGCCGGGCGGGATGAAAATGACGCCCCGTTCCTGCAGATGAAAGACCGCGTAGGGCGTCGACTGGCCCTCGCGGTCGGAAACCATGGCGCCGTTGCTGCGGCTTTGAATGGTTCCGTGCCACGGCGACCAGCCGTCGAACAGCGCGTTCATGATGCCGGTGCCGCGCGTATCGGTCAAAAATCGCGAGCGAAAGCCGATCAAGCCGCGCGACGGCACGCTGAATTCCAAGCGCACGCGGCTCGAGCCCCCGTGGGTCATTTTGGTCATCTTGCCCTTGCGCATCGCGAGGAGCTGCGACACCACGCCGATAAAATCTTCGGGAATATCGATGACCAGCAATTCGATCGGCTCATGCAGCTTGCCGTCGACTTCGCGCGTGACCACCGTGGGCTTCGACACCATCAATTCATAGCCTTCGCGGCGCATGGTCTCGATAATAATCGCCAGTTGAAACTCGCCCCGGCCGGTGACTTGAAAGGCGTCGGGCTGTTCGGTGTCGATGATGCGCAGGCTGACGTTTTTCTTTTGCTCTAAGAAAAGCCGTTCGCGCAGTTTGCGTGAGGTGACGAAATCACCTTCCCGGCCGGCCCACGGTGAATTGTTGGAGCTGAAAATCATTGCGATGGTGGGTTCGTCGATGCGCAGCGCCGGTAGCGGCTTGGGATCGTCCCGGTCGGCGACGGTATCGCCGATGCCGATGTCCTCGATGCCGGCCAGCGCAGCGATGTCGCCGGCTTCGACCGATTCGACTTCGATGCGCTTCAAGCCCTGCCAGCCGAACACTTGTGTTACTTTGACTGCTTCGCGCGTGCCGTCCGCACGGCAGAGGGTGTAGTTACCGATCGCCAGTTTGCCGCTTTTCAGACGTCCGATGGCGAGCCGGCCGACGTAATCGTTATAGTCCAGATTATTCGCTTGGAATTGCGTCAGCGCGTCGGGATCGAAGGCGGGACCCGGCAGCGTTTCGACGATCAATTCAAACAACGGCTGCAAGTTTTCCCCGGCCTGTTTAAGATCCCTCGTTGCCGTACCGGCGCGCGCATTGGTATAGACCACGGGAAATTCGAGTTGGTCCTCGCTGGCATCGAGATCGATGAACAAATCGTAGATCTCATCCAACACCGCGGAGACCCGTGCATCGGGCCGGTCGATTTTATTGATGCACACGATCGGCGGGAGTTTGGCCTCGAGCGCCTTCTTGAGCACGAAGCGGGTTTGCGGCAGCGGTCCCTCGGAGGCGTCGACGAGCAACATGACGCCGTCGACCATGGCGAGGGTGCGTTCCACTTCACCGCCGAAGTCGGCATGACCCGGCGTGTCGACGATATTGATTTTCACCTCGCCATAGTGAATCGACGTGTTCTTCGCCATGATCGTAATGCCGCGCTCGCGCTCCAAATCCATCGAGTCCATGACGCGGTCGGCGACCTGCTCGTTGGCGCGAAAAATCCCGCTTTGGTGCAGCATGGCGTCCACCAACGTGGTTTTACCGTGGTCGACGTGGGCGATGATTGCGATGTTGCGGATAACTTCGCGGCGGTGATGCGTGGTGTGAACCATGATCATTGTTTATTAGGGAGTCGTTCTGCATTGTCAAGCGAGCGCTCGATTGCGGCTGCAGTTTGCGAGAGGGTTTCGTGTCGTTTCTTGCGACTGTGAACCTCGTAGAGTATTCTAGTAGGACTTCATGGGGCGCATATCCCAATACATCTGGCGCTACTGGCGACGTTACCTGTTCGGCGGGCTTTGTCTTCTCGGCACGGCCACCTTGGTCATGTGGATTCCCTGGTGGATTCGCGAGGCCGTCCGCATCATCGAACACGGCGGCTCCCTCAGCGATGTGACCTACTACGCCGGCTTGATCATCGCCGCGGCGGTCGTGCAAGGATTCGTCCGCA